>Ga0209589_1000958_pt1 | contig 44696 bp, 25 predicted proteins | sample CowpeawhiteBW_FD_187525 | JGI IMG/M metagenome (GOLD analysis project Ga0209589, IMG submission 187525) | Root nodule microbial communities of legume samples collected from California USA - Cow pea white BW (SPAdes) (version 2) | ecosystem: Host-associated > Plants > Roots > Nodule | place: USA...
TGTGTATATCTATATATATATATGTATATATATATATGTATATATACATATATATATATATAAACTAAAACTAATATATTATTAAATTTTGAGTCAAATTATAGATTATTGATTTAGTTATCACTTTTTTTTGTGGATAAGATTTTGTTATACGACAATTGACTTAGTATATTTGCTAGAAAAGTTGGATCTTTCATAGGATCACGAACATCCATCAACTGAGCTAAAGAGTCTTTAGTCTCATCTTATGTATCAATCACTTTAAGACGATAATGTTGTTGTATTTTTGTGCCAACTGTTATATATGTATATATATATATATATATATATATATATATATATATATATATATATATATATATATATATATATATATATATATATATATATATATATATATATATATATATATATATAAACTAAAACTAATATATTATTAAATTTTGAGTCAAATTATAGATTATTGATTTAGTTATCACTTCTTTCTTGTGGATAAGATTTTGTTACACGACAATTGACTTAGTATATTTGCTAGAAAAGTTGGATCTTTCATAGGATCACGAACATCCATCAACTGAGCTAAAGAGTCTTTAGTCTCATCTTATGTATCAATCACCTTAAGACGATAATGTTGTTGTATTTTTGTGCCAACTGTTTTTACCCCACTAGAAATAACATTAGCATCATGTTGTAACCGTCTACAACTAAATAGATCATGACCAATCATTTTAAAATTTAAACAAAATAGAGGCAATTTCTCAACAATAAACGTAAACTTTTTGACTTTCCACCAAAATTTGATTAGGCAAATAAAATAACAAATCAACATCAACGAAGGCACGTGCAAAAAGATCTCGAGACTATATAATCATTTAAAGATAAAGGTGTACTAAGTCCATGTATTATTGAGAAAATCGTTTTTGACGGGACAAAATCTTTTATCCAAGAACTCAACATTGAGTTTTCGTGGATTTCATGGAAGTTGGGACAAAATCTTTTATCCAAAAAAAAAACACGAAGAATGTCAGGAAATAAATTCAAAGTTTCAACAATCAAAATCTTTCGCATTTTTTCTAAAAAAGAAAAAATAAATTCATAAAAGATTTGTCAAGTGAAATTGCCTTTTATCGACCCAAATCTTTCCAAGGAGCATAAGTGTTTATACAAAAGTCTAATTATGCAAACAATTTATTCTCTTTTATTAACAAAATATATATATATTCAACTAACTTTTACACTCCTCGAAGAACCAGTAAGATAAACTTCTTCGTCTCTCACTAAATTTCTTTTTGTAGCTTTTAAATTACCAGAACATAAAAATGTATATGACAACAATTACAAGTAATTTTGTATCATTTCTTATCTTTAATGTAATTTTCGTATTAGTGTAAGGCCCAATTAATTCTGCCCCTTTTATTTTATAGACTATCCAATCTTATGGGCCTAAGGGGGTTGGCCCAATTCGATTTCTGACCTAAAGTGCCCAAACCCTAAGTTGTGCTCACTTTCCGTAAAAAAAGATCCCTCACTTTTCCTGGAGCTGTTGCTGCCGCCTTTGCTAGGGTTCCATAGTGTGCAAAGTTTCACATTCAACTTGACCGTTTTGGCTCACCTCCGTAATCTTCTTCTAGGACTATGGTGTTCTGTTGTTCGGTGTCGGGGTCTTAAAAACTAGCTCATTCCAGGTAAGGGAAGCTAGGGATTTTCGCTCAAGTATGTTTCTTGTATGGGTTTTCACTATTTTATGCTTTGTATGAGTATGGTGCCTTTGTGAAATGTTAAATGCATGAATTCTATTGTGTGGAGTGTGGTTGGATGACTATGCAGGGTGATCAGTGACGAGACTTGTCTATCTCGCCTAGGCGACCAAGCCTCGTCTAGGCGAGACTTGCAGGGACAGACCCAGACTCGCGCTCGAGCTCTCGCTCAAGCGGAGAGCTTTCGTTTGAGCGAGACACCATCTCGCTCAGGCGAGAGAGGCTCGCCTCAGCGAGGACGAGTGGGGGTTTGAGGTTTGTGTTGTAGGCGTAGCTCAGGCAAGGGAGCTGTTCTTTTGGACGAGGGACATGCTCGCCCAAGCTAATAGCGGCTCGCTTAAGCGAGAATCCGCGAGCCTCGCAGGGTTCCCTAATGACAGTCTCGCCTAAGCGAGACCCTGTGGCTTAAGCAAGACTGGCACGGGATTTCTTTATGCAATTGTACCTTTTATATTGTTGGGGCCTTAATTGTATGTTTGGCTTGTTATGCTTTACCTTGAGTATGAACTGTATGAATAGAGTGCCCTTGTATGAGGGAGAGGGAATTTTGATTCATGAGTTAATATGAGTTGAGCATGTTGTTTGTATGAGATGATTCATGGAATTTGAAACGATGGGTTTGGCATGGCTTTGACATGAGATATGAGGGAATGTGGATCAATGAATGTGGCATGGTGTTGGTAGGTGATACACTCCTACATTGGTAATTTGTGAAGGATGAGTGGGATGGATTCAATATGAAATACAAGTGAGAATGGAATTGTAAAGGTTGACGTGATATATAAATATATGTGTATACCTGTGCATGTTAAATAGTATTGGTTTGATTATGATTGGTACGTGTCAGTGTGTAAATCCTTAGAGCCTCTAGGTGAGACTTTCAAGGTTGCGTTTCAGTGGTCGGGACGTAATTCCAAGACCCCTGTTAGTGGGTGTTCATGGTGGTGTTCCATCTATATGGTCTGGTAAGGATTCAAGGTAAGGTTGCATCCTGACACTCTAAGGAGTCAATTAGTCTCACTTAGAGCGGACTGACTCCTGTGGTGAGAGTAGCAAGAGGCCTGAAACTCATTAAGGGCTAACCTTGTGCGTGAGGGAATTTGATTTATTGTAACACTTGTGACACATAGCTCGGGGTGAGCAGCTCGGGGGTGAGCAGAGTTATTCACCACAAGTGCAAGCATCCGTTGAATCCGACCAGACTATATGTATCCGGATGAGTCGAGTCAGGGTCTAGTGTATTGTTTGAGAAGTCAGAACATGTTTGGATGATATATGAAATGCTTGGATTGTGTATTGACATGTAACTACTTAATGAACTATTTTACTCTAGCTTACCCTATTTGTTGCCTGGTTGTCTTGTGTGTGGCCCTTCTTTCTTGCGATGATCATCAATTTAATTGATGGGAGCAGATGGGCGAGGTCCTCGCGGTCAACATGGGAACGGTGACTCCGCTGCTTAGCCATCTAGGCTGGATTTTCTATTTTGAGCTTTCTTTTAGGGCCACGGCCTATGTATTTGGCGGTCCTTTATAACTTCTTTTTCTTTTCAGCTAAATTTCTGTATATGTTTAGTTTGATATCGTTGTATTGCCTTGGTTTATCGTAAGACGGTTTGTGGAGACTCTAAGACTGTGCTATTATACTATTTTGTTGTGACATTTCCTTTAATTATGGCTATTAATTAAATGGGGTGTTACAATTAAAATATTGATTTCATTTTAATTTGTATTCCCGAATTTGATTTTTATTTTTCTGCAAGTTCAAAGTCCTCAAAATTAATAAATTTCATAATTTAACTCTCTCTGGAGAGTTACCATAAAAAATAGTTTATAGGAAAATAATTAAATTTAAATTTTTATTAATTTTTAATATTGTTTCTCTATCATGTTTTCAAAACTAATTTATTTGATATTTTAAAATATATTATTAATTTTTTTAATATATTAAAATGAGTGTATTTTGAAGATATAAAATGATATAAAAGCATAATAGATAATATAAACTAAAAATAATATAAATAAAAATAATATAAATGATATTTTTTTATATGTTATGAAAACAACTTAGGTTTATATTCTAAGTATATGAATATTTTTTATAACTAATTTATTTTACATTAAAAACAATTAAAATCTGAGAAAGAAAATTATTTTTCCTTAACACACTCTCTCTCTCTCAAAATTCTAAGGATTTTGCTCCGAAAAGGGTGATTCTTCTGGGGCACATGGTTGATGATTCCCTTTTCCTCTGCAAATTTTTTTTCTGAGCAACATTCAATACGCAAAGCACAATGTAAACTTCACGCTCACAAATGTCTTCCATCCTCACCTTTCACAACAATCACAATCATTCCAAAATGTTCGTTAGAAATTGTGTGTCTTATATATAAAAAAAGTAATTATATTTTAATTATTTGAGAAAAAAAAGTTGTACACATCAAATAAGGAATTTCGTTTATATATTTTTATGAATTAAATATGTTTTTGTACTTCAATATTTAGTCAAAATTGGAATTAGTCTTTCTCAATCTTGTAAATACGTGGATTAATCATTTTAACCAAATTTAATTAAGTTTATATGATATTTCAAACACATTTTATTATAGTATTTTAGTTTGTTTACACCATTTGATACATGTTCACTTCAATGTTAGTTGAGAAACGTGTTTGAAACGTCAAATAAACTTAAAAAAAAATTGATTTAAATGACTAAATTCATACATTTCTAAAGATAAAAGACTAAATTTATTCAAGATTTTCAATAAGAACTAATTCTAATTTTTATTAAAAGTTAAAATATCAAAAAATATTTAACCCTATTTTTATAGATAATGTCATGCTGCGGAGATGCATGCCCCTGATAGATACCGGTGTGCAAAAAGTATTCGGGTCCATTTGTTCAGTCTATTAGTTAAGGTGGTTAAGTAGGTTCCTAATTCAAGCCCAATAGGTGTACAAAATAATTCACAATTGTTATATACACTTCTTAATTTTATAATATACCTCCTCTTTAAATTTATATATATATATATATATATATATATATATATATATAAACTGATTTTTAAAATTAATTAAGATATCTGCACATTTAATAAAATACTTTCTGAAAGTGTTAATTTTTACCAATTTCGGAAAGTATTTTCCAAAATATTAAAACTCGAACTCGTTCATAAAATACCTGTCAGAAGGTTTGAAATTTTAACGTTTCTATTAGGACTTTTCTGAAGTTGATTTCCTAGAACAAAACCTTTAAGGAAACAAATTTATTTTTGGGATAGTTAATGATAAATAAAACATTATAATTATAGATAATATAAATGTTTGCTTACACTTATCGGTAATTACATGACTTCAAAGATTTGTTATAGTTGCAAACTATTCAACACGCGTTTAATTTTTGTGGATAGAAAAAAACTTAATCTTGTAAATTTTCGTAATTTTGACTGTTAAAATGTTAATAAATTTTAAAGTTTCCCACATGTATATTTTATTTAATGTAATTTTCAACTATCGAGCATTTTTCTAATTATATTTCTTGTAAGGCTCACTTTATTTCTGCCTTATGTTTAAAGGCTGCTCCAAATTTATTGGGCCTAAGGATTGGCCCATAGGGTGCCAAGGCCCCTAAAACAGCCAAGAGTCCTCATTTAGCTCTCACTTGCAAACAGTCCCTTCTTATACGCTCCCCTTTCTTTTCAGAGGCTTTGTTAAGGTTACCCCAATCTTGGTCACGTAACTCAACCTCGTTCTCTACTCCATGTAAGTATCTTCCCAACCTATACTTGTCCCCGTTGATCACTCTTCGTATTTTCAGTTAGGGTTTCATAGTAACACCATTTCTCGTTTCTGTTCCACTATCTCTTTCAGCTCATTAGTTCGTTCCTGGATCTGCCATACTCCATTGTTTAGAGTCGAGGCCTCTTCTAGCTATTTTCAGGTAAGGGAAGCTAGATCCTTTTGTATATTTCGTGAAATCTACCTGTTTTTTCGTTTATATCATGTTGAATGGACTGTGTGTGAATATGAGCTGCTGGAATGCCTTATTGAACTATTTGGGTGCGTTTGTGTGACTGTTGCACGAGAGAACAATGGTGAGCACAAGTTTTCTCGCCCAAGCGAGCGTGTCTCACCTAGGCGAGATTAACAGAGGCTCGCCCAGGCCCTTCTACGAGAGTTGTCGCTCAAGCGACCAACCCTATTTTGAGCGAGCGGATGTCTCGCTCAGGCGAGGGGAGTCTCGCCTAAGCGAGAATGAGCAGAAGGCCATTGTTCCTGATTGTCGAGCTCTCGCCTAGGCGAAAGGAGCTCGCCTGAGCGAGGGTCCCTCTCGCCTGAGCGAGGCCTTTCGGCTTGAGCGAGGAGCTGGGCGATGGTGCGTTCTTATTTTGTTGCTTCTCTGTTCTTGTATGGTTGGCACATGTTTGATTGGATTATTATGTTAAAAGCATGAGAAACATGAATATGCATGAGTGATATGGTTCATGGGTTATGAATGATAAGTTTGATATGATCTTGGTATGTGACTTGAATGGGATGGTTGGTTATCAAAGTGGCATGGTTATGGCATGATAAAGGATTCTATATTGGTTATGCGAAACATGAATTGTATATGGTTAGGGCGTAATTCCATGAGCCTCTAGGTGAGACCTCATGGTGGTGCCTCAGTTTGGTCGGGACGTAATTCCATGACCCCTGTTAGTGGGAGTTCATGGTGGTGCCCCATCTATATAATTTAGTAAGGATTCAATGTAAGGTTGCATCCTGACACTCTATAGAGTCAGTTAGTCTCACATAGAGCGTACTGACTCTAGTGGTGAGAGTAGCAGGAGGCCTGAAACTCATTAAGGACTAACCGTGTGTGTGGGGGATGAAACACGGTAACATTTAGCTCGGGGGAGAGCAGCTCGGTAGAGCAGGGAAGTCCACCACAAGTGCAAGCATCCGCTAAATTCGACTAATTATATGTATCCGGATGAATCGTGACTGAGTCTTAGTGTATTGTTTGAAGAGTCATAACATGTTTGGTTGACATATATTCCTTGGACTGTGAAATAGCATGTAACTATATGACAAACTGTTTTCTACTCTAGCGTACCCTTTTGTCTGGTGTATGTTTTGTTGTGTGATTTTTCTTTCTTTGCGATGATCATCAATTTATTGATGTGAGCGAGAAATACTCGTGGTCAACATGGAGATGGTGATTTCGCTGCTTAGTCTCTGGACTGGCTTCCGCTTTTGGGTTTTTCTTTTAGGGCTATGGCCCATGTACTGTTGGGCCTTTGGGCTTTATTTTTGAAATATTGTCGTTATTCCTTTATACTTTCTTTTTGGCATCATAGTGTCCCTTGAATATTGTATGGAATATTGTTTATACTCCAGAACTGCACTACTATATTATTTTGTGTGACGCTTCCTTTAATTTGGATTGTTAATTAATTGGGATGTTACATTTCTCACATTAAAAAAGCCAAATTCAATCCAAAATATCCCATGTTTGTAGTTTGCATACACCATCAATACAAAAGTTTTGCGCTCATAATTAGCTTGAAATAACTTATTAGGTGACTTTTATACATAATTATGACAAATATAAATAAATTTATCATATTATAATTTACAAGTAAATGCTAATATAAAATTATTTTGCGTAACCTATTTTCAGAAGTTATAATAAGAATTAGAATTATCTGTGGGTATTTTGTTAATTGAATTAGGTATCATGTCTTTAGCTATTGCTTTTATGCTAGTATTAATTTTATCGTTAATTTTAATATTAAAGTAATATTTTAGTTTATTAATGTTTTTAGACATCGCATTACTTTAAATATTTCATTTATTTAAAGTTTTATTTTACTTTAATTCTCAAACTTAAATTGTTTTTTATAACCTATATATTTTGAAGTACTTTCAAAATTACTCCACACATTCATACGAAATTAGCAGTACCGTGTATTTGAATAATGAAGGACGCATCCAGTCATGCCACATAGATTTATTGAATGACATGGATTTTCTTTTAATTTTGTTTAACTTAAATATGATTTTTATTTTCTTAAACTTAGATCAATCTTTTTATATCCCAAAATTATAGTCTCTAAATTTTAAAAGTTATCGATAATAAGTAACTAAAATGAGAGCGAGTAATTTAGACTCTTACTCATAAATTAATTATGATTATTTATTATTACTAGAGATTAGGTACGAATAAATTTACTTTATAAAATGGTATTTAACTAAATTATTTTAATGATTAATTATTTTTATTTTTTTTAATTTGATTGTTTATTAATGATATTCTAACACAAAAATTTGACTCACTTTTGACATCAGTGACGTGTCAACAGCAATAGATTTATGAAAAACAATTTTCAATTTTCTTTTAATTGATGACAGTGGCCGTTTCGTCTACCATTCGCTCTTGTTCTCTTTCTCCCATTCCTCACGACCATCCCTTTAGGTTTCCTTCTACCGGAGACGTCGCTGAGGCTATTCACCGGATGGTGAATGCGATGCAGCCACCCGTAGCAGCGCAGCCTAGAACAGCAATTGCACCAATCAGGGTGCCAACCGTGGAGGACTTCTTGCGCCACAAGCCAGCGGAGTTCACTGGCAAAGCCTCTCCTGATGAAGCAGATGCATGGCTCCGCAAATGCGATAAGATCTTCAAGGTGATGAACTACAAAGATGAGCAGAAGCTACTGTTTACAACCTCTTTGCTGAATAAGGATGCAGAGTATTGGTAGGCGGGAATGCAACAACAAATGCAGACCCGGGAAGAACAAGTGGAGTGGACTAGCTTTAGGACGCGGTTCCTGGAGAAATACTTTCCTGACACGGCCAAGCGAGACAGGGAAGAGGGGTTTCTAGCATTGCAGCAGGGAGAGATGACAGTACAGGAGTACGTAAATAAGTTTGAGCACCGTGCGAGATACTACTCATAGAATATTACAGAAGAGTGGAGGTGCTTGAAGTTTGAGTGAGGACTCAAACATGAATTGAAGAAGGTGGTGACACCTTTGAGGGAGAGAAGATTTTCGATCTTGGTGGAACAGGCCAAGAGTGTTGATCATCTGGAGAAGGGCCCTGCTCCAGTTATGAGCCGACATCAGAAAAATGTCGCTGAGGCTAGGTAGATGAAAAAGCCTTACAGGCGACCACAAACATCCCAGCGTCCCTCTTGCTACCAGTGTGGTGGACCCCATCTGAAGAAGAATTTTCCTCAGCTGGCAGGTGGAGTAGGAGGGTCAGGCGACCGTTGCAAGTGCTTTATATGCGACAAACCGGGACACTTCGCCAACAGTTGCCCAGAAAAGAAGAGTTTGAGTGTTAAGAAGCCAGCAGCATCGCCAGCAGAGAGAGCTAGAGCGGCTGGCAGGGTCTTTGCTTTGACCTCCACAAAGGCTACTAAATTAGGTAATCTCATCCTTGAGCCATGTTTAATGTTGGGACAATCAGTTTTGGTGTTGTTTGATTCTGGAGCAACACATTCCTTCATTGCTAATGCGTGTGTGGGGAGATTGAAATTGGTGAAACGTGATTTGGGGTGCGAGTTGCTCATTTCAACTCCCTTCTCAGGTCAAGTGGCTACCAGTTCAGTCTGCGTTGGGTGTTCAATGGAAGTGGCTGGTCACAGATTCAAGGTGAACTTGGTGTGCTTGTCTTTGGAGGGACTGGATGTAATCTTGGGGATGGACTGGCTGTCTAACAATCACATCATAATTGATTGTGGACGGCGCATTTTGGTATTCCCAGAACATGAGGGATTGGAGCTCATCTCGGCTCAGAGGGCGATAAATGAAGTAGAAGCCATAGCCATCTGTTTTATGATAGTGACTCATGCAGAGAAGAATAGCACTGCTGAGAAGATCAGTGTGATTCCAATAGTGGAGGAGTATGCTGATGTGTTTCCAGATAAAATACCAGAGTTTCCACCGAGTAGGGATGTGGATTTCACCATCGATCTTATCCTTGGAGCTGGCCCAGTGTCCATGGCGCCCTATAGAATGGCACCAGCAAAGTTGGCTGAGTTGAAGAAGCAAATAGAATATTTGCTTGAGAAGAAGTTCATCCGGCCGAGCGCATCACCTTGGGGAGCACTGGTACTACTAGTAAAAAAAAATGATGGCAGCTCGAGGTTGTGTGTTGATTACTGTTAGTTGAATAAGCTGACCATAAAGAATAAGTATCCACTACCGAGGATCGATGATCTGTTGGATCAGTTGAGGGGAGCCGCAGTGTTCTCTAAGATTGACTTGAGGTCTGGATATCATCAGATCTTAGTCAAACTAGAGGATGTGCAGAAGATGGCGTTCAGGTCACGCTATGGGCATTACGAGTATGTAGTGATACCGTTCGAAGTGACAAATGCTCCTGCTATTTTCATGGACTACATAAACAGAATATTTTGACCGTACTTGGATCAGTTTGTGGTCGTGTTTATTGACGACATACTGATATACTCGAAGAGTCGGGATGAACACATAGAGCATCTGAGAGTGGTGCTGGGAATTCTCAGAGATCATAAATTATATGGGAAGTTGTCGAAGTGTGAGTTTTGGCTGGAGGAGGTACAATTCTTGGGCCATGTAATCTCAGCCCAAGGAATAGCAGTGGATCCAGTGAAGATTGAGACAATGGTGAAGTGGGAGAGACCGCAAACAATTACTGAGGTGAGAAGCTTATTGGGTCTGGCTGGTTATTACAGGCGTTTTGTGGAAGGATTCTCCAAGATGGTGAGTCCATTGACTCAACTCACCAGGAAGGACCAGCCATTTTCTTGGACAGACGAATGTGAAGTCTATTTTGAGGACATGCAGTGGAGATTAACCACTGCACCTATACTAGCTATTCCTGACACAACCAAGACGTTTGAGGTGTACTGTGATGCTTCATACCAAGGTTTAAGTTGTGTGTTGATGCAAGAGAAACGACCTATTGCTTATGCATCTCGTCAGCTAAAGGTACATGAGAAAAACTATCCTACACACGACTTGGAATTAGCGACGATGGTTTTTGCTCTCAAAACATAGAGGCACTACTTGTTTGGGGAACAATTTCAGGTATTCAGTGATCACAAGAGTTTAAAATACTTGTTTGATCAGAAGGAATTGAATATGAGGCAGAGGCGCTGGATGGAATATCTGAAGGATTACGACTTTGAGCTGTTATACCACCCTGGTAAGGCTAATGTCGTAGCAGACGCTCTAAGCAGGAAGAAAGCTCATGTGTCGGCCATGATGATTAAGGAGTTGGAGTTAATCGAGAAGCTGCGAGATATGAATCTAGGATTGGATATGGAGGCAGGTCACATACGGTGCAGCATGTTAAGGATCACTAATGAGTTCCTGGATGAGGTTCGGGTAGAACAGTGTAAGGATCAGGAACTGCAACATATCATTAGTGGGTTGGGCACAGAGAAGAGAAAGGACTTCAAGATGGGCAGAGATGGTATCTTGCGTTTTAGAGAAAAGGTGTGTGTACCCGGCAGTCGGGTATTGAGGAAAATGCTCTTGGATGAAGGGCATAAGAGTCGTCTTAGCATACAACCAGGTATGACTAAGATGTACAAGGACTTGAAGGCGACTTTCTGGTGGACTGGCATGAAAATTGATGTGGCAGATTATGTAGCATCTTGCTTAGTGTGCCAAAAAGCGAAGATCGAGCATCAGAGGCCAAGTGGTATGTTGGAGCCTCTTGAGATTCCTCAGTGAAAATTGGACAGTATTTCCATGGATTTTGTTACGCATCTACCAAGGTCAGTGATGGGGCATGATTCTATATGGGTAATAGTGGATAGATTGACGAAGTGCGCACACTTTCTACCCATTAATCAGAATATGTCTCTAGATAAACTGGCATTGTTGTATGTCAGGGAAATAGTCAGATTACATGGTGTGCCTGCGAGTATCATATCAGATAGAGATCCGAGATTTACATCGAGGTTCTGGCAGTCGCTGCAGAACACCTTGGGCACTCAGTTAAGAATGAGCTCAGCATATCATCTTCAAACTGATGGCCAGTCTGAGAGAACCATACAGTCTCTGGAGGACTTACTTAGAACATGTGTCCTGGATCATCTCGGGACGTGGAGTGATGTGCTACCGCTAGTGGAGTTCACTTATAATAATAACTACCATTCCAGCATTAGGATGGCCCCTTACGAGGCCTTGTATGGCAGAAGATGTCGAACATCTTTGTGTTGGCAGCAAGATGGAGAGTCTGTGGTACTTGGTCCAGAGTTCTTACAACAAACTACTGAGAAAGTAAGGGTAATACAGGATCGGATGCGTGCAACTCAGAGTCGACAGAAATCCTACGCAGATAAGAGGAGGAGGCCACTTAAGTTTGAGGCTGGTGACCACGTGTTCCTCAGGGTTACACCTACAGCAGGTATTGGGAGAGCATTGAAGTCGAGGAAGTTGACTCCTCGATTCATCGGTCAATATCAGATTACTAGGCGAATTGGACCAGTGGTGTACGAGATTGCATTGCCACCTCACTTGGCAAACCTACATAATGTTTTCCACGTATCACAGTTGAGGAAGTACGTGGCGGATCCTAATCATGTGCTGGAGCATGATGATGTCCAGGTGCGTGAGAATCTGACTTTGGGAGTTGGACCGGTGAGAATTCTAGATTCTCAAGTCAAACAACTCAAAGTGAAGGAGATTCAGACTGTGAAGGTTCTCTGGGACGAGGCAACCCAGGAGATGACTTGGGAGATGGAGGATCTCATGAGGAAGTCTTATCCTCACCTATTTGCTGGTAAGTCTTATTTTCGTGGACGAAAACTTTTAAAGGTGGGAGAAATGTAAGACCCATGAAATTAATTAATTAATAAATGTGAGTAGAAAGAGCCTTTATGGCATTAATTATTGTTTGATGTGACGTGAAAAAGTACTAGCTCAAGTGGTTGAGAGTACTTTGATTGTGTGAGAGGACTTGAGTTTGAGTCCTATGTATGCTAATTATGTGTTGTATGGTTTATTATTATTTTGTTTTGGTAATGAAATTGTGAATGGTGAATGATAGTATAATCATAAAATTATAATGGTTATCACCAAATGTGAATTGGCATAGTGGTTGTGCTTTGACCTTATGAGTGGAAGGTCATGGGTTCAAACTAGGGGTGGGCAAAAAATCTAATTTTCTTGATCCAATCCACTTTTGCTCCAATCCAATCCATTTATAATCCATTTTATTAAAATTCCAATCCATTTAATGGATATGGATTTCAATCTAATTTACATTTTATATATCTTATGGATTGGATATCCATTTTATAAATCAAGATTTTTAAATGTGGATAATCCAAAAAATCCAATCCAAATTTTCAATTTAAATTTTTAGTTGGGTTAGATTAAAGGTTGAGATGGACTATGCTAAATTCAAACTTGGACGGGCCTTGCTCGACGACCTATACAGATCGAGCAGGCCGTCGAGCAAGGCCCGACGACCATAAGAGGTTGGGCGAGCCTAAAGATATGAACGGGTTAGGCGGACCCAATGACTCGAATGGGCCCAACGATCCGGAAAATTCGAGTGAGCCCGATGACCCAAACGGGGCAGGCGGGCCCAATGACCAGATGAGCCAGGTGGGCCTGAAGACCCGAACGAACCAGGCAGGTTCGAAGATCCGAACAGGCCAAGCAGGCCCGATGACCTGAACAGGTCAAGCGGGCTTGAAGAACCGAACGGGTCAGGCAGGCCCAAAGACCCGAACGGGTTAGGCGGACCCAAAGACCCGAAAGGGTCATGCGGACCCGAAGACCCGAACGGACCAGGCGGGACCACTGACGAAAGCAGGTCAGGCAGCCCAAAGACCCGAACGGGTCAGGCAGGCCCAGGGACCCGAACGGACCCAACGACACGGACGGGCCCGACGAACCGAACGGGCCCAAAGACCCGAACTGGGCGGACGACCTAGATGGGCCTGGCGACCCGAACGGGCCCGATGACCCAGACGGGCCTGACGACCCGGGCATGCCCGATGACCCGGATCGGTCAGATGACCCGGACAGGCCTGACGACCTTGACGTACCCGACGACCCAGACGGGCCCCATGACTCGAATGTGCCCGACTACCTGATTGGGCCCGACTGTTTGGACGGGTCGTCTGGCCTGTCTGGCCCATCCAGGTTGTCGGACCCATTCGGGTCGTCCGGTCTGTTCGCGTCGTTGAGCCTGTTCATGTTGTCGGGCCCGTCCGGGTTGTCCGGCCCGTTCGGGTCACCTGGGCCTTAATGACACAAGTTTTAAAAAATTCAATTTAAATTTCTTTTATAAAAAATGGATTCTGGATTTTGAACTTGATCCAAATATTTGGATTGGATTTAAATCTTGATCCAAATATTTGGATCTAGATTTTAAAAAAATCCAAACTACTTTTGCTAAAAATATGGATTTGGGTCAAAAATCTAATCCAATTATTTGGATCTAAAATAGATGTGGACTGGATCATTAAAAATCCAATTCATGCCCACCCCTAGTTCAAACCTTGATGGACATAGAGTAAGCTTTATTTTTGCTAACTATTAGTGTGGTTTGAATGTGAAGAGGCAAAGAAAACCTAGCAGAAGGGTAACCATTAGGTGCTGAAAAATCACCAACTAAAGGACTTGAATAGCCATTAAGCCCACACTAAAGCCAATCTCGTTTTTTTTCATTAACCATCTTAAGGCACTTATAAAAGGAAGAATTTAAGGGGTAAGGGGCTGAATTGAGAGAGAGTCCGTGGCAAATCATTGGCGAACCAAGGAATCCCATTTTCTTCCCAATTTCAATCAAGCATTCAGGTTAGGGGAGCTTAATCGTAATTGTATGCTTTTGGTCATACTGCATGCTTGTGATACTGTCTTGCCATGAAATTTCGTGTTCCACATGAGAGGAATTAGGTGTTGGGTTTTTGGGTACTGTTCTATTGGTGTTTTTACATAAATGTATGATCATGATGGATGTCTGCACTATGTACGCCACTATTGTGCAAATTTGAGGGTTGGGGGACTATATTGTATCTAAATTATGTCTTACGTTTGATGCAATTGATGCAAACTATTTTCGTGTGAATTGGTATGTTGTTTGTTGTTGTTGCGTGCGTGATCAGGGTAGGAGTGTGCATTTTTCGCTCAGGCGAGCCAGGCTCGCCTAGGCGAGATTAGCAGAGACGTAAAACCCTGTGGTTACGCGAGCTTCTCGCTCAGCGACGAGGGTTGGGGTGAGCGAGAGTGGCTCGCCTAAGCGAGGTCGTGAAGAAGTTTGCGCGTGTTGAGCGCGACTTCTCGCCCAGGCGAGGGATCTTTGGGGTTTTGGACAACAGACACTCTCACTTAGGCGAGAGTGACTCGCCTAAGTGAGTTCTCGAAGTGCATTGGTAATTGTTTTGTCGAAAATTTCGTCTAGGCGAGGTTTGTGTGTTGTTTTAAGCGAAGGTGTGATTTGCCCAGGCGAGAGGATCTCGCCCAGGCGAGAGGATCTCGCCTAAGCGAGATAACGTGATGCAGCCATTGTTTTAAGCTCGCTCAGGCGAGGTGAGCTAGCCTAAGCGAGGCTGAAGGCTTAGCTTGGGCGAGTGTTCTTGGCTTAAGCGAGTTTATGTGAATTTTCATGTTTGTGTGAACTTGTGTGTGTGATATGACTACTTTTCCTAAGTATAGGAAGTATATGCATGTGTTGTGGTGTGTGGGCTTGAAGGACTAAGTCCAATAGGGGTCTGGGATGTGCTTGATGGTTGGACACATGATGGGCATGGAACTCGTTGAGTTCCCGTCAGCTACTAATGGGCGAGGAGTCCTTGGTATGGTGATTACATGTGTCGAGCGCACGATGGGCAAGGAACTGTTATGTTCCCGTCGGCTACTATTGGGTGAGGAGTCCATAGTATGGTGATTGCGTGCGTGTCAGGGTCCAAGTTGAGAAGGCTTAGATGTTTTACTACAGACAAGGAGTCTGTAGGGCAGGACTATGAGCGGGATAGGCTCATAGGGTTGAACCACGAATGGGTTAGTTTCGTGGAAGCACGGTGAAGTCCCAAGACCTAGTTCGTGTATATGACTCATGAAGGACTATGAGGTCATGGTGGGGTAATTTGAAAAGCATGCAATTTAAGTTATGTTATTTTGGGATGAGTGACATATTTATTTCATGTATCTGTTTTATATATTGTGCATAACTCACCCTTTCTGCGTGTGTGGCGATGATCGAATGACTCGTTATTCGGGAGCAAATGATTTGACAGGTGGGCCAGGATATGCATAGGCTCGGAACGAGGGATAGCTGGGGATTTTGTTTATATGTATTATTTTGATTTTGAGATAAATATGCAACCCTTTGGGAGCCATATGAATATTGTTTTAGTATTATAAATTATGGACTCCTGATTTTATGACAGTTATATTAAAGTTTTAAATTTCCTATGTTTTTTTGGGAAATGGTTTTATATTAAATGCGGTAATTATTTTTATTTCGAATTTTAATTATTAAATATTAGTAATATTCCTTAGGGATGTTACAGCATGTGTTTTTGCCGGTGTGGGAAGTTTTTTACCAATGAAAACTTCAACTTTTAAAACATCCGAGAACGATTTCACAAAGACGGTTTATGTTGTGGCGACATTGTCTAGTTTCTCTTTTCCAGATTTGGTGTCAATACCTTTGTCATCAGCCATAAGTCTTTAAGATTGTTGTAAAATGCTTATAAGAACACGAACCAAATCAGTTTTGTGAGACATGGATGATCACTAACTTGAAGGACTTATTCATGATATATTGCATAGGCTCCCAGGATAGAACAAGAACTTCTCAAGTGACACTAAATAACTCAAAACTAGCAAGCATACTCGTAAGAGTAAAGCACCCAAAATAATTTAACATAAAAGAAGATAGAAGAGTGACAAAAGGTGTATTTTTTAGGAGGAAAGAGTAACTTATTTATAGGTGGATGATACCTCATATCTACGAAGGAAGGGAAGAAACATTCTAGAAAAGAGACAATGTTCATTCGTTGAGATACACAACCTCGTAAAAAGAGTAGGATAACTCTCCTTGTAAATTTTCCATCCTAAAAAGAAAGGTGTTGTTTACAGGTTTGGGGAGATATGCAACATGTGTGAATCTTGGTATCATTGGTTGAAGCTCCATGTGTCGGATCATAACAACACGTTGTATGGAATCATTGTTTGGCTTGCAGAATAGGATATGATGTTTTTCTTCGATGAGGTTGTGAACAATCGTGAACCTTTTATAATACTTAACTTTTAACCAAATAGTATAACAACATAATATATTATATTGGATATGAAATTAAGACAAATAGTATAACAACATAAGAAGAAATGGATGAATTAATGGAAGAAATAATTAATCAAATGTAGCAAGGCAAAAGTAAAGATAATTATAAAACTAAAACAATACAAAATATCATAAGAGAAACATATAGGAGAAAGTTCACCACATTCTTTGTTAATATTATACTATACGAGAAAGTTTACTTGACCCATGAAAGACATCAAATGCTTTTACAAAAATTAAGATGACCTAATAAAATTGATATATTCTCTTATGTTACACATTTTTCCTTTATTATCTATTATATATTATTTTTATACGTTCTTATTTAAAATGTTTTTTTTCAAATCTTTATGGAGAAATGGAATGTGTCTTTAAAAGACATTCCAACATTCAAATCGGTTGAAATATAAGTATAATAATAAATATATAATAACAAAAAAGTACATATCTAAAAATTGTAGTGTCTCATTTAATAGAAAAAGTCATACCAACAATCATCGAAAATAAAATGAGCAAAATAATAATCAAGCCATTTTAAACACAATCAACATATATTATCAAACATAGAAAACATACTAACTCAATTATTCGGATACATGTAATGAAATCGGATTCATCGAAAACTTCACTTGTGCTGGCCTATATTGCTATGCAGAGCCATTGCCAATGGGTTTCATCCTACCACACACAAGGTTAATCCATGTCCATTATCATGTCCTAGACTAGGACATCCTGCTATTTTCACCACATGAACCATTCTACTCTATGTGAGTCTGAATGATCATTAGAGTGTCAAGATGTAACCTTACTTGAATCCATAAATCATTACGTACACTACATTACCACCAAAGGAATTTCTCCATGAAATTCTCACATCTTTAACATGTTATTGTTATAATAACTAATATTTCATGTAAAACACATTAATTCAAGTCTAAAAAATACCACATCAGTCATACATAACTTCATGCATCATATGTTTAAAACTTACTCAATCAATCATAAGTGAAAAATAAGGAACTAAAATTATGCAGCATCCTCGCTTGAGCTAGAAATTCTCGCTTGAACGACAAAGACTCTCGCTTAAGCTAGAAATTGTTGCTTAAGCTAAAAATTAAACAGAGAGAAAAAGAGTTCTAGTGACTTTCTCGCTTAAGCTAAAATTCCTCACTTGAGTGACAAGAGCTCTCGCTTATGCTAAAACTCGAACAGAGAGCAAAGTGAAATTTTAGCTATTTTCACTTAAGATAGATTTTTCTCGCTTGAACGAGAAGGCTCCTAAAAATTCTTGCTTAAGCTAAAATAACATATTTTCACATGTTCTCAACATGCAATAACCAGAACTACAAACGATAAACATTTTACATGCGCTCATCAAATCAACACATCAAAACACAACAATTTTAAGCAATTCAATCTACCAAATTATAACATGCAAGAATAATTTATTCTCATCAAAAGAAAATAACTTCTCTCACGTCAAACTTGGACCAAGATTGAATCAACAAGAGAAATCTCGAAGATGATTTTTGAGCTGTAAAACTCCAATTCAACCTAAAAGAACCAAAACCCAAGAACACATTTTCGAATTAGAACTTTGATCATGATCAAATCAAAATTAAATCCTAAAAAATATAAAAAGGAGATGGAGGTCAAATTATCAAATTATTCAAAGTAAAAAATTGTTTGGATGGATATATAACGATATTAAAATAATAAAAATCACTTATCGTTTACATTAACTATAATATTATTTTAAAATTCACAAAAATTCATATCTCTTAACATGTAAAAATAAAATAAAAATGAATTAACAAAAAATTAAATGACAAAAATTAAATTAAAAAATATATAAACATTTTAAATATCTAATAAATAAAAGAATTATTTAAAATAAAAAATTTAGGAGAAATTTAAAATTTAATTCACCAACGAAAATCATAGCATCATAATACGAAACAAAAGTGCAATAATATGTTTGATTGAAGATCGAGAATAACTATGAATTGGACCGGGTACCTTTAAAGCTTAAAAAGCGTTGTTGACGCGTATCTTTATTGCAGACTTCTTCTCTACTTATTATTATTATTATTATTTGTCTAAAAGAACGTTCCTTCATTCCAGGACACGATGCTCCACCCGATACGATGTGGGTACCACCTTAACCTTCGTCTCCCTTTTCCACCTTCCATCTACCATTCATTTTCGCTACACACTTTTCTTCTTTCTCTTCATAAAATAAAATATATTAACATATACACGTAAGACAGAAAACGACAACCACAACGAAAGATCCACAACAATTGGAGGCAATGCAATGCAACCAACAAATCGTGGAATAAGACTTTGAAAACTCATTTTCATCGACCTAGTCTTCTTCTTAATTCATTTCCAAACACCACATTATTCAAATCTCGTGTTTCCCATTCTTTTTTTTAAAGTTAGGCAAAGGAATTTGGAACCATAGTTGCGGATTCTTTATTAATGCTTTGCTAAATTTATCAGAATTGAAACGGTACAAGCTGTGATGTGGGTAAAGGAAGCGATAATGAGATGCCAGCATCCACTGTGAATGCAATAATGTATATTTAATTCGCGTTCATATATTCTCAACATTACTTAGTCCTCGTTAAACGGTCATTATATAATTCTTTAATGTAAATTTTGTGGCCTTTTAAGCATTACATGTTTTCATTTTGATAAGTTATATCATTTTTAACTTTTACCTAAATAAAAAATCTTATAATAAATCCAGAGTATCATTCCTATTTTTATTTCGTTATTGATAGAAATATTTATTTTTGAGGTAAAATTAATATTTTATTTGTGTGAGACTCTAGGTTTTACTTTTTTTTATGTCATATGGGTTATTTTTATATTATAAACCAGTTAGTTTAACTTGGATTATCTATTGGTAAACAAAAAATTTTGTAACTCAGCTCAATTCATGATGTGCTCAATTCACAATGTGTTGATAAGTGAAGTGGATTGACTTATTTTATTATGTGTTATTCATCCAATTTATTTTATATATTATTTGCAATGCATTGAATGTTAATTGAGTATACTCATTTTGTATAATAGTTAAAATGTTCATTATCTCATAAAACAAATATTAAGAAATATATTAGTTGAAAATTAAAATGTTAACTTGCATAATTTGGTAAACTAATAAAGCATCCAAACTATTTAAATACTATTTAATAATATTATAGTCTTTAAATAGATCGAATTGTCAACCTATATAATGATAAATAAAAAATAATTATAATAAAAAACTTATAAAAAAAGAATAAAAATAATAATAAAAGATTGTTGTTGGTGGGTTAAATGTTGAAATCATTTAATTCAAGGTTAAATGAACCAAGCTCATTTTACATTTAATTTTCTTTTTCTAGTCAACCTAAATAAAAAACGTAAGAGTTCAAACCCATAGGGAACTGAATTGACTTATATTAAACAAATTTTGTATATCTTTGGTTATGTCAAGGTATTCTCCTCACCGGCGGATCTTGGTTGTGATCGGGGAGTCATGGCTCCCACAAAGCTTTTTTTATTTTAATATATATATATATATATATATATAATTTAAAATAAAATTATAATTAAGTTGATGAAGATATATTAAATTTATATTATGAAAAATTATAATAAAAATAAAATAAATATAAAATAAAAATTAATTTGATGAATATGTTGGTTAATAAAAGATAAAAAGATAAATTGAGAAACATATGTTTTGGAGAAAGAGAAAAATTGAAGAATGCATTCTTACATATCTTTCATAAAAAGATTGAATAATACTTTTTCACATGATCTCTTACTAATGAATGTTATCTTATTATGATTTATGTATATTAAGATTTATGATTGTTTTATTACGACGTTTCTTTCAAATTAAGTTTTTTCCAACTTACTATCATGCTTACTTATGATTTTGAGAATTCTTTTATGATATTGACATAAATCCTAATTATATTTTTTCCCAAATTAGTATAATCATAAGAAATTTATGATTTTTGTATTTATTTTATGGTTATTGTATAATATCACAGTAAATGATAGTCATATGTTTTTTATTCCACAATATCATGTGTATTTGTTTTAAGTCGAGAAAATAAAAAGAAAAAATGAAAAGTTTTTTTAATAAAAAAATATCTAATTTGACATCCTTAGATTTTTTTTTTTCTGAGTTCTGCCACTTATTCTACCGAAGAAATCTTGCTATTTAATTCTTAGTTTAATGACTTCAACAATAATGTACGACTCTTATAAAGATGCTTTTTTAATCACTTTATATATATATATATATATATATATATATATATATATATATATATATATATATATTCATATATAATGTTAATAATAACTATTTTTTCGTGAACTCATAAGATTTCTTTAATTATTGGTAATATTTGTTATAAGAGTATTTTCTTTTTCAAATTCACACACCTAAATGCCCCTTGTTGCTTTTTGAGGGACACATTTCCATTGCTTCTACGCCACTTCCTTTGATTCACTCTACAGAGATAGTGCAAGGTCGCATCCTTTGTGGACGGTGCCAAAGAATGTCACTTTTTTTTTCTAGATGTTATTGAATAAGGAATAAAGGAATGTCACATTTATTAAATTTGGTGAAGAGGTGGCATTGCTTTCAAAACAAATCAATTTACTCCACCAAATATTAAACAAAAAAGTTAGGAAAAAATATTTTTCTTAATAAATTGAGCTAATAAAATTAGTAATTATAAAATAAAACGATTATGGCATGACAAATCATTTCAAGATCATTATAACATTATATCAAATCTCAAGTTTTTAGGTATCAATTGTCATGAACATATGTAGACAAATGAACAACTTTTAGTTTAAAGATGGATATGAAGATCACATATCGCTAATAAGCAGATGAATAGGTAGCCAGGGTGATAATCTAATTCACCTCAAAGATAGGAAATTAATAATCTATTTAGTTTTTTTTAAGCATATTTTTTGTCTAAGTATAGTTGTAATTTATTTTTGGTTTCTAAAATATTTTGCTAGACTTTTCATCTGTGATATTTATACTTTTAGTTTTGATTTTTATTAATTTAATAATATACCTTTAATATTGGAATATATATATATATATATATATATATACTATAAAATGAGTAAATTTTTACTTTATTCTATTTGAAAAAGAAATATTTATTTTTGGTACTTTTAAAATTAAAAGTTACTAGTTCTAATATAGTATTATACAACTCTAAATAATTATTTATATTTAAACAAAAAATTAATTTAATGATCATGTACACATATTGATTTCGTAATATAATATCTACATATGTTACCTCACAAAACTTTTAAGATAGGTAAAATAAACGTCGTTCATATATTTTGAAAATATTAGAACAAAAACAATAATTTAAGAGGATGCAAATATTTTACATAAACATAACTAAAATTCGCATATTTCATAAGGATTGCAAATAATAATTTTAAATTTAATAGAGATAAAAACAAATAGTTTTTTTATAGAATTAAAAATATAAAAAATTAAATTTTTTAAAAGATTGCAAAAATATTTAAGGCTTAATTTTAGTTTATTGTAAAAGGGTATCCATTTCCCTTATAATTGTTTCAAAAGCGAAAATAATTTTTTTTAATAAAATAAAAATTATAAAAGTTGAATTATTTGTCAGAATGATTTCAAAAATATAGTTTTAAATTATAAGTTATATTGATGGTAAAAATTTGAATTTAATTATTTGGTTATTAATTTTTAAATTATAGTTATTCTTTTAACTCTTTTTATTTATATTCTCTTTATACTCTATTTGAGTTCTGAAATTGTTTGTCTTCTTTTTTCAAACATATCTCATTATGTACGAGGTGACTCAATATAGTTTAATTATATATGATGATACATCGATTTAGAATATTTGTCTTAAATATTTTAAATATTTTTTATATTTTCTGTGTGGTTCTATTTATATATAGGATTCCATGGGTTAATTAGCTAAGATTGTTATTCTTATACTTGGTCTAACTCTTTTATTTGATTAGTTAGTGTATAAGGTTTATGAAGGTTTGGGACATGTCTCCTAATTGGAGTTCTTGTTGCTTAGGAAGAAAAAAAAAAGTCAAGTAAACGAGGTTAGTTTAACTAAGACTATGAGATTGTTCTAAGTTAATTCTTCTACTAATGAAATGTTTATTTACACTTGAGTGATTGAATGATAAAATTCAAAGTGGAATTACATCAATGAATTGGAGTGTTGTTGGTAATAGTTTAGGTGTTGTATGACCATATTTTGAATGATAGACCAAACTATGGTTATAATTGCAAAAGTAGGTAAAAATTATGTTTACAACTACAATGTACATATATAGTTTAGTTTTGAAGATTAGTTTTGGTGTCTGTATATTCTTGTTACTTTGTATATATAGCTTTAACACTCATCGATTGCTCAGTCGACACTAAAGTCATAACATTTGTTGCAGATATAAAATGTTATCACTTTTCATCTAGTCACTCAAGTGATAAAGTTCCTCATTCAAGTTATGATTTGAGCATTGAATAAGAGAAACATCATATTTGTTCTCTCTCCTTGTGACCCCTTATCATTTAAGTGGTGATTTTTTAGCTCAAATGACGATGAAATTGAGATTTATATAGGATTCTAAAATATAATAGATCGTTTCACTAAGTCACATTGATAAAAAGCTTCAGTGTGACACCTGAACAAGAGTTTGTATTTGTGATTAAAATCCATTTTAGTTCCTAGGATTATGGTGTTTAAAGTGACGAAAACCCAAAAAATATTTTCATTGGACATAAAGATAACCAAATAGTTATCTAGATATGAATGTGCACTTTCAAGGATTCAATAAGAGAATGGAGCTCAATTAAAGCAAAAATGGAAAACTAGAAGGGAGCATAAATGAATAAGAACATGAATTAAATTGGAACAAAAGATGAAAAACTAAAAGGGAGAAGGGAAAGAGGTGCAATCACGCCACTTGGGAAACAATGCCATCCAAGATAAGTGGCAATGTTGCCACTTGAGTCTAGGCTCAAGATAAAACTAAGAGAAATAGAAATTCTAGAGAGATCTCAACTCACAAGGTGATCAAATATATGTGTATAACACTCAAAATATTCAACCATTTTACAAAACAAAGAGGTCTCTTTTAATAAGCAATGGAAAGGACCTCCTAGCAAAAACAAAAGATAGCTTAACAAATAAAAAAAGATAGTTTCTAGAATCTAGGTCATGTTGTTTAAATACATGTTGAATGAATATATAACTGAAAAAGTGTAAACCCCTTTTTCTTTTAAAAATATAAATAGCCAACCTAAGAAAAAAAAACACAAAGCCTTCTTCTCAAATAGTTCCACCCCTCAACCCCAATCCTCTCTCATAGATTTTCTCACTTAAATCTTATTTTCTTCTTTATTAAAGACTATTTATGCAATCACTGCGACAAACTCTACAAGACCCACCATTTGAAATCCTAAATAAAGTAAGTTTCATTTTACTTGGTTTCTAGAAGTTCAATATGTGTTTTTCAGTTTTCTTGCATTTTTTGGATTGCATATGGTCCATTTTATCTCAAATGGGTTCCTTGCATGTCAGTGAGTCTAACTCGTGTTTAGATCATGGATCTGATTTCTTGTTTTGTGTGTGTGGTTTGGGTTTTTGTGGGAAGAAGTTGTGGTACAATTTTGAGGAACCTGAGAACATCAAACAAGGTGAAGGAAGTTAAACCTTATTTCTTGCATATGATGATTTTGTTTGAATGTCTGGTTGTGTGTTGATGTTGTATTTTGGTAACTCAAATTGATGTGTTGATTTTGTTCTTTGTGAGTGTAAGATGAAAAATCCCTAATTTCATGTTTGGGTATATATGGGATTAGAAAAATTTGTGGGGTTTGTTGAATGCATGTGATTTAAGACAAATTGTATGGAAATTGAGGTTGTAACACTCAATTGGAAATGCTTATGACTTGTATGAAGCTTAAAATGGTTTTTTTGGTTCTTTTGGCATTGTCAAATTGAAGAATTTGAATTTTGGTGTTATACAATTTCGTTGGGCGAGCCCTAGATCTCGCTAAGCAAGTAGTGAGTGCCAAAACTAGCTTTGACATAGAGGAGATCTCACTAGGCGAGTTGTGCTTTCTTATTTTGAGTCATCTCAGGAAATTTCAAATTTTCGCTTCGTTAATTGTCAAATCAAACTAAAAGTTTTACAACTAGTCCTAGACATATTGTTCTTTACGTTGATCGTTCAAATCTTTGATTGGAGGTGTGTGGTTAGAGCATTTTTCATGTAAGATTCTAGTAGTTTAGGTTGTTGACAACTTTAACCTTTATTGTTCGTTTGATACATAACTTTTTCCACAATTACCCAATTGAGTTGATTATTTTCGCATTTCATTCTTGATTCAATTATATTTAGTTTGAATATAAGTAAATAATTTTATAAGTTTCGTGGAAGTTGCAATTTTGTTTTTAAATCTCAAGCAGTTTGTATATGTGTTCTTAAGTTTGTGGAATGTACTTGAGAATGTGTGATATGAAATGTAAAGTATGTATGATGATGAGGTATGAATTGATGAGAATGTAGGGAATTCCATTGAGGAAATCCTTTTGATTAGTATATGCATTTATGTATGGATTCAAGTATGAAGATATCATAACACTCTAATAAACATTCACACTCATATAAAGTATCAATGTTTTTTAATGTTATTTTTGTTCAATTTAATTTTTGTTCAATTTAGTTCCAAATTTGTTTAGAATTGACAAATTTTATCCTTATCGAAGATGTGATCAAATTTAATTTTTATATAAAAGTTTTAATGATGTGAATTTTAATATATTATATAAAAATATTTAATAAAAAATGTGAATTTTAATATAAAAATTAAATTTGGTTTCAATTTGGAGAGAGACCAAATTGGTTCATGTTAACACAAATTTGGACTAAATTGAACAAAAATAATAAATATAGGGACCAAATTGAATATAAAACATTGACTTTGACACATGGCACACTGCTAAGTTGACACGTGGACATTTAAAAAAATTTAAAAAAAATTCAAAAAATCACAAAGTGACACATTGCAGTCAGTATTCATGGTCGTTAATAATTTAAATAGTATTAACAAAAAACAACCAAATGAACAAAATTGACAAAAATTGGAACCTATTTGAACATAAAATCAAAATTAGGACTTATTTGACAAAACTTGACGGAAATTAGGATAAAAAAGATATTTTAACCTTTAGATAAGTATAATAGTGTAGTTTATGTCTTATTTTAACGGTTATGGGTTATTAAATATATACATAATATCTTATTTAATAGTTTTATATTATTAAATGAGATTTTATAATAAATAATATATGTTTTATATAATAAATAATGTATGTATTTTATATATTTTGATGGACTTAAAAATACATATTTACTCTATTATAATAATTAAAATTAATTTGTTTCTTTGTAATATTCCATCCAATAATATACTCTGTAAAAAAACTCTTACAAAACGTCCTTAGCCATTACTAACTTTTTCAATAACTAAAAAAATTAAAATACATTAATGTGTTAGTATTTCTGAAGTCTAATTTTGTACTATTTTCACACTCAAGTATATATGCAACAAAACTAATTTCTTACAGATTACGAAAATTAATTAAATTTAAATATGTCTTTATTCCTAATAAAAGTTAGTTTGACTTTTGATCCTATAGTTTTTTTCTTTTAATTTTAATCCTTATTTTTCTTTACTCTCCTATATATTTTACTTTTCTACTGTGTATATAAATTGTTTTTATTTCTTATCAAATATTTTTCAAAGCAGCTAGGTTAAAATTAAAAAAAAATATGTAAAAACAATAAAAATAATTATAAAATTAAAAATATCAATGACCAAAAGAGTCTCTTTACGGGACCTAAAGTAAAGCAATTTATTTTAGAAATAAAAAATGAAATATGATTATATTTCATGGACGAAAATATGTTCAGGTAATTTTATTTTTGTTTAATTAATTTCATAAAAAAGTATTTTTAATTATATTTAAGTCTCTAAAATTTGACTCGAAATTGTACTTCACTTTTGATCAAAACAGTGATACTTTTGGTTTCACATTAAATAAAATGAATAAATATTATTATTTTAACACAATAATTTTAACTTTTTGGACATATCAAACAATGTTGTAAGATGATATATAAGCTTGAAACACTTGAAACATTGTTTGACACATAAAAAAAATTAACATAATTAGATTAAAAAAATATATATATTCATTTTTAAAATTGGATCACCAAATTATATCATAACTTAAAAATAGAGAAATTCTAATTTCACACTATAATTTAACATTACAACAATATTTAACCCTTATAATCAATGGAAATAATATTTAAATTTAAACTTACAAATATTTAAAAAATAATAATATTGAATAAGGTTGAGTTAGCTAAATTAAAATTAATTATAAAACGTATTAGAGAAGTTTAAATTAATAATAGAATTTGAAAGCATTTCACTAATATCAGAAATAATTTTATTAGAAAATATTATATATATTTTTTAATATTATTAACTAAGCTAAGCTAACTGATGTTTCAAACCGATTAAATAATTAGGTCCTACTATAAAAGGGATCATAAAATATTTAGTCATCCCTCATAAAATGAAAATTATATCTGTGGGGTTATTTAAAACATAAGTTATATTGTTAGAAAAATAGTTTCGTTGAACTACGAGTAACGTTATTAAATATACTAGTTATTTAAATATTTCAGTTCTACGATTGTTAGTGAAATAGGATTTATTATATGATATTATTAATATAAAGTAATAAAACTGGGAAGATTAGAAAAGTTAATGGTGTAGGCCAGCACACCTGATCCCCAATCGCCGTGGGTGAAGATCCGTTTCGTTAACTGTAACAAACTTCTTCGCTGTCAGAAGACAATGTAACGTAGGTAACGGGCTCATATTGCACCGCACGACCGTTAGGAACGCCGTCTTAGTCAACGTGGGTCCACGTCACGTACACGGCAGACCCAGTCAGCATTTGATTTAGCGTTAGCCGCGAACGCGATTTTGCAGTCCCAACAGAATATACGGACAACGGGTAGGGAATGCTTATCCATGCTGAGTAGGAAATAACCTAATCCTTTTTAACCCACAATTAACAGTTACCAAATTATTTTAATTATTCTGAGTTTTCGTTAACAATTATTCGTCTTAATTTCATAATTAATTTGTATCAAATAAATTACAAGCTATAATTAAGCTTAATTATATCTGGATTTAACTTATTTATTGATGTATTTAATACATAAATAATGTAAGAGTTCGATTAGTTTTTATAAGAATAAACTGGAGCAGTTTATCCATTCTTGAGCACTAAAATTTTTCCCACATTCAAAATTAATATAGAAGTTAGTTAAACAAGAGTATATGCTAAAAAATTAAGATGAATTGATCAACAAAATCTAAATATAATTAAGATTTTAAATTAAAAATAATAATTTTATGTTGATTTATTACATATAATTAATATCAAATATCTTAATTTTTATCTCATTTAAATTATACTTCCGTAAAAAGACAAAGAAAAACAAAATAAAAGAAACTAACTTTAGTTAAATTTTAATTTAAGTTTGACGATGAATTTGGTTTATTTTATGTTAAGCAACAATAATATTATCATCATATATATAGTTTTATTATACAATTTTAAATCATTTTCTCTCAGCATTATTAAAATATAAAACTCATTTTAAACATTATTCACAGCGGAACAGTCTTCAAACACATTTTTAATCAAATGTTACCAACGTTCTTTTGCGTTGCCACTTCCCATGTTCTTTCAAATTTAAGAACGCGAATATCTAAGCATCATCAAACACTGTGATTAATCTGGATAATTATTATTATTATAATTGAGAGAATTCATAAAGTATAATTTTTTTTTCTAATTTTAGTTTAAATTTCATTACAGTATTATTCTCGGGCACCTTACCTAACAGATATTCTTTGATTCTTTCTCTCGATTCTTTATTTTTTTTTTCTTTTCTTTTCCATATTTGTAATTGATTATGAAAAGTTGAAGTGGCTAAGTCTGTGTTTGTGAAACAGCAGGGAGAGCGGGAACGCGTTGCGTAGACATCACATCCTCCTCCTCTACATAAGCGCCCTCGCATCCCATTCTTTGCACACTCAACAAGCATTCACCATTCTCACACCTCTTCATTTTTTTCTCCAGATCTATTTTTCCTTCACAACCTTCACTTCCTTCGTTTTTTCTCTTCAACCAACCTCCTTCATTTCTCGGTGAGTTCCTCTTCTCCCTCTTTCCACGCCTCCGCCATTAGGGTTTCACCGTCGTTTACCACCTTCCGTGGCTGCTAAAATCTTTTATTTTCGAAATCAATTGTTAACATGTTAGGATTCTGAATGAGTGCTAGAAGCACGGTTTCGTAGACTCCACGTTTCTGAGTAGCTTCTGCTCAGCTGATATATAATTTTTTTCAATAGAATGATTTGTGTGGTAATTTGTACTGTTACGAATGGCTCAGATCTGTGGCCGTTTTGGCTTTTCCCTGCCGGTGTGTGGTGTTTGTGATATGTCGTTTAGCTTGTAACGGCAGGGAAAAGCAAAATGGCTTCTGAATCGGAAAAGGTTGAGTGAGCTATGCGAAATCTTTTTTTTTTCTCTGAGGTGTCAATGCGCGTGACTGAAATCAAACCGTGATGAACGTCGATGATTTTGGAAGATTTTTTTTCTGTTGTTGAGATTGAAAAAGTGAAAACTAGTTGTCTCTGAATATCACATTTGAAAAAAAAAAATTCTCTCCGGAGTTAACGCGTGAAATGGATTGATTGTTGACTTTTTATGGTATTAATTTTCGGAGACTGTTCTGTGGGTGATTCTTGAAATGTCAAAGGTCAAATTTGGGTTTTTAATGGTTGGTAAGTTGTGTAAAAATACTTTCTAATGCAAAAAAAATAATGTTTATTATTTCATTTCAGACTGAAGAAATGGCTCCACCGATTGAGACCCCAAACAAGGTTTCTGGCTATCAGCACACCCCACACCCTCCTCTTAACGAGAGGATTCTTTCATCCTTGACCCGGAGGACTGTTGCTGCACACCCATGGCATGATCTTGAGATAGGTAGGCAATATCGTTCTAAAATTGTTACGTGTGATTGTGGTTTGATCCTAACGCATTTATTTCTCCTTTGCTTTTATTTTCCGTACTAACTGTGTTTTCCCTCACAATGCAGGACCCGAAGCGCCAAAGATCTTCAACTGTGTAAGTATATGAACTAAGAGACTTGCAATCCTAAACATTAAGGTCTACTAATGGATGTTATGCAAATATATAATATGCATGCTTGTTTGATGAGACTAAATGGTCATTCCTAATAGATGTAGGAAGCAATGCTTGTCTGTATAAAAAGGAATTCGAACAGGTATCAAACACCCAAGCATTGGTATTGGATACCTTATGCTAAGAAATGCAAGTATTGGCTGTTTGTAGATTGATGGTTGGACAGGAAACATATTGGATAATTCCAATCAGTTGATCTGTCTTATTAATGGAAATAGCCATTGATAGCTGATTTGCTGGAAGGCCATCATTTGATTATTTGTATGGGATCCTGACTGAATTTGTTTACCCTTGTACTAAGGTTTAAGCAAACTGGCATTGTGGGACTATTCATTGTGAAATGGCAAAATTTAGCTCTGTATTATATTGTTTTTGCTTTCTTTGTCTTTGTCTTGTTCGTCGTTGATGCTATACAATGACAAATCGAAGCTTTTCCTAAATTGTGTACGTGACCTATTATAATGTTTTACGAATCAACATATCATGTTGTGCGTTTAAATTGTTGTGATTTTTTATTTTTCTCTAAAGGCCATCAAACAAGATATTTATTCAGTAATTAGATTCGTATAATTATGAACTATGGCTGAATCATGCAGGTGGTTGAAATTGGAAAAGGAAGCAAGGTGAAATATGAACTTGACAAAAAAACTGGACTTATCAAGGTAGTGGTAGTTGCCTAGCTTTTTCTTCTCTTGTTACACGTTGCTACAGGGCATTGCTGAACCTGCATTTCTGTGCAGGTTGATCGTATACTTTACTCGTCAGTTGTCTATCCCCACAACTATGGGTTTATCCCTCGTACTATTTGTGAGGACGGTGACCCCATGGATGTCCTGGTTATTATGCAGGTAATTGCATCCTGCTCATAATGTCTACTTCTTAAAATTGTGTAAGCATGTAATTATGAGGATTTCTTAGTAACAGAGTTCCAATTACATTGTACTTTGAAAAAGTTTCTTCCCCATTTGGACTGCACTTTATCAATATTTTTGCGTAAGACTTCTTGCACTTGGCAACTTGACTAAACTGATTTTTAAAATAGCAATATTTTTTAAAATGATTCTGTAACACGTGAACTATTTTTGTTCCACTGCTGCAATAACAAATACTCATGTTGGTGGTCAAAGTAACGAGGTCAACTTTTTAAGTAAATCCTCTCCAGTGGAGTTTCTTTAATTTGCTTGATTCCATTGTCGTGCAAAGGGATCTTTATCATTTTAAAAGTTAGTCTTTATCCAAAATGTAGCTAGCTCAAGGTGATCTTAAAGTGGAAACCTGGGTAAATTTATTCTATATATCTACTGTAATTCAATTCCAGAACACATCTGTTGTAATAATTCATGGAAATACTTTATCCTGTATTACTCTGGCTTTCTTTTACACCAATATGACAAATGAATGAATTGGTCTTCCTAGTCCATCTACTTCGTATTACACAATTGAGTATCATCCTACATTTTACATCTTTAGTTTAGCATTTATTAAGCACTGCTTGTTTTATGTTTTTACTGCTTCTGTGGTAGTACTAATAAGCTTTGGTGGTGCTTGGCTGCACAGGAGCCGGTTCTTCCAGGTTGCTTTCTTCGGGCCAAAGCTATTGGACTCATGCCTATGATTGACCAGGTATATCAGACACTCCCTTTTTCCTCATAGCAAGAGTCTTTGTCTTTCCATTACTGAAGAACCACCATTCTGATGCAATTCAGGGTGAGAAAGATGACAAGATAATTGCTGTATGTGCTGATGATCCCGAGTATCGTCATTACAATGATATCAAGGACCTTCCTCCCCACCGTTTAGCTGAAATCCGTCGCTTTTTTGAGGATTGTATCCTTTCCAAATGTTTCAAAATGTTTGTTCAGTACTTCTTATATGTTAGCATCTATATATATATATATATATATATATATATATATACACACACACACACACACAACAGCGACATGCAAAAGTATCATTTAGCCTCCATATTTGTCAAACTCTTTTTTTATGTTTCCCTTCATAAAGGAATTAGACAAGAAGAATGAAAACAAGGAAGTTGCAGTAAACGACTTTCTTCCTGCCTCAGCTGCCTATGAAGCGATCAAGCATTCCATGTAAGCAAATACCAATCTGATATTATCAATAAACCGTTTTGACATCAGTTACGATACTCCTTTTGAAATAATATTTTAATAAAATTATAAAATATTTTTATGGTTTTAATTTATTACTTTACTCATTTATTCATGTGCTAAAATGGTAATAGAGGTTTATAATTTATTTGGTTGTTGTGTGAAGGACCTTGTACGCTGACTACGTTGTGGAGAGCTTGAGGCGGTGATGTTGATGCTTTTGGCACTATGTTTGGTTGTGAAGACTGTTGCTATAATTACGATTATGACGAAATCAAAGCTTTCTATCTTGTTGCGTGTGCATTGATATATCAGGGCAGCACCATGCAAATTCTATACATGTTCTTAATTTTGAGTGAATGATTTTTTCATTTATTAATATCAAAGTTTTATATTATAGCTAAATCTACCGAATATTTGGACCATAATCTTACATCTTATAAAGGATTTCTACAACACCTATTGCGCCTCGCTTTATGTTCTAATTTCCATTGGTTCTCCCAAAAAATTTGCGTAGAATCAAAAAGATCAAAATTATTTGATTGCTTATCACGCAATTATGTAAAAATTGGCGTTAAATTTGACCTTGTTATACTTCTCGATACACCCAAAATCGCAACCCTTAAGCTTGCAAAGCGGAATGTTTATATTACAATGATAGATATTCATTCAAGTAATGTTTATTTCTTTTGTGATCCATTGGACACTCTACACGTTTGGCAGTTGCATTCTGCAGAGTTTTCTGCGATCAATAGAAAAACGGCATAGCAAGACAATTTTATTTTATACACAAGAACATTGATCAATACATCCAAAACTGTATGTTGGGAAGCAAGGACCCAAGGGCTAGGAAGCATATGCATATAACTATTTTTGGTTACTTTAAATGTTGATTATCTTTCCTATATAATAAAAATAGATCATTTTTAATTTTTCCATTTTTGCGAAGACAACCACCAGTCATGCAATGCAACCAACAAAATGCAAGTAATTATATTTTGAATATAATTAAAATACATGAACAATATGTACTTGAGATGTATGTGTTACATTTTCATTTCTTATTGCCAATTGATTGGTAGAATTAAAAAAATTCTATTGACATGAAAATTAAGCAAACAAATTAAAAAGAAAATCAATTGTAATTCTATTAATTTAAATGACATTTCTCCAATTAAAAACGTTTACTTTATTTCCTATCTATTTTAAGCTAAGTTGAACCCAGCTAGAGTTGGAAAAAAATTTATTGTAGGGGGCTTCTCCTTGCACCCAAAACCATTTCTCCTGTACCCCAAAACTTTTTTTATTTCCAATTTTGTCCAAGTTAAAAGTTAAATGAAGAAAGAGAAAAAACAGTAAAAAAAATTATTACTCGCACTACACCCCTGCACCAGCCAACGAATCTGGGCACGCCTCTGCACCCCTAAAGAATCAAAGAATCTTTGACCTAAAAACACATTTAAATGCTTCTCTTTTTTCCGCTTCCTCCTCCCTCTTTCATTGCCGCCTTCTTTGCCTCCTTCTTTTCCTTCATTTGTGGAGAAGATCATCGAGCAGCAGCAAGTTAAGTTTTCTCAAATTTTTAATGTTTTTTCGTGAATGTTTACGGTGATTTATGAATATATATATATATATATATATATATATATATATATATATATATATATATATATATATATATATAATCATTCCATCTGTGCCAAAACGGGTTCTTAAAATTTTTTTTATGTTATGAAACGGATTACAGAAGTCGTTTCATGATTTTTAGAAACGGATTACAAAAGTTGTTTCTTGCGTTGTTTATATGAAACAGATTGCAGAATCCGTTTCATGTTTTTTATAAACGGAGTCTGAAAGCCGTTTCTTATATATTGCGTTTTTTTTATATGAAATGGATTATGCAATCCGTTTCTACACTTTTAGAAGCGGAATTTGAGATTCGTTTTGTAAATTTTTGTTGTTATTTCTGAAACAGATTTTGCGTTCGGTTTCATGTATTTGGGAAACGGATTTTGATATTCGTTTCATGTTTTTTTTTTAATATTATATTTTATTTTATTTCATGTATTTGTGATAAATATATGGATATCACATTGTTACTATATTTTAACTATGTTTAGAGATAATGGAAAGGCAGAGATTATAGAATTGGGAAATTATATGATAATAGGGTGAAAAGAAAATTTGAAAGGAAAGTCCCTACTCTATTACCCTTTACCCTTCTTCTCTTGGTTCTACCAAAACTACAAATAAACAAGTGTTTGGATTCCGAGAAGACTTGTGTTGCTGTGTGTGTTGATGTGCTTTTATTTGTTTATGATCTTCACTTAAGTGTGTAAAAGAAGTTGGTTGTTGTTTGGTACTGGTTTGCCATCACATTACCGACAAATGAGGACTCTACTCATACCCTTCATTTTTAGGGATTTGGTTAGACTTCCAATTTCCCTATTATCCAATATTCCTTCTAAATTTGTAATTTTTTCATTATCTTATTGCATTGAACCAAGTTTTGTTGTCTAAGAATGAATGATTCTTTGTTTAGATTCATAACCCAAACATTTGATACAAAGTGTTAAAGATTATGTTTTTACCAAAGAAACACGAAGACTATGATTGATACCAGAAAATATAAAGACTATTCTGCATGTCCTAGTGTTGGTTCATTGTTCAACTTTTTTTCTGTCTTTATCAGTTGTTTTCGTGTTTGTTTGGTATAATCACATCTCTTGTATTTTGAATTGAGCTTAAATGGTATAATCACATCTGAAACGGATTTTTCTTAAATGGTATAATCATTTGAAATTTTACTTTTTTATTTAATTTATTTCTTAATTAATTATATAAAAGAAAAATAGTAGAACAAATTAAATTAAAAAATACTTAAACTGTAAATTAAAAAAGTATTCATTGTATTATAACTATTTTTAATTTATTTAAAGTATATGTATTTTAAATTTTAAATGTTTTTTTTATTTATTAATTTTTGTTTTATTTTATTATGTTTTCATATTTTTTAATATATATCTAAAAATAAAATTATATATATATATATATATATATTTTAAATAACTTTTTGAAAAATACATGTAATTATAAAAATAAATTAAACTAAATGATAATTAAACTTTAAATTAGATAAAAAACAAAAACGAAATGGCTAGGACACGAGAAAATTTATATTGGATTGTAATGTTTCAAACTTTGAATTATAGATATGGCTAGGACACGAGGAAATTTATCTAGACGTGGTTCATATGATGCACCCGAGAGTTCCACGTAGGATGCTGCACGGAAGAAACCGACAGCTTCAGCTCGTAGAAGGGGTCAGCACGAGCCTAATGTTGCTCAAGATGATGTTGTTGAGCATGAGGTTTCTGATGTTCCTCAGGACGAGGAGCAGGGGATTGATAACGATGGTGCAGGATTTCCAGGTGGTCCGTCTGATACATCTTTATTGACTTCGTACCAGGATCATGTTGCACGCATGATATGGGATTGTCAGGTAAGAAAGAAGTTTTTATAAATGTTTAATTTTATTGTTATGTATTTTTATTCTTTTCTATTTCTTTTATGTTAGGATCAAGTTGTGAAAATAGTCTCCTATATTAAAAAAGTGAAGAAATTAGGACGTCCTCACCCTTCTCTTCCCCCCTTTGTGGTAGCTTCTTGATTATCGCCTTTGTGCGATATTTTATATGAATATACTGATCTTGGGTTAGTATTGGGTTTTGTGGAGAGATGACATCCCAAGACTAATACTTTTCATCTACCCATTGGGGAGATGACCATCACTTCAGATGATGTCTGGTCGCTCCTCCATCTTCCCATCACTGGATCCCAAAATCCGTTTAAAAAAAAACATGAAACTTTATGAAACGGATTTTGGGATACGTTTCATACTTTTCTGAAACGGATCACGTATTTCGTTTTTGGAAAAAAAATTAAAATTTGTGAAACGGAATTCATGATCCGTTTCAAAAAAGTATGAAACGGATCCCAACATTCATTTCATAAAACAAATACATGGAAACTTATGAAACGAATTTCGAAATTCGTTCCATACTTTTCTGAAACGAATTTCGAATTTCGTTTCTAAAAAAAATATAAAATTTGTCAAACGGATTTTGAAATCCATTTCGCTTTTTCTTGAAACGTATCACAAGATCCGTTTCACAGAATAAAAAGGAAAATACATGCAAAACTGATATTAACATTCCAACCATTCAAATCAAATTCGAAGAGGCTAACCTGCAGAGAAGATAAGAGGAGAGCTTTCCAGAAAAAAGAATGAATGAAACTCAACCTCCGACAGGGAACACCTTCAAGGACAGAAGAGAATGAAGGACAGTGGCAATGAGAGAATAAAGAAGAGAGATTTCAAAAATAAAATTAATGAAAGTGAACACACAAACCTTGGACCAGGGACCACCACGAGAGAATGAAACAGAGAAAATTAAACCTCAGACCAGAGACCACCACGAGAGAATGAAGCGGAGAAAATTAAAATGAAGGCACTGGGACCACAGTGAGAATGGAGAAGAAACAGAGAACAAACGAAGAAGAAACAGACAGAATGAAGGTATGAAATAATTTGGGGTTGTAGAGACAAGTTGCCGCAGTAAATTTCATTTACTGCTCTTCCACCCGTTTTCACCCACTTTCACCTACAAATAATTAAGGGTAAAATGATAAATTTGGGGGGTACTGAAGAAACCTTGGAGGTGTAGGAAGAAGGCGCCTTTATTGTAGCTTCAAGTGAATTTAAGTTTCAGGTGAATTTTAACCTTTTAACTTATTTTGGACAAAACATATTAAATTCACCTGAAAGCTAGGTTTTGAACATGAATAAAACTAGGATGTGTTTAGATTTCAGTTGCATGACTTGTCCTGGGTGGAATTGTTTTTCAAAATTTACCCCACTTTTTAATTTCCAAATGGATTTTGCACCAAGTAAGAAAACTAACTTATTTCCTTTGTTTGTTGAATCCTTTTACAAAATCCATTGATAAATTTGACGGCCACTTTTATTAGTACAATCTGAATGGTATTCAATTATTGTAGTAGATAATTTGTATTTGATTCACACAAAAAAAGTAGATTTTTATTACAACAAAAAGAAAATTGTTGAACGAACAATACTCTGAAAATTTCACGTAAAGTAATGTCTGATATATATTTGAAAAATCAAGAAAAGAAACTTAAACCTAAACAAAAAAATTAGTTTTAAAATAAAGTCATATTATAATATACTAGACCTTAGTTCTAGCGGTTAAAACCAACCTAATCCAAGAATAAATTTGAGAAAGTAAGAAAAATATGAAATGAGGTAAAAGAGATAGAGACGTGGAATTATTTGGATTAAAAAAAGTAAAAAAAAAAGAAAAATTATGAAAATTAATAAATGATTCAATAAATATGATAAAGAAATAAAAACTAATTAATAAAATTATAAAATAATATTTTACTCTTATTGTAAACAAAATTAAATACTATTAGTTATTTGTACATAATACTCGTGTGTGATTAGTAAATTATCTAGCATTATCGAGACAAGTAAAAATTAACGACTTTTTTTTAAATAAATCTAATAAAATTTGAAGAGAAATAATTTACAACTATTTAAGTGAAATTCTCATTGTCATAAAACATAAAAAATTATTTTACATTGTTCTAAATACACAAGACATAATTAATGTTAAAAATAAAAAGATACAATAAAATAGTAGACAAAAATACAATTAAATTACAATAATTAAAAAAGGAGTGATAAGCTAATCTCTTGGTTAGAAGAAAGAGAAAGTTGTGGATCCTTCCCGCTAACAATTTAAAGAAATAAGATTAGTTTGATAGAATTTAAAAGAGATAAGATTAATTTGATAGAATTTGAAAGGAAAGATTGGTTTGATAAAATTTGAAGAAGCATGAAATAGGTTGTGAGTTTAACTTTCCCCTTAACAAAAAAACTAACAACCGACAATAACCATTAAAAAAAATATATTATCACATTTTTATTACAAATTGTCAAATACTTCATGTCCAATGTTGTCAACATGGTCGTCGTGTATTGGTGAGTCTTGACCATTTTGGATGTTCATTCTCTTGATTGATTGTGACATGCTGTCAAACCCCGTTGACAATAATGATATTCAATTTTATGAAGTTTTTTTTTTTTTTAACAAAATGGTGTCACTAGCCTAGTAAAACGGATTCATCAACGTATAAGTTCATCCCATAATGAATCATGATGTGTGTGATAAGAATGTCATATGGAAGGGACATGTCCCTACATTTCATCATGTGTTGCATGATGTGATAAGACCAAATATTATTTTTCATGACCCGTAATATGAAAATGTCTTCAACAAATAATGGTACGAAATTGTTGGATATCAAACTCCCAATATGCACGAACTCATAATGTTCAAAACTACATGTGTTCCTCACATTTCAACCCTGAAACTCTGAACGATCCTGGAACTTAACGTCATATCACAGTTGTACTGATGATAGCTTTGAAGATGTCATATCACATTTTTTAGAAACAAAAAGTGGTTACTATTTTTGACTTCATTAAATTTAAGTATAATAATTATATTTTGTAGAAACATAAAATGCTCACTGTATTAGTGTTTCATTATTTCAGTTCAATACTTTAATCCAATATTAGTCAACCTTAAACTATTTATTTCTATATATAAACTTAAAATTCTTCCTAAACTATTTATTTGTATGTATAAACTTCCAATTCTCTCATGTAACGAGTATTTATGGATGACCACATAACCGATTTTTACTTAAAGTTCATGTCTTAATGCCTCACTAGCTCTCACTATAAAGGCCAATGAACACATCTCAACCATGGATCAACAAAAGCACCACACATGTATGCATAAGAAATGGTGTTTGGAACTTACTTGATGATCTATGCAATGATCCAACCAGAGGAAATTTCAAACCCCAAAGTTCCTTCACCAAAGCACCTTCAACACAACAATTATACTAGTCAATCCTGAGCTAATACCAAACCATTAACCATCACCTACCTCCAAGCCATGAAACACATGCAAACGTATCCAAAAGAAAGTTGCAAACTCAAAAAACCATGTGAGAATAATCACTCATATGGTATCATAATCGATTGTGTTTCATTTTGAAGCATAATCAATTATGAGTCTCATATAATCGATTATCTTCACCTCTGAACTCCATTATTGTGAGCTTCATCTATTTTAGTCATGACACCTTATCCCTGCACGTCCAACAAAATCCAGCAACCATTCTTCACAAAACGCAACTCCACCAAAACACTTCCTCGAGCACCACCTTCCTTTAAGCCGAACTTCACCAAACTCAGCTCACCTGCACTTTACACACACCACGAACTCAGCTCACACCAACAATCACAAATTTTGCCAAAGAAGGAAGAAATCGTGAACCTCTACTATATGTATTCACAAGAATTTAGTGAAGTTTTCAAACACTGAACTGATAGGAATAAAAAAATATAAGACACAACAATATAATATATTCAAGTATGAGTTCAAAGAATTGTATACCTAAAATCAATGAAGGATCCATAGAAGCACATATGAGACGTTATTGCTCTCTTTCTACTAGGTTATTCTAGGATGTATATCAAAAGTGTAACAACAAACACACTTTTGATATACGTCCTAGGATAATCTATCAAAAAAAGAACAGTAACATCTTATACGTGTTTCCATGGATCCTTCAATGATTCCAGTATACACAATTCTTTGAACTCATACTTGAATATATTATATTGTTGTGTCTTGTACTTTTTATTCCTATCATGAACTACCACCATGGTCAAACAATTCTCTGCCTCTTTCAGGAATCTCTCCATGCATGGCCAATGGAGAGGACAAATCTCTGTCATGTGAAGTCTAAAGCAGAGTGCAATTTTGGTCTTCTCATGCACGTCCAACTGACTTTTCCTCTACTCCATGGACTTGTTCCTCGCATTTACCCACTCTCACCTCCTCACATATGAACAAATATAAACAGGAAAAGCTCCTTCATATCCATCCGCATATACAAACAGAACTTTAATGTGACCTATTCACTCACTTATCAGTTAGTTTAAAAAGAAAGTGTTCAAACCAAACCACCACAAATTAAAAGTTAAACAAGCAGACTCATTTAATTTTAAAAATATTACAGTTTTTTAATGCTTTCTTCTTCAATCTTAATAAAAAAACTGGAATCAAGTTCTTAACTACTAGATTAACCATGAAAAAAAATATAATCTTCATATACAAAAGCGAATAAAAGAATTCAACTATCCAGCATGCATCAGTCTAGATCCACGTGACAACATTTGACAAAGTAACAAAATGGGGCAATTGATCAAATTTTGGATTTGAGCTTAAGAAAAACAGATGGCACGAAGCATATGAGGAACGAATCGGTCTAAGTTCAGTGTGTCATCAGTCAGAGGCCAGATGGTGGCTAGACATGCAACTCTGCAAGAGCTTGCAGACTTTTACATTTGGAGACGGGCTACAGATCACAGATGATGGCTGGGGACCAAGATCCTCTGCAATTTTTCCGCGATCCGAATCAATCTCAGCCATTAAAATTACTTTTAAACTAACAAAATTTGGGAATTTTTATATTGAGATAGTGGGTGTGAAAGGTGTCGGCACTTAAATTTAGTGCTTTTCTGTGTAATAAATTTCAGAACAACATCAGTTTAGACTTGTAAGTATACCATGAAACACAGATATGGGTTACCGCAATTAGTTTAGATCACAAATAAAAGGAAATAAACTGACAAGGAAAGAAGATTTCTTAATACAGAACCGATAAGCAAACCACAGCATTCAAGCTCATGAAAGATTGACGAAAACAAACAATGACCAGTTTAATAAAAGGGGGAGGGAGGGAGGGAGGGGGGTAACGGTAATCCGAACTCGAATCATGAAAAACAAACACCCACTTATATTAATAAGGGACGACCATATAGAAAATAAACATTGATTAGCACTTAGCAGATTGTGAAGCACAGTCTACTCTAAGATAATTTGGATACAGCTCTCAAAATACACTTATAGAAGAAATAAAATAAATCAAATTTCTCTTAAGTGAAGCACCTCAAGTTAACAATTTAGAGAAAAGTAAGATAAGAGAATCTACAAAAAGGTTGCAGAGCTAATTATAAGTTTTAACTTACGTAGGGACTTGATTCAATTTTTTTTCTTCTCCTGTAAGTGATGCTTGAAAAGTTTACTCAAACAGCATCTTTCTTCTCTACTCTCTACCCAACCATAGTTCCTACTTTTCCCACTTGTTATGGCTATCATAGATTCATAATGAAAATAAAGCTAGTATGTGCTTCAAAAAGAATAGACAAAGAAGGTGACAATCATCAAGATCAAAAGACATTAGTGAATTATGATTATGACAGTCCATGGAAACATTGTGGAAGCTCTACGATAGGGCCATAAGAAGCATCCCCAAAATGTGTTTCTCTTTTGCGTGTAGGAGATGAAATATCAAAGGTCTGAAATTGTAGAAGAGTAGAATTACATTAAAAAGACTTGCATATAAGAGGTAACGAAGCAAATTAAGAAACATTTGCGGTTTCTTTTGGTTGAGAATAATGTTACACACTTGCACTCGTCTTGGTGTTGTACGTGTATCATATTACTAAGAAAACACTGAACACTTCTTCAAAAGTCAAATAAAATATATAAAAGATTCAAACCCAGATGGAAAAGTTGAAGGTTGTGTGAGCCATCCCAAAGTTGCCATGATTTGGGTCCAGCTGACAAGATGTAGCAAGCAAGCAACTTTGTCGGATGGACAATACCAGATCCAGTTTCATAACAGAATAACTAGTCCAATTGTCATAATTTTATTCCAGTATATTCTCGAATCTCGAATAAATCTTGTGTTCTCAAAAAATTCCAAGTGAATTTGAAGAAAATGTTTCATACTTGAGTCAGGACTTTTTTGTTTCTTCGGCCTCAATATGTCTCCAGGGGTTGAGAGCTTCTCTAATTGCCTGAGCATCCGGGGAATTCTCCCAGGCACGCTTTTCTGACTCCAAAACAGTTACTTTGTCATCTGTACAAATACAAGGCAAGGAAAAATTGAACCAAAATCAGACTTTTATAAAGTCAAAATCCTTTGATGAAAAACAGTCATGGGAGTTATCGCAATACCTTAGAAAATAGTTATTAAATTCTTTACATACCCAAAATATTGTGTTTATTGGGCAACTTGGCCAAAACAAATAATGTGAAAGACGTGTATAACAGAGTACACGATATTTTCCAAATTTCATTTTCATTGGAAGACCATGATACTCCGCGAAAAAACATCACTACATTAGAATGCAAGATCAATACTATCTAGCAAACCAAAATAATAAGCAGCTAGCACTAGACAACTCAAAATGCCATATCTTTTTCTTTTTCTTTTTTAATCCATAATATGTTTACTAGAGGAGTATTCAAATCCCATTCTCCCTTCCATTTTTACCACCAAACCAACTCTATAGCTCCTCACTCAAAAGGTCTTATTAACGAGAATGAAAAATTACAATAAATTTTAAAAACCCGCTTCAACAAGAGCATAAAATGGAAAATCAAGAAAAGGGTAATGCAGGGCAAGAGAAGTTAGAGAATAAGAAAGGAAAGTTCTCACACAGAAGCCAGTTTTGATCATGAACACCTCCATAGAAGCCCCAACCAAAGCAGATACAAACCCAATCTTCAAGTACCAATCAAGAAACTTCATTTTCAACTGAACGAAATGGAAACAATGATTATTGAAGTTAAAAACTGAATACACAACTGGTTAATAGCAAATTCAACACCACTTCTAATCCAACAGAGCTGCTGGAAATACTTAAACTTATAGCTAAATGTTCAAGTACAAACTTAGTGTGAAAGACTACAATCACAACTAACGTATAATTGGATTAACACTTTTATCACCTAGAAGCATTTGAAATAACTCCAGCCAGATAAGGAGCAGATTGAAGGAAGAAGAGGAGACGTTGTGATTCTGAAAAATCTAACACATTAAAAACTGGAGTTGATATCAACAAAAGATTTTTCACCAAAAGAGAAGCGAATAGACAGTTACCCAAGATCCAAACACATGATTAAATATATAAGTTCTACACTGCTCAATGCTGATTATCAGATCAACATTAAATTCAACTAAAACTGGACCCTAAAGAATATAATCACTAACTTCCGAAAAAGGTTTAAAATAAGAGAGTACACAGTGCACACATATTCCCATGTTTTCGAGATTTTCCGACGAAAACATCAAATTGCAGAGAGGTTCAGTTCAGTTATCTCTTATTCATTCTCTGATTTCCCAAAAACCTAAAGATAATACAGAGAGAGAGAACTAACCATGTTTTCTATTTCCTAAAGCAGGAAGCGAAAAGAAATGAAAAATAAGGTTGGAACCGCGGGGAGGGAGGAGATGCAGGAATGGTGAGGGTTGGCAAATGAAGGAAGGAAAGGGGAGAAAAATAAAATAAAACTGAAGCTTTTTTTCATGCGTATGAAAAATATGTTAGAGAAAGGTGGAGTTCCTTGCAGTTGGGCGTGAAGGAAAAGAACAATCAGAAACAAAAACCTAACCTTTTTTTTTTCTTATTAATTTAATACTTTAGTTATATTGTTTAACAAAGGAGTTTTGATTTTATGGATCTCAATCCAATCCTTTTCACTAATCACATTTTCACTTTATAAACTTTTCCTTCTTTTTTTCAATACAATATATTTTATGCGAAGAAATTTCGCTTTATTTTATTAATATAATTATTTAAATATCCAATAGTATATTATTTTTAAAATAATAATTTAAATATTTTTATCAATATAATTATTTAAATATTAATTAATATTTTTTATATTTATATATTATTTACATTTAAACTTTTATTAGCATAGTTATTTAAATATTAATCAATATATTATTTATATTTATATACTATTTAAATATAATTATTTAAATTTTTTATTAATATATCGACTGTGGACTTTTTCCTCTTAGATAATAAATTATAATTAATAGATTTTAATATATATATATATATATATATATATATATATATATATATATATTTGT
>Ga0209589_1000960_pt1 | contig 44685 bp, 26 predicted proteins | sample CowpeawhiteBW_FD_187525 | JGI IMG/M metagenome (GOLD analysis project Ga0209589, IMG submission 187525) | Root nodule microbial communities of legume samples collected from California USA - Cow pea white BW (SPAdes) (version 2) | ecosystem: Host-associated > Plants > Roots > Nodule | place: USA...
ATACTATTTCAATTGATTCAAAAGAAAAGGTTTTTATCAAAACAATTTCAAAAGTGCTAAAACTGGGCAAAATTTGTTAATACCAATTCACCCCCCCCCCCTCTTGGTTGTGAAATATTGCTGCATTAATTCTAACAAACAATACTTTTTTTAATAATTTTAATTAATGATTAATTTTAAAATAAATTCTGCAAGTTTGTGAAAAAGTTAAGACTTGAGAAGGAGAAAGAAATTCGAAAGATTAAATGAATTAACCTTATTATCTATTGAAAAAGAGATGTTAAATGAAATTAATTAAGACAATTTAATAAATAATTTTACATAAAAAAGTTTAAAAAATAAATTTTAAATAAAATGACTCATTTTTTAAGTTTCTTTTAGATCTCCCAAACTTTTGAAGTGCACCGAATGATACACATATACTTAAATTTGTTTATATACCTATCTTGAGTTAATGTTTTTTATTGTCAATAGCTAGCATGTTTGATTTTTTTAAGGATGTATTTATCACTAAAGAATAAAAAAATCATAAAAGAAAAGAAAAAGACCAAATAAGATAAAACAATGTAAAAAAACAAAATGTTTCTAAATGTACTTGTGTTATACTTCCAACTTAAAAACTAGTTTATTTATTACATTTCAATGATTTAAAATTATTTTGGTATTTCTAATAATTTTATTATTTAGGAATTAGGATTAAGAATAATTTAAATATATTTGAGACATCTTTTAAAGACAAAATTGTCATGAAATTTTCTAGCTCCAAAACAAACAATATCTTAAATATAGTGATTGATCCTTCAATACTATCTCAAGAGACTTGAGATCGAAATAAACATAATTATTTAAGTTATATTAATTATTAACAAAGAATGTGTGATTTATTTATAGAAAAATGTAAATAATTTATATTTCTTATTTTGGATATGAAGTCCTCTTGATCATGATAAATTATCCAAGAAAATGTTGTTCTTGTTATGCAAATCCAAATTAATTAATATACATATTGTGTGCATATAACTTTATTAACTATATCATATTGAAGTTGTATAGAGTTATTGCGATGTACATAAATACTTGTGAAAACCATGTTATTTAGTAATGGGAAAATCTTTTGTTTCTCAATTATATTGAAGTCTTCGATAGCAAATAGCGGTTGTTATTCAAGGCACCTCTTTCCAAGAACAAAACATTTAAGATGAATCTAAATACTGCTACAGTTCAGTATTTACCAACCATTCATGTTGAAGAGGAAAGTTGGTTGTGGCATTATAGGTATGGATATTTAAATTTTAAAAGTTTAAATCAACTCAATAGTAAGAAAATGGTGTGTGATATGCCTCTAATACATATTCTTAAGAAGAAAAGATGATGATGGAAACAATGGAGAAGAATGAACAACAAGACACAACTCAACAATTTTCTCTTTGAGAAACGCATTCTTCTCCTTTTTGTCTCGTTTTAATGAAAACACATTTTCTTAGAATTGTTTAATCTTATATGATTTTTTTTTAAATTGTTTTTAGTCCTAAACTTGAATGCGAAATTAAATTTCGTCTATGTTCTAAACTTTGAAACATTTTGATTTCTAACTTTAAAAAACAAATAAATGAATGAATATAGTTATTTTAACTAATGACATTAATCTTGTTGTGCTTATTAAACCGTGTTTCAGATTAACATTTAGTCTGAAATATGTCAATTGGTGTAAACAGTTCAAACTTCAATTTAAAACGTATTTGACATGTTAGAAAAATATAACGTAATTTGATTAAAATGATTATATTCATTCATTTTTTTAGTTTGAGAACCAAAATATATAAAAATTCATTATATTAATGAATTCCAAATTTGTATACAAGTTTAAAGACTAAAAATATATTTAATCCTTAAAAAAATGTCACAAAATTAAGAATAATATTTGTCTATATCATTCATATGAAAGTATTTTTTTTATAAAAGATTAAATATGTTTCTATCACTTATTAGATTTGATATTTCTCCTAAATTTTGATAAAATTTGTTTCTTAAACTTTAAAAATAAATAATATATATTTTTTAATTTGTTGTTTTTCTTTAATGGTGTTTCAATCTTATGTTTAAATTCTTTGACACTTAAGAATAATATTTAACATGTTCAAACACAAAGGTCAATTTGTAACGTTATTTAATATATAAAAAATATATAATAGTTGGATAAAAATATTATATTTATTATTTTTTAAATTTATTTGTAAATTTATCAAAGTATGAAATATTACTGCATAATTGTTTTTTTTATTTTATTTTCCTATTAAATCCTAACGAAAGTCACTTTCTTTTCACGATCTTTAAGGAAAACTTGTCTTTCTTGACACCTTATTTTCATCATTAAATCTTTGTTGAAGTGGAAATAAGTCTTGTTGCACACTCATATTTTGCAACCTTTGTATGATAGTTGTCTGTTTCCACACTCACATTTATAGGAAACTTTGCATGGTTGTCTATGCTTTCTATACTTAATGTGCGTTTGGTTCTTGATTTGGGAACTCAAATTTAAGATTAATTTGCATTGAAACTCGTGAATAATATTTGATAATTTTTTTCTGTTTTATTAAATTTCAAAAACTTGAGTTACTTTCAAAGTAAAATTATAAAACTTTTTCGTTAACCAAACTTATTTTTTTTAACAGTAATCTAAACACACCCTTAAGATATGTATTTTTAACTCTAAATAATAAGAAAAAAAAAGGAAAAGACATAAAAGAAAAAAAAAATCCAGAAACTACTCCCAATGCACTTATAACGTAAATAACTCTAAACTAGTTTATTTATTATGTCTTAATGATTTAAATTTACTTTTAATAGTCTTACTAGTTAGAGAGTGAGGTTAAAGACAATTTAAAATAAAATGGTTATAGAATTTCAAGTTTCAAATCAGGTAATATCTTAAATATAGTAATTAATCTTAATAATATTGTCTCAACAAATTTAAAATTGAAACAAAAATAATTATTTAATTTACATTAATTATTGACAAAGAGTATATGATTTATTAATTGAAATAAATAAATAAATTATATTCCTTATTTTGGATGTGAAGGACTTCTTGGATCACTATGAATCATCAAAACAATTATTGTTATGGATTTACTTGCCAGAAGGGGATCGTCATCAATAAATATTGTTGAGACTTTGAATCAATCCTCTCGTGATGCTTGTTTTGTTTCAAGTCGTAATGTATTAATGTATATAGTTTGATTCATATTTTACTATTATAGTAGAAAAAAATATTAAATACTAAACATTCAAAGGAAAATCTTGTTACTTTGTAATAGTTTATCTTTCTTTGTACATAGTGTAAATTAGATTTGTAGTTTTCATGCGATAAAAATTCATTATAAAAAACTATCTAGGATCTTAGATTCATAATTCTCACACATTCATACACATAAATCATAATAGGATACTAACCTTGATCTATTAGAGATCTAATGAGAATGAGTTCTTCAATCTTTATTCTTCGACTTCCTTTACTTAATCTATCTCTTTGTATTTCTTTTTCCTCTCACACTTTCTTTCTTGATGACTTATTGTGAAAGAACCTTATGATCATACATAAAACCCTAATACCCTTTGATAAGCCAACATCCTTCAAGTTGGACTGAACTTTATTTTATTTTATTTTATTATAACTTCCCATAATAACCAATAGACTCATCATAATATTTCAAATGAGTCACATAATAGAATTAATTCGTCAATTAATTCTAACATTCTTCCACTTGACTCATGATGTCATAACATTATGTGATTTAATACATTAACATAATGCGCATTAAATGACCTTACACAAATTGATTTCATCATTATTCACAATTAAAAATACAAAAATAATAAGAGTCATGGCGGTCATACATCATTTACTCAACATGATCCTTCCATGCCCTTCCTCCTTAATATGACTTTTAGGATGAGAAGTCCATAATGGGTTCAAACATAATGTCATTTTCAATAACAATAATTACATTATCAGCATACAATTCAAGTGGTAATCCTTTTGTCAAAGGGTCAACAATCATAAGATCTCTGCTAATGTGTTGTATTGACACTCTATACGTTTTTTAATTTCTTCTTTAACGATAGAGTATTTCAACTCCATATGCTTAGCACCTTTGGAATACCTGTCGTTCTTAGAAAAGAAGACTGTCGCGAAATTATCACAATAAATTTTCAACGGCTTGGCAATATTGTCGACTACTCCAACTCTTGAAATAAAGTTCCGCAACCAATTAGCCTGAACTGTGGCCTCAAAGCATGCCACAAATTCAGCTTCCATGGTGGATGCAGTAATGACAGACTGCTTTGCACTTTTCCATGAAATCTCTCCTCCGCTAAAATGTACACATAACCAAATGTAGACTTTCTTGTATCCATATAGAAGACAAAGTCTGAATCTACATAACCTATCACTGATAACGTTATTTTCTACCTTTTATTGGTGTTAAGTTTCGTGAATAAAATCAACTTCTCCATAGCTTTTATCTTGTTTAATCTTCAAGTTTATGTTGTTTTTGCATTGTTTTGTATTTTAGTAGTTTTATGCTTTTTTACTTCTAATATCTATTGTGAGTGTGTGAAATAGAACAATAGGAAGCAATTCTGGTGGAGGAAAACAAGCTGAAACTTAAGGAAGCATGATTGAACAAGAAAGATTGATTTTTAGACAAATACACATGTCGGGGGACACTGAAATCAAGCCCAACACTACAAACATGGAGAAATGACTCACTCATAGGTATATACTGCCTTGGACCACCCTGGGAAGGCCAAAAAAGTGACCATTGGGCGCCAGGATGACTTGCTAGGTGAGCTGGTGGCTCGCTGGGCGAACATGATAGTCCAGATCTACAGTATTCAAGTCGCTGGGCGAAAATATGGCTAGCCTAGCAAGTTACATGTATGAAAACGTCGATTTTAGGCCTCGCTAGGTGAGAATGAAGCCGCTGGGCAAGAATGAAGCCGTTGGGCGAGAATATCGATCCCAATATGCGAATATGGTTATTTAATCATGTTTCTACGAGAGTTTTAGGGGATTCCTCATTTTGCATGAAGAGAAACACCTTGGGTGCTTGGGAGAGGCTCTTGGAGGCTATTAGGGGTGTTGGGAAACTCTCCCTTCTTCTTCTTGGGTTTCCTTCTTCATCCATGGAGGTTTTACCCCTTTTGGGTTGTAGAGGATGATGGGCTACAAAATTGGAGGCGAAGATGCGAATGTGAGGTGCAATTGGAGCAGTATTCAAGAACCTTGAGAGAGAGATTGCTTCTACTTTATGGTTCCAATTTCTTCCCTATTCTTCAATTTTGTAAAACCCTAGGTTCTCCACCATGGATAGCAATTTCTATTTGTTAGATTAGATGTAAAACATTGAATTCTTGTGTAAAATTGTGTTGTTAATTTATATGATTTTCCAATTCATGTTAGTATTTGATTTTCATGCTTAATGCTTGATGTGGATTGTTCCCATGCTTGATTTGTGATTTTTGAGGTGTTGAGAAACATCTTTAGAATCTAGATTTGAAATTAAATACCTAATGGATGTTTGTATCTAGGAATAAAACTTGGTTCATTAGTAATCTTAGATTCTTGAAACTAATGTAGGGTTTCACTTGTTGAGGATTCAAGGAATTAAAACTTGATGAGTGATCATAGGCTCAAAGGCTCTAGGAATAGGATTTGAGTATTCTTGTGAATTGATTTTAACATGAATATGGAATTGGGATAATTTAGAATGCATGAGAATGAAATGGTTGAAGTCTAATCTTGACAAATTGTAAATACACTATGTTAATTTCTTGTTGCACACCAACTGTTTGATAAAAATACAAAAAAGAGTTTCCATTGTGTTTGTGTGAACTTTGTGTCTAATTGAGTCGTGAATCGCAAGAATTGTCATGCGTTGCACAAGTAACTTGGGAGAAAATAATAAAATACTTATTACTTGATATGTGCGACCGATGCACTTGCCGTGTTGGTTTTTCACTAACAATCACCTCAATGTGATCAACTTTTCTATAAATAAGCATGTGATTCTTTGTTCCTTGTAAGTATCTTAAAACTTTCTTTGCAGCTTTCCAATGCTCTAGTCCTGGATTACTCTAGTATCTACCAAGCATATCAACTGCAAAGCTAATATCTGACTTCGTACATGTTTGAGCATACATCAAACCCGCAACAACAAATGAATAAGGGATATCTTCCATCTGTTTCCGTTCTAAATCATTCTTTAGACATTGCATGAGACTAAACTTGTTTCCTTTCTTTATTGGAACAGGAGATGTTGAACATTTATCCATTCTAAATCTCGCTAAAGCTTTATATATGCATTATGAGAAACCTAATAGTCCATGTGATCTATCACTGAATATTTCTATTCCTATCACATAGTATGCCTCACCCATATCTTTCATTTCAAAGTTATTAGAGAGAAACCTCTTAGTCTCCTTTAATAGACCAAGATCATTAGTCGCAAGCAAGATATCATCAACATACAGAATATAAAATCAACAATGTTTTCCTTAAATCCAAAGGAGACCATACTATCATTGAATTTAAGATACCATTATCGAGAAGCTTGTTTTTTAGGATTATATATTGTAGTTTTTAGGATTTTAGATTCACATAAGACTTAGGTTTATACTATCCGAAAATTAAATTGTTAGTGAACTTTTTTCTTTGCTTATTGTGATAGGAATTGATGCAATGTCATTTAATTTACGGTGCATCAATACTTCAATTTAGGCTATGTATCTGTGTCTGGTACGTATCTTTTATCCAATATTTTAGAATACTTTTGTTCCGGTCTAGGAATGATGGCCAAACCAGAACAATAATTATCTCTCTCTCTCACTCACTCTTGAGTTCACCCCCCTTTTTCCTTAATCCTTTATGTATATATAGAGTCCTTCAGTCTTTAAACTATTATTTTAATGCCAGATCTTTAGCTAACCAACCTACCCACTTCTCCACTATTCTCTCCTGAAATCTCGCATGTGGGTGGTTATTCCTAAAATCCAGTGATATTTGCTCGTCATCTCGGCCACCTCGGCCCAAGTGCTCGTTAGCTCGGCCACCTCGGCCACCTCTGCCTATGACAAAATCGTTGTTTTATGATAAATATTTATCAAGTCGGAAACCTGATGAGCATGTTGAGGTCGGTCATTCCCTGGACGGTACAACTTTATTGATACTTAACAATGGAGTATCTAATCTATAAAGTAGTAGTACTTTTATGATGCTAATAATATACAATTTTTTTATGTCGACAACATTTAACACATGATTTTAATTTGGATTCACAATATCAAACATATACTTATCATATTCTTTAGAATTATTATACTTTTTCCATATGCATATATCAAATATCATATCCTATTATTTTCAAAATAAGTGTATCAGCTAGGGATGACAACGAGTTGAGTCGGGCACGGTTAGTGCCTACTCGCTACATGCCTTGTTACCCCTAGGTGGATACATGTGGATACCCGCATATATTTAAAAAAATATATTTCATAAATTTTTAAAATAAAATTATAAAAATATAAATAATATATAAATTAAAATTTAATTTGAATTAAATTTAATCTAATAAAATATAAATAAAATTTTAATTTAATTTTTTTTCGGGTAAAGGATACCCACAGGTATGGGAATAGTATGATACCTATACTAGACCCTTTCATAAACGGGTATTAACTACCCGCTACCAGTTACCCGCGGGTACCAACTTCCCGTCGTGAATTTTATTTGTGGTTACCTGCGAACACATATATTTTTGTCATCCCTAATATCAACGTATCAATGTGTCATATCCGATAAACGTATTATATATCTATACATCATAGCATATAACCATTATTTATGGTCTATCTTTATGGTGCAATTTTGGGTTTCTTTTCCGGTCTTGCTTCCCAAATTTTGAGACATCATAATATGTTTTTTCATTTTCTTCATATGTTTGAATTAGTTTAGGTGAAACATTAGTAATTAAGAAAAAAAAAATTATACTATATTTGTATAAGGTATTTATATTGTAGGTTAAATTATACTTTTAGTCCCAATTTTCGTAGCAAAATTTGAATTTGGTCCCTCAATTGTTTTTTATCTCAATCTGGTCCCTATTTTGGGAAATTTGATCCAATCAAGTCCTTTCCGTTAGTGGTGTAGTAACGGTGTTAAATGGAGTGTCACGTGTCAACTTCTGGATTTTTTGAATTTTTTATTTTTTATTTTGATTTTTTTTAATTATTTTTTAAAAAATTTTAAAAAAATTTAAATTTTGCCACGTGTCAAGTTGACATCGTGCCACGTGGCAGTGACAGTACCATGTGTCACTATTATGGGAGGTGTCATTTTCTCATTCTCAATTTGGTCCTTGTATTTCAATTTTTGTCTCAATTTAGTCTAAATTTTTGTAAAAATTGTGCAATTTTGTCCCTTTCCAAATTGAAATCAAATTTAATTTCTATATAAATATGCACAAATATTTCTATCAAAATTGATATTTCAAGTAAATATTTTTAACAAGATTAAGTTTATTTTAATTTATATTTTACATTAAACTTTATTTAAAATTGTTTTAAAGTTGTTAATAGAAAATAATGCTAATAAAAAAAATTCATAAATTATATTGATATTTTATTATATTATACTTTAATATTATTTTTTATTTGAATTTATATTTTAAATAATTGCATATTTTTAAAATGTGTAAAATTCAATAATTTCTGTTAGTTGGTATAAAAATAACAATTATATAATTTAAGAAAAATTAACTAGTTTATTTAACAATAAAAAACAAATAAATTTAAAATTTGAAAACAATTTTAAGTAAAATTGAATGTGAAACAAATTTAAATAAACTTAGTTTTATTGAAAATATATAATAAAAATATCAATTTGAATAAAAAAATCAAATTTAATAAAATATTTGTATAACATTTTATAATTTTTGTTTCAATTTGGAGGGGGACGAAATTGCATAATTTTTACAAAAATTAAGACTAAATTGAGACAAAAATTAAAATACAAGGACCAAATTGTGAATGAGAAAATGACACCTCTCATAATAGTGACACGTGGCACTATCACTGCCACGTGGCACGATGTCAGCTTGACACATGACAAATTTGTATTTTTTTTAAATTTTAAAAAAATATATAAAAAATAAAAAATAAATAAAAAAATTCAAAAAATCCAGAAGTTGACACGTGGCACCCCATTTAACACCGTTACTACACCACTAACGGAAAGAACTTGATTGGATCAAATTTCTCAAAATAGGGACCAGATTGAGATAAAAAACAATTAAGGGACCAAATTCAAATTTTGCTACGAAAATGGGACTAAAAGTATAATTTAACCTATATTCTACTGTATGTTGGTAATGTCTAATTGAGATATTAAGACGATCTCTAAAAATATTAGATGACTCTTAAATTAAGATTTTTGTTGATAATAAAAGTACTTGGCATCAAATTGGTTATTTAGTATTATGTTACTTCTCTTTCTTCTATTTATATATATATATATATATATATATATATATATATATATATATATATATATATATTAACATGCTTACATAGGTTAAAAAAGAAATAAATAAGTGTATAAAACAAAGCTTCTACCAATTAATGAATAATGAGACAATCTTAATATTATATGCATCTAATAATAATATTGATTTAACTAACAAATTTGTTTTTAATTATATAAAATCAATCATTAATAATAACTACATTAGATGTTTCAACTAGTTGCTCAAATACAACGTACAATACATTAATATCAATCAAGTGGGAATGTTTACAATAAGACCTTCCGTAAATGAGACAAAACTCGAGGTGGTAATATGGTGAGGATGACTTCCTTCTTCTTCTCCCATTTTCCATATTACTAGAGATTGAATGCAGTCCAATTTTTGGATACGTACAAAGTCACAAGATCCAACTTGTTAGATGAATTTCGTAATTCCAAAATTATGAACAAATATGTTTTAAATTAAAAAATAAGATTATCTTGATGTTATTTATAATTCTCAACAACAATCATGTGGTACACCACACCTTCACTATATTATTATACAACATGAAGCAAGCACACATGAGAAGCTTAAAAAAATTGCAAAAAGGAAAGAGAAAGAAGAAGAAAGGAACATCCGATGCACTCCATTGTCCACTAAGTTGCATTTTGTTCACATGTTTATATTCCACGTTCTTTACACATGCCTCACTCACACTTCTACTTTAAATGAGATAATTTTTACAAGAGATGAGAACGATAAACCTAAATAATTAGCTTTTAAATAATCAAGATTAATAAAATGCTCATAATTTTTTAAAAACAAATTAATATGATTATTTAATAACTTTAAGATCAAATATCGTTTTATAACATCAAATTAGATTTTGTCCTGGTCTCAAAAACTAATGCAAAACACATAAGAATAAATACACTTTTAATTTATGTCCTAATTTAATAATTGATCTATATTTTTAAACTTTTGTTTATTTTAATTTTTCTTTAAAAAATACCTGTAATTTATTTTAAAATATTTATTATCATACAAAATACGGTATTTTAAATATGTTTTTAGTTCCTTAATTTTCATGTCATATTGAATTTCGTTCCTATATCATATTGAATTCCGTTCCTATATCAAACTTTAAATCATTTTTATCTCCATACTTTATCAATGAATGAATGTAATCCTTATAACCAAACAACATTAAAGATTTATTGATGCGACAAAATGGTGTTGTCATGTGTGTGTCCACGTACTGACATGGACACACAGGTGTCAACATGTGAACATACATATGATAACACCGTTAATCATGTTAGCAAATCCTTAAGGCTTTGTTCACTTGCAAAGATTGATTTGAGGGAGAGGGAGAGGATGTGTTTGGGTGAATTTGAGAGTGAATGGTGTGTTATTTTTTTTAAGGGATTTAAAGGTGATTAAGAGTGAATTTAGTAGTAAAGTTTGTGAGAGTTAGTGAGTGATTTGATTGATATGATAGATAAATTTTTTTTTTAATATATTTAAAAGAGAGTTTACCATTTTGCCCTTATGTAATAAATAGTATAAATTTGTGTTTGTATGAGTTTAATCAATTTTTAAATTTGGTATTTAATGATACACTTTAAATAAATAATTTACAAAAATTAATAAGATAAATTATTTATACTCATAGTATTGAAATAAATTTTATCAAGCAATTGTGAATATCATTTTATTTGAAATTTAAAAATTAGTATGGAACACCAGCACTGTACAATCCATGTCATTTGAAGAGAAATAATATTTATAAGTGGCAATTAAGTCGGTTTAAAAAGATGAACATAATCAAATACAGATAAATGTACTGAAATTGAAATGAGAAGAGTCTTACGATACAATTATGCGACTAAATTATCTTAATCATCTAATTTGTGAAGAATTAAGTTGACATTGAAATTCACTTCTGCCATTTGTCGATTCATATCAAGAGTCTAGTTTGATAAATTATCTTCTATCTGTTGAACACGTCCTTGCATATCTTCTATTCCTTGCATTCTATTTTGCAAGTCTTGCACCACATCCCACATTTGATGGATGATTTCAGAATTAGAGTGGAGGGGAGGATCTTCAAAATCACCATCAGAGTGGTTGGTTCCTTGAACAGGGTGGTCATGCACAACATTTTGTGGTTGTGCTTGCCCTTCATCATCATTATTTGCACGATCATGCTGCCAAACACCATCGACATTAACAATATTCAATCTCTTCAAAGAACGTGTCGAAAAATGTTGTCTCTTCCCGATGGTTGTATTTGCATCTGGAGAAAAATCTACTCCACTATATTGCATAATCTGGGTGATCAATCACACCATACGGAAGAGGAGTATCACTAGCCTTGCACTTAAGCATGTGTTGCATTATATGATGAGGCCAATTAATGGATATGTTATTTTTAAGCAACCACATCATTAAAATGTCTTCCTGCAACAGTTTAGCAAAATTAGTCATACGTGGTGTCAAAATATGCACTACCACATAATGTAGTAGTCTGTCATTTACGTTAATAGAACTGACAATCCTGGCACGTTCACCCTGCATGTCCGGTCTCAACATGGAAGCCAATGCCATGTCTCGGTCGAAATGGATATCTTCTGGTATATCTGTAAAGCTTATCTTTCGATCTTCATACTTCAAATGGGCAATGTTGTACCAATCATCTGGTTTAAGTTTAATTCTCTTCTTGTTAACCTCACTTTGTAGGTATCCGTTGGCTGAGATCCTCAAGTTTGAGTAGAAAACTTTGATGAGATCCGGATAGAATGGTCGGTCCATAGCTACAAAGTCAACAAGGCCTTGAAATACCAGGTGATGATGAAAATAAAGACCGGATGTAGTAAAGGAATCATAATCCATTATTTTGGGGTCAACAATTCTTCTTATGTAAAATTCATGTGCATAGTGTTCCATTTGATGAAGATCGCTGAAGAAACGTCGTTGATCTAAGACATCAACCACAGTATGTCTTTTTGGTGGTGGAGGTTCCGTGTTTGTTGCACTTTCTTTGTCTTTTCCACTTTTAGATCTTCTTTTGGATGATGATGACACCATTAAATAATGTCTTCAGATCATAAATAAGAAAGAAAAATATAGTCATACATAAGAAAACAAATTATAGCACACAACAAAAATGAAGTACTTAATCATAAGAAATTAGATCATTACATACATCCATAATGAATAAGTCTTTCATACAATCAAAACATGATAACATAGGGCATACTCTAACAAGGTAAAGGAAAACATAATTTAAGGCTAACATAGTCCAAAGTCATGACAAAATGATAACATAAAAAGATGGTAATTGAGTCCAAAGTGACACAGTCTTTGGATCAAACACGGATATCAATTACTGCCCATCATCATGTTCCATAGCTTATTCCATCGCAGATTGGTTGGCATTCCCATTAACATTTTTGTTGCCAAATGGTTGGTGCAAAGGAAATCATAGCACTGCTCCATAACTTTAGGCTCTGGTATATTCATCCCGCTAAGCATTTCCCATATATGACTCTCGATGTATTGGAATGTTCCATTGCGTCGCATGATCCCCACTTGCTCTATCAGAATATCATTGCGCTTTTCAAATTCTATGACTTGTCTTTCCGCCATCATGGTAATTTTCTCAAAATGAGAGTTCCCAGACCCCCATTACATCCATAAATCCATCAAGCCTTGTAGTAAGCTTGTCAAATTGGGAGTCCAATACATCCACCATGGGGGCTTTGCGCTTCGACCCCCGTGATGTTGACGTCCCGCCAGAGGGGACTAATGGCAGTGATTGAGTCGGGCCAGGACTATACTCATCCATTTGAGTGGGTGAAGGTGGAAGGTGGTAATCAACTCCTTCAAAGCTAGGTGCATCAGGTATGTACTCATTCTCATCATTGAGATCAACCTCCAAACGAGATTGTTGCCTTTTGCGTCGTGCTTGTCTTGCCGTGCGGACTCCACCACCGGTTGCTCTATCGGCTGCCCAAAGTTCCTCCATCAAATCATAGTGTCTAATGTTAGTGACCCTCCATTTAGTCGCATACGGTTTCGCCAGCATTGATAAGTTCCAGTATGTGTTAAAATAATTTGTGTATATCATTGAAAACATAAGCTAAGTATTTAATTATCTTGACCAAGTCTTCCCAAACTTCATCTTCTGCTTCAAACTGCTTGGATGATGAACTCCATGCAAATCCACTAAGTGAACTGAACAAATCATGAACCTCACGCCATTTTTCCTTGAGCACTTTTTGCCTATTCTTTACATTATTTTTGGTCACTAAGACAAACCCCAATTGGTTAAGATTACTCACGATATTGTTGTATGCTTGCGTTGTCCAGCTACCATCAACCCTGTTCCCTAATCGGGCTTCTTCTATCATCGCTGTCAATAGCTTTTCGTCCATGTCTTCAGTCCATTTTATAAATTCCTATGATCCGGTGCTAGAATCGGTACCAACACTTTTTCCCTTGTTCATGTTCTCACCTAAATAAAAAACAATACTAATTATATGAAATTAAATAAATTTGATATTGAAACCAAAAGTCATTCAACATAATTAAGTACATGAAACTAACAATTATTGTAATCTCGCCACATTTGTTCTGCTAATTCATCCCTAAAATTACAACCAATACGATAATCATCTTCACGTGTTTGAGCAGTATTGGTCTCTACATGGTTTTCCATAATCTCTCGGTCAACCTCATCAATTAGTGCATCGTCATTGTCTACACCACGAAGGAAGTTGTGAAGGATGCAACAAGCTAATACAATGTCAGTCATTCTCTCCAAAGAATAATGAGGTTCACTTCCACTTGCTATAATGGGGAATCTTTTCTTCAAAACACCAAATGTTCTTTCAATGACGTTTCGTAGTGATGAATGACGATGGTTAAATAGTTCACGTGGATTTTGTGGTCCTCTTCGTGTAAATTCTTTAAGGTGATATCTTACACCTTTGTACGGAGTCATTATTGCTCTTTTAAGCATGAATCCAGCATCCTCAAGATAGTACTTTCCTACACGAATGATAACATTTTAGATTTCTAGGACGCACAAGTACATGAATAAGAAACAAACACTAACCTTCAGGTATGATCAAGGGGTCATCTCAAACTAGAGCATCTTTCAAAATTCTTGAATCTGATGCTGTCCCTTCCCAACCAGCTAAAACATAAGTGAATCTCATATCGAAATCACATGCGACAAAGACATTTTACTTTGGCCAATCCTTCCTCTCTCGGAACCTTGTGGAATCAGATCTTGGGACCTTAACTCGGACATGAGTTCCATCTATTGCCCCTAGACAATCCTATTTCATAGCTACAAAGTTAAAGAAAGAGCTTTTTCTTGACGTTGTTATTCAAATAAGATAACAAAGTAATTGGACTTTTACCTTGAAGTATGGGAAAAATCGACTATTGTTGGCCAAGTTTGGATGCACATAATTTTCGGATGGCTGAATTAAAAATTCAGACTCCAAGCTCAAAATTGCAGCCAATACATTATGGAAATGTTTGCTAACAGTTGAGCCAGAACGATGGAAGAAAAATGCGACACTTCTATTTTTCACGTTATGCCCAATTATGTGCAGAAATTTAGCTATTTGTTCCTCCACGGTTGACCGTATTGCATCTTTGACTAACCCAGTTGACCTTAGTCGTTGACATAGGTTAATAAATGCCTCTGGTCCCATATGAATAATGTCACGACATCGATTAGTGTGCACCAGGTAAGACATTAGCTGCTCTCTGGGACGGTCTTTGTTGGGGACATATTCCGTAATAATAATGCTATGATTCGAATATATAGTCAATATATTCAACGCATGTGTAACAATGCATAACATTGTTACTGCAGCAATTGCTGTACGCACTTGTAATTGTCGATGTAAATGTGTAACTATATTGAAGTCCACACCTACAACATCATCAAATACATCCTCGCCATCCAAATATGAAAGTTCTAGTTCTTCTTCCATATTACCTTGAACAAATTTAACCACTATGACATACATATAATACACATAAGCATCAACCATTTCCATATTATTCTTTGAAAACATTTGAAAATAAGATAAAATTTATACAAAACATTTCTTTTTCACGACAATAATACAATGAAAAATAAATATGCATACTAATTGCATCAACAATCCACAAATAACACATAAATCCATATAAATCCACAACCACAACAATCCATATATAACCACCACACAAATATAACAAAGAAAGTTTTCAAAATCTACGTACCTTTTACTTCAAAGAAGAAACAAAGTTATCAACACCAACACTTCAACACCTACATCAACCAAATTGATATCAGAATTTTCGACTTAAGAAAAACCATTGTACTCCACCAACCACAAACTACCCTACTAGTCAAAGTATTCACACAGAAAACTGAAACATAAACCAGGGTTTGAGATCCAGGAACTAATTTCACACCACTGTAGGTCTATCTAAAGTTGAATACAAAACCTGCATCAACAAACACAAATCACAAACTCCAATTAAGAAATAAACCTGCTCCAATATCTATCAACTAGCCTCCTATACTTCACAACCACGCACAACCTCCATTATCTCTCAACTAACCTCCTATACTTCACAACCACACACAGCCTACACGCACCACCTCTAGCAAGGTGCAGAGTCATTCATCATCCCACGGACTGCACCACCTGCAACCAAAGGAATTAAGTGGAACAATGAGGGTCAATCCATGAACATAAACTCTATGAGCATCAGCAATTGAGGCATCAGGAACACTACCAGTACATCAGTTCCCATCATGTGGCTTATTGTTGGAGAGAGCATGCAAAAATCACTACACCATCATCGAACACCACCTGCAAAAAAGGAACACAGTTCATACACCCATAACAAAACACCTTCGACTATGGATCGGAAATCATGGATCCATTCCACTCTCCCATGAGCCAAGAACTTCTCCAATCCATTATCCTTCTCGAATCCACTCTCCCATGAGCCAACAAAGTTCTCCAATGCGCCAAATCCAGCAACGGACGCTTCTTAGATCGGATACACTCCATTTGGGATCCGGATCTGCACCATGGGATCGGATACGCACCCACGGGATCGGATCCGCCACTTGTTGGATCGATTCCAACTTCACTGGATCGGTTCCACACATGTGGGGATCGGATCTGCTCACTGTGGATCGATTCCAAGCTGTAGCGGAACCCTTCCGAGCCACCAACGACATCCACCAGATCCGTTCCAGGCCACCAACAACCTGCATCAGGCACCATCTCCTTCCACCGTTGCTGGATTTCTCAAACTCTCAGGTTAGAGAATATCTTCACCCTCAGCGCACCAACAACAGTAACAACAACATGGATATAATTGGAACGACTTTGGTGTCCGAACATGGTCTCTTTCGTGCTTCAAATTGGAACCACTTTGGTCTTTCTCTCCACTCTTTTTCGCACTAGCACTGGCACCAAGCAGATATAACCAACAAAAACAACTCACCTCATATGACAGAAGCCACACCACCCTCTCTGTCAATGCCAAAAACCAACTCTACCTTCTCCCCTCTTCCAACTTATACACCGCACCAACCACACACACCAACCTTCTAACTTATTCAATTGCTATTTAATGGCTGCTGCAGTCAAACAAATTCAAACACAAGTTGTATAGTCACAACATGTCAGGAATCTCGCGAATCTTGTTGCTTTTTTCTCACGAATCTTGTTGCTTTTTTCTGAATGTAGTTGCTTTTTTCTGAGGGAATCTCACTAGCTGCTGAACCTGTGAAAAAGCACTGTACATGCAAAACACGTGAATAATTTATGATGAGGGTAAATGCGTCTTTTAATAGCACTCTCCTTCAAATCTCTGCTTATGAAGCGCGATTACAATATGGATGAATCCTTCAAATCCTTCCCGAACCCCACTTGCAAATCATGCTAACCGAACAAGGTTTATCCCTGCTGATCCATCTCCCTATTTACATTAAAATAGTAAATACATTGAAGCGAACACAGCCTAAGAGTGTATAGTGATGATGACTATATTAATTCATTTTTATAAAGTTTGGAGACCAACAAGGATGACTCAAAGGTTTCAAAGGTCTAAAACAAACTTAAGAATTAAAAATGAGACGTAAAGCAAATTCAAGGGTTTTTGAGACTCAAAGCAAGGCCATTTCTTCCTATTGCTCCCTTTTTTTCTTCCTATGGCCACATAAAATCTAATAACCTATGATGCACGGATACGATACGTTGATCGGATACGACACGTATCCGATACGTCGATACGTTTATTTTGAAAATAATAGGATACGATACGTGATAGATACACGATATATGAATATTGAAAAGTGTACATTAATTCTTAAAAACATAAGAAATATATGATTGTTATTGTGTGAATCCAAATTAAAACTATATGTACTAAAGTTGTCAACATTAAAAAATATATAAATTATTGTCATCGTAAAAGTACTACTATAACAAAACTCTCAAATAATGACCAGTTTCAGTAACAAAAAATATTTTAGAAACCAATTATTTTGGTAATCAAAATCTTGGTAGCTAATGTTAGTGATCAATTTAGAAACCAATTCATAATGAAAACACTTTTAATTATCAATTTAAAGACCAATTATAATTTTTTGAAACTATTTTAGTTGCCAATAATTTTTAGTTTTTAAATTGGTCACTATATAATGACTAATTATTTTTTGTCACTAAAATTGGTCATTATTCAAAGATTTTTGTGTACTGTAATACAACGGACTTTATAGATTAGATACTTCACTGATAAATATCGATAAAGTATCCTAAAATATCAGATACAGATACGTGACCCAAATTAAAATATCGATATGATCATAGCTAATAACCAAAATTACCTGTCATTAAAATTATATATCTAAACTAGTAGGAGACCCGTGCATATGCACGGGTCGTGTTTTTCTGGTTTTAAAATTTGGTTATCTTGAAAAAATGATTTTTATATTTTTATGTATAAATAAATGATTAGAAAAAAAAATATTTTGAAGAGTTTAATAGTTAATTTAATTATATGCACTGATTAGATTGATTTAAAGATATATTATTCATATAATTAGCTTAAATTAATTATTATTTTATGTTAATATTTTTTAGTATATTTCATGATGAATTGGTTGTAAGGTAGGATTTAAGTATATCTGTAATATGTATTTTTATTTGTTGTAATATATATTGTTATTTAATGTTATTCTATATAAATGATATATTTCGATTTAAATGATTTTAAAGGATTGATTTGTTAATTTGAGTATATGAAATTATTACAATTATTAAGTAAATATAATTCTGATATAATAACGAAGAATTAATTAGTTTGATGTACTATATTCAATTTTTTTAATTTTGGTTATATATGTAATGTTATTGATTTAAAAGTTTATTAATTGTTGCTAAATTTAAATTTGATGTCATTACTTTTAAATTTGATATATAATGTCATTAAGATTTTAATTGCTGATTGAACCTATTAGTAGATATCTTAAATTGTATCAGAAACGTTATTTTTTGGTTTAAATTAATATCATTAAATTCCAAATAAGATATTGATGGGAATACGAAGAGATGGTGACAAAATGAATTATGGTTTGTCTGATCAACGTGTTCAGACTGATATTCTGCAGCTTATTATTCTAAAAGGTCAGGACGTTTGGAGTTGCAAGAGACGTTTCCTTTAGTTTGGTTAAAAGGAGATTTGAAGACTGTAGGTTATTTTGTCCAGAAACGAAGAAGAAAAACAGTCTTCCTCACGAGTTACAGAAGCGTCCGACGATCGAATGTCTACGTCCAAGGCTTTCAGCTTCACCAATTTCTACCAGAACTCTGTCATGGTGATGGAACCCTTAGAGGTTAGTCCGTTTGCATGTTTGATTTTATTTATGTTTTGTGTGTTTGATGTATACAGTTAGTTTTTTGACGAAAGTTTTAATTTTTCTGTCATCCTTTGCTTCAACCATGTCCATTATATTTTATACAGTTCTTATTTTTAAAGATCCTTGTGGTTTTTTGTATGACAGGAGTGTCTGGAGTTCGAAGAAGGATTTTATGAACAATGAGGCAAATATCTACTGATGGGGACAAATTTTTTCAATGATTCGAAAGGAAATGTGATCAACATAGAGTTTGAACAAACTCTTCTTCCTCAGAGACAGTTCCGTGCGGTAGAGCAGTTGATGTGGTTTTATGAGCTAAATGATGTATATTACGTCTGTAGTCTTTATTGTGTAGATCGATACTTTCGCATAAGGTTGTTCGATCTGGACTGGAATGAAGTTGTGTATCCTAGTAGAAGAAACAATGGTCTTGCATGTGACCCTCTGTCCTCAATCAGATTTTTCCAAGCATTTAGAGTGCAGTTCATTCCAAACACGGTATGGAACTTTAGTCCATTTTTTTGAATTTGTAATGTAGATTTGGAATTGTTTTTACTAATATAGGGTTTCTATTGATTGTTCTGATAGTTGTTGATAATCTTGCCCGATTACTTCCAAATGTTTTGTCAGCAAAAATTTCGTTTAACGATCCGGTGAAGTTGTACGATCCTTTGACAAAAAAGTTTGAAATATATGTGGACACAGATGAGGGTGGAAGGATGGTATTATTTGGTTTTTGTGAGTATGTTGCATACTATAGGTTCGTTTCTCATTGTTTCCTACATTTAAATTATGTAGGAAACAATATCTTTGTTCACAGGATCTTCTTGGTGGAAGGAGTTGAAATTGATTATAAAAGAGATTTCGACAATGGTTGCAGCAACAAAGTTGAAGTTGATTCTATTGATTGTGAGAAAATATTAAGTCCTTATGATGTTTGATCATCTTCTTTGGTATGGCTGATAGTTGTAGTTATGGGTTTATAATTTTGGTTTATATTTATGTTGTTAACACAATTTCTTTCAATGTAGTATCTGGATGCGAAGTTTGTGAAAAAAGGCTTGGTGAAGGGGAGAAAAAATTATGTTCTAACAAATGGCCAATCACAATACTGGAACTGCAAGATTCGATGGACAGGCAAGAGTTCATTTGAGTGTTATCTGACATGTGGTTGGAAGAAATACTGTAAGGATAATGGGATGGTTGCTGGTGATCGTGTTCGATTTATGGTGCAGACTGATGAAACCAACGTCATCCAAATTCTGAAGATTTAGCATGTATAAGTGTTTGTTGTTATTTTGGTGTGTAAAACGAATGTATGGGACTTATGAACAATGTCTTTGTATTTGGTTTTCTTTATTTCAACATGTCTAATATTTTGTATGTAAACATTAATATTTTTTGGTATGTTGGCATGTATGTTTGTCTAATATTTTATATGTCAACATTAATGTTTTTTGGTATGTTGGCATGTATGTTTATGAAGACCTGAATATTTAATATTAAATGGAGTATGTATTGTAATGATATGTAGAATTTCTGATTGGTTTATGTTAAATAATTTCATTTTAGTACTTTATATTTTTTTTAAGTAGATTATTAGAGTAAAGAAAAGATTTGAATAAATAAAAAATATATATTATCAAATTTAAATTTTGAATTGGTAGATTATTTGAATATAAAATAACTTTAAATAAATTAAAATAATATATTACCAAATTTTGCATTATATGAAACGTAGAACAAGAAAAATTAAAAGTTAATCAACTCATTTTTAATAGTAATTGATAAATAAAATTGGTAATTTATATAACTATTATTACGTAAAAATCCATCCAAGTTCATAGAATATAAGTATTCCAGTTCGCAATATTATTATACAAACTAATTAAATTAGATTAAATAATAATGATAATCTAAATATAGTAATGACGTTATTCATACCTGATGCACCCTTTATCTTGGCCTGAGTAAGAATAATAGTAGGATTAGATGTTTGACTATGTGTCCTCCAATAAGTCAATAATTTCTCACAATATGAATCCCACAATGTGCAACAAATTATAGCACCATTGCATTAATGACATAACAACACCATATTACAAAATAGTTATCAAATAATTAAAAAACTACTGTAAATATAAAACACCATACATAATGAAACGAACCTCAAATCTTTGAGGTCAAACACAACATTTTTCAAATGGGCTTTCTCTTCTACGTTGTCCAGCACACCAATCACATCTAACATACAAAAAAAGAAAAAATTCAACAAAAAAACTAAATATAGGACACATAATTTGATACAACAATAAACTTACCAACCAACAAATTAGCACAATACTTTCCATCAATAATATCCTTTATACTTTTGAACTTCCAAAGCTTTCTAGGTATGCTTGCAATGAGTTATGGTCGTATAGACGTTGCTCCTATAAACAACAGCTTAAATGGATGCTCACAAACTCTATATTGAGCTCTGTTCTTCAATAGTTTAAAGTTATGCATTATGTAACTTTCACCCTCTTTTAGTTTGTCTTCCCAATCACCCATATCTTCCTTCTTAATCATTGCAACAATAAGATCACTCTGAAGAACAAATTAACACAGATATGGTTAAATATAGTTGTCATCTTATAAAATAAAATATACAACATACTAAAATATGGTACTTTACATTACCTTTTGATCCATCAGAACCATTTTCATACTTCGTTTGGAATCCCATGACTCAACATACCACAAATCTACGATTCTGACAGCAAGTTTCAACGTTTCTCTTCTTCCATCAATATCCTTAATCATATCAAATTTTTTTGCCATCTAATACATGACAATAAATTAGGTGTTAAGTTTCAACCAACGACACAACAACTTCAAATAAATAAACGAAAAATAAACAAAACAAAAAATCAAGGTACAAATCATCTTCAACAAAATAACAACAAAATAAAGCGCAAAAAAAATATAAAAACTTTCGTCAACAAATAATGCGCATACAACTGAAAAAGACTTTCAATAATGAAAAAAAATCCTACAAAAAACATAAAAACTTCTTTTGAACAAAAACATCAGAACGTCTTCTAAAAACGATAAACAAATAATATCTGAAACAAAAGGAAACTTCTATAAACGTCTTTTAAAAGATACTACAGCACAATGACGAAGAAGAAAAACCATGGATAAGGAAGAAAGACGCATGAAGAACAATAAACAGTAAATAGAAAATATTTAAATTTTAATAAAAAAAATTAAAAGATCAACAACAACGATCAACAGAGAAAAAGTAGTTAAGAAGTTAAGAAAATAAACTTACGGAGAATAAGAAAGGAATGAAGAAGAAGGAGAAATAGAGAAGAAGGACGAACGGAGAAGAAAGTTACCTAGAGAAGAAGGACGCAGCTAACTTGGCTTGGAGAAGAAGGATTTTGAAATCTGACAGCAAATGTCTATCAGACCATTTAACACACTGCACCGCCAAAAACACTACAACAGGAAAATGACTAAAATACCATTACTCTAGCACACGTGTCAATGAAGGAGAATGTCTACTTCAGTAACTTCATTATCCTAACATATTTTTAGATATATAGTATCTTAGATATATAGTAGACTCTGATTATCTTTTATTCTTTCCCTTCCTTTCCATGATTATCTTTTATTCTTTCCCTTCCTTTCCACGCCGCACAATAGTCCCTCTGTTCTGTCACTCCATTCTCTTGAGAAGAAGCAAGAGTGGCCTGGATCATGGAGGAGACATAGTTGCACACACCAAATCATTACTAAAGTAGGAAGTGAGAGAAGTTATTATATTTTGCAACACACTAAAATATTCTGAAACAACTTTTCCAAAAATCCAAACTCACCTTCTTCCACCTTTTTCCATGGAGTGAGGAAGGGAGGTGACAGAAGGACGGTTGTGTGGCGCAGGAGGAGGGGAAGGGATTAAAGATAATTAGAGTTTAGGTATATAATTTTAATGAAGGTTAAAATTGGGTTATTAGGTTTTGTGAGGGTGCAAGAAGAAAAAAGGGACGTACAGGGAGAGATGGTCCTAAAGCAATTAGGGATAAAAATATATTTTTTAGCCTTTTTTGCCTGGTCTGAAGCAATTATTTACTTGGATCTTGAGTCAATTTTGAAAACCAAACATTATCATTGGATGTACAAAATCTAATTTCATATTTAAGAATTGTAAATATATTTAATTTATAATTTAAAATTAATAATAATTTTCTTTACATGAAAGTGACACTGCACAATTAATTAAATCATTTATCACATGAAAAGTATTATTAGAAAGATAAAAGCATGAATGACCAAAATTATACCCGCGTAACAAAGTAAAAAGAACTTATAAATATTGATATAAATAAGAAAAAAATATTACAATTTTAGTAAAAAAATTTAATTTTATCTTTTATTTTGAACTTCTTTAATCGTCAAATAATTAAACATATGTTTACTCGTTAATAAATTCTTATGTTTAGTAAAGAAAAAATTAATGATATTAATATACAATTAATGTTAAAAAAATCACTAAAAATTTTAAATTTTCAAAACTAAAAAAATTCATAATTGGATATTAATAGTATTTTTTCCTTAAATAATTATATATGACCATTACTAATAACGAGCTAATGTATTAAATTGCTTTAACGGTTACATAATTATCTTATAATATAATTTGTCAAACGTAAATAACTATGATTTCAATATCATATATTAGGTGTGTAAATAATTATTTAAGTACGTATAATAATTACGTTGAAATCCAAATTATATATATACACACTATTTATTTGCAAATTATCATTTTGTACCACATAAAGTTTAAAACTCAAAACTTTTTTGGCTTTTATTTAATTTTATTTTTCGCTCTATATTCTATTTTACATTCGCGTAAGCAATGTACAAACACACACACCATAATGGCTTGAATATACTAAATTTCAACTTCGAGTATCCAATTCAAAGGTATAAAATCATAGAACTAGCGATGTACATGACATGAACAACCTTAATTTATCAAATTTGAAACAGGAAGAAGTGTATGAGTTGAATCCTCTCAATCTTGATTTCTCAAACAGAGGATCTGTTAATGCATGTAACTGCAAGTGATTTAACGAAAAGATTAATATCTAAGAATTTGGACCCTTTAAAGCATAATAGCTATTTTCAAGCACTGTTGGATGGTTTACATAATCATCGTTCGATTGATTTGTTGTGAGAGGTTATTGATAAAAAATATTCATCTATGTATACCCTTTAACATTGAACTCATTTCCTTCTTAACCATGTGATTGAAGCTCAGGTTTCAATGAAGGAAATGATTCCCATGTAACCAGCAGATCAATTGTTTGACCATTGTCACCATCAGCATTTTAGTCATTTAGCTATTTCCATTCCAACATCATCCAAAACCTGTCTCTCTCAAAAGCATGAACAGGTGAAGCAGAAACACCAACTTTTGCCACCTTGTTTTGGTGCCTTTTCTGATTTAGAACTAGGACTTTTCTGCAGTTCATTCTCTGGCTGCTGCTCCTGGTTTTCACCTTTCTCTTGCTTTTCTGATGAATCTTCTAATGATGAACTAGTTCTTCCTCCTTCAGCTGTCAATCTGAAAGAATTCAAGAGCAAAATGATGGTCAAAAGCAGGACATCATACCACTAAGCAAATCAAATTAACTTGAAGAAGAACAAAACTTGAACAGAAATGATAGATGAAGCTGAAATTATTAGTCCATCTTTGTTTCATGTGCACACTTGGTCTTAAGAGGTTCATTTTAAGTCTAGTTCAACCTTACAAATTTGGTTTATAAGTCGATGTTAGGATCTATTTATATACTGTAAATTTGTTTTATCTCCAGTTAAAAGATTTCTAACACATTCCACTCACACTTAATCATATACATCTCGAGCATAGAATTAACGAGTGTCCGATAGCATAATGACCTAATAACCGATGATATCATAGATATAACAAACAACAAATCTTGTTAAAATAAACTTCAGATGAATCTAATATTATCTGAAGAAGTGAATTTTAAGTCTAACTATCCATACAAAACAAGTTTGTAACATAAAGTATCCACTTATATATTAAAAATTTACCTTATCTTTAGTCTATATGACTGGTGAAGCTTAAAAATTAATGAATTAGATTTATGGTACATGTAAAAAACTATCCAAAGAAAAAGGCAGTAATTTGGTCAACTGTTTGAAAACATTGTCTAAAGCCAAAAAATTGAGCAGATGGTCATAACATGAAGTTCAAGTAAGACTAATTTCTGTCAAATATCTTCCACCAAATTTCTGTAGCGAGGCTATCTTTGAAGTTATCAATAAAAAGAATATAAGTTATTGACAATGCACATTTTGCACCTCCTTTATTATGACATCAACACATGTTAATGATCAATGCTGCAAAGTACGAATTATTAGCAAAGTCTTTTGTGGTTGGAAAAACCAGTCTGAATATATACAAATCCTGATTATTTTAGATTTCATCAAATAAGATTATCCTTTGGGAAGTTACAGCATATAAGAAAGATATGATGGAAACTCACATAGGAAATTGAAATGAACGTGTGCTTATATCGCTTCCCATGGAACGAAAAACCTTTTTAGGTTCCCCATTAGGGATCTTTGCTTCGTTACTATGATCATCTGGAGTTTTGTTCAACACTGTCCCATCTGTGGAAACTTCTGATGTTTCTGTTTTCTTGGTGTCAGCAACTGAACCTGCATTTTCACTTGATTTTTTCTCATGCTCTTGCTTTCTAACTGAATCTGAAGTTCCAGTGGGCGAATCTAATGAGAAAGAGTGTCTTTCCATGTCCACATTTTTGTCTTTACAATTTGCCTCTTGAACAGATGGCAGCGTTGCTGTATCACCAGTCCTAGGCAATTCCCCAGATCTGTTGCTCAATGCAAAAGCATGATCCTTTGAGAAACTGTTGTTTCCTATGTGTATGCTGAATAGTGATTCATTTGAGGCCACACTCCATTCCAAAGGACTTGCAGGTTTATTGAATATAGAAGAGGGGATTCTGTTAGGGTCATACCCAGGAGAATTCATGAGCTGAAGTGGAGGAGATTGGGACACTGACCCTCCTTGGAAACTCCACACAGGAGAGCCATAGATGCCACAATACTTGGAATCAGCATTGTCCATGCCATCATCATCAGAATCTGATGATGATGAAGAAGATCTAGGAGATCCTGAAGAACCTGAACGCTTGTGATTGGGATAATCATCATCCTCAGGTAGATCAAAATGCACTTTTAGTTTCTTACCACTTCCTCTCTTGCTGTTCTCATGATTCAAATAAGCCATTAACTTTGGAACTCTGCAAAAAGCAACACCAGTAGCACTTTTAGACCACAATTCTTTCTGACACAATTTCTTTTTGGCAATCAACAAGCTTTTGAAACGGATTATTCTTTAGAGGAATTTCAACATACACCATGCACACAAGAGCTACAACACATTACAATCACCCTTAAACATGAAGAGATTGTTTGCATCATTAGCATAATAAACGAATACCCTTTTGTTATTGCACAATCGCCAAATGAAAAATTATGAAAAACTTACTATTTTTAGGATGAATTCTCGAAATCCCGTAGCTTCAATTTACAACGACCCTTCAAAGAAAATGGTGCAAAATGAGGTTCATTAGGAGATTAACCTGTTTTGCACCATCGTTCTGGAGATGGAAAATCACAAAGAGAATCAAGATGAAAATTAAGAAAAGGAGGGAGAAGCTGTCATGCAAGGATATTTAAGGAAATGAAAGCTGGGTTTTGGGGTATATGGGTTTGTCTATGGAAAAACACAGAAAAGTTTCACAATGCATTGATAAAGAAAGGCAAGGAGAGGATCTCGGGAACTACTCTGTCAATGTAACAGAGTGATTAATTATGACATATAAGAACTCAACCAACTTTCATAGTTGTTATTCCTTACATGGTTAATGTCTAACGATAATGTTTTATCAAAGATTATTATATTAAAAGAAAATACTATCATTCCCAAAAAATAATCTGTCCATTGATATCTTTATTTGGTGACTTCATACTTAATATAGCACATTTAATTAAAAAGTCTATTATATCTGATCATTACATGTTGAACCAAAAGTGCCATTTTTGGCACATAAACACATTTGATCTGTAACATGTTTCTAATTCTTGAGAAATCTAAACCAAAAACCCAAAAATAGGGAGTAGCTAAATCAAAAGTGAGGACAAGTTATTTACAAAAGGGCAATTCAGAAAATATGAGAACAATGGAGGGTTGTTAGAGAGCTAGAATATAAGAAGTTTTTCCTATAATTGTAATTTCTACCGGCCTTAATGTACAAAGTTTGTGAAACATGCAAGAAGCTTGGTACAAAATATCAACCCTGTTTGCACTTATTTATATACTATAAACTCTTCTTTGATTGATACGAGATATCTAACAATTTTTTAGATTCAGCCTTTTAGTACGGAAGTTCATTCCCTCTTCATTAAGCTATGCCCTTTTCATATTAGCCTTCAAAATTTATCCTTTCAGAACAGAATGCCAAAAGGGTTGACATGTTGGCACCGAAAGAGAACAATTGTTGCCTTGTTGTTGCTAATAATTATGGAAAGAAATCTAACATATTAATTTGTTCAAAAATACTCATAATTTCACTATTTACATGTGAATAACTAGAACCTTTGTACTTGCGTTAGATACACTTTTTTAGTATACTTTTGAACACAATTTCTATGTTAATGAAAATTTGTTGAAAACGTTGCTAGATCCTCATTTATTATCAAAATGGCACCTAACAAATTTTAATACACATTTTATGTTTTAATTTCTCTCTTTCTTTGCAAATAAAAAAGTTAACTATTTTGTATCTAAAAGTGGATTAAGCGTAATAATAAAACATTTTTCCTTACCAAAATTAGTGTGGGTAGCATGAACAAGTTTTTTATTGTAAGGATTTATAGTTATTTTGTATGAAATTGTTTTATTCAATTTAAGTGATGGTCCAGGAAAATAGGCCCATAAACATATTTCAGTTTTAGAATATGTTAACAAAACATTTTTCATAGAAAAGAAATATAAAAAATTATTTAACAAATCTCAGAATTTTGCAATTTTAATAAATTTGAAAATAATAAAATATGTTTGTTAAAAAATATATGTTTACAAAATATATATATATATATATATATATATATATATATATATATATATATATATATATATATATATATATATATATATTAAAGTGTTGTGTACTAAGAAGCGAAAAATAAATCAGAATACCCTATTGTATGTTTTATTTTAATGCCTCTGTTTAACTTTATGTTAACAAATAAAATGACCTAATCTCGGACCCCAGTTTCTCCAAGTTTCAACACTGAAAATATAAACCTTTATGAAATAACAAGGACAAACAATTTCTACAAAATGACACTCTTTGAGAAGAAAAATGAGCATCACCAGAATCAGAGTCCTGACAAGCTTATAATAAAAGAACAGACAACCTTATAACTCTCATTCTCATTCTCTGTCTCTCTGATGTAACATCATCTTTAAACTCCCTGTGAACCACTGTAACATGGTTTGTCATAGCAGAATTTCTTTGAACCTCTTAAGTTGAGTTGATCTTCTCATCCAACTGCATTGGAACCTTGTTCTGAAAACTCCCCACATCCTTCAAGGGCATGTCTAGAATCTGCAGAATCTGCAGCAGTTATGACATTGACACATACAAATACATACTGAAATTTCAGGTACCCAAAAAGTGTAAATTGGCATTGCTAGAAAAAGAAAATGCAGAAGCAGAACAATCTGCAATTGCATCATTGGTGTGTACCTACCTTTGGTTGATTTTTATCAGGTGGTAACATTACACCACCATAACCACCACCACCACCCCTTCTGGTTCTGGCAAGAAGGCCTTTGGTTATTGGTGACATCATCATATCAGTTGGACTTGTATATCTGAGAAAAAAAAAATGCAGAAAAAAACTGCATCATGGAATCACTAACCAAATTATGATCATCACCATCTGCATGTTCTCTCTTCAAAATTTCTTAAAATCTTAAAATGATCGAAGATTACATAATGAATTTAGTTTCAGCATTCACTTTACAAAATCTGCACCACTGTATAACCTCGGAGTGAATGTTTAAATGTGGAGAGTTTCCAGATTCTACTGAATCAATGCACTTTGTGATGATTCAATGAAAAGTATCAATACAGACAGTGGATTTTGAACCAGAGATTTGTCGACCTAAATTTCAAATTTATGAACCTAATTCAATTCAACTAGATTTTCCATTATTCATTTATGAGCTTAATGCGATAAAGAGAGAAAGATAAAAGAAAAATTACAGATATGAAAGAATTGGGTGTCCAAAAAGTCATTGGTGAATCATAGATATAACATTGATAATGATATATAAATACCTTTCAGGGTATTTGAATGCCTTGGGGACTCTGAGATGATCTGGAGTAACAGGTTTGCGCAATTCATTTGAGGAGTTACTACGATCATTGTTTTGGTGTTGTTGTTGAGCTGGAGTTGGTGTTTTGCATTCAGGTTCAGCTTTCTGTACTTGAATTGGAACTTTTGGAGGAGTTTTGAGCATGTTTTCCTTTTCCATCAGACTATTATAGTGTCACAGAGCAACAAAAATGAATTCTTTGATGTGCAAAAGTTGAAAGATGATGAAGGCAAAAGCTAGGGGTGCAGATGAATGAGTATATCAAATTGGTGGAAGATGAAGTGACCGTTTGAGGAAAAGGGTTTGCAACGGTCAAATTGTGTGAGAATTTGCTACAATAGAATTCAAATATTTTTGTCCGTTGGGATGAATTATGTTACCTAATGCTCCAAAATGCACCAAATAATTAAACATTTAATGTGTTTAATAATTTCTGTAAACTAGAAAAAAAAAAACAAAACTAGTACAAAAGAAATAAAAAACATTACTTTTAATTAGGTATAATAAAATAGATCAGGTGAACCCATGAAAGACATATTTGACTTTTTTTCGTAAAAAACTAAGTAAAATGTCAAAGAGTGGCTAAAACAAAAAGGGGTGGTGGGTGAGGACAAATAATGTACAAAAGGGCAATCATGAAAATATGATAACAATGGAGGGTTTTTAAAGAATTAGAAAGAAAGAACTTATCCCTAGAGTTTGTGACTGTAATTGATGCATGCATATTTTCAAGTGTTATAGATGATAGATATACTTGGCCATGTTGTACAAAACTTCTGAAACATGAACGAAGCTTAGCACAAAATATTTGCCATGGTGGGAATTTTGCAGTCTCAGCCCTTCAATGTTGGAGTCCCTCCCCTCTGCTGTAAGCTATGCCCTTATCATATTAGCCTTTAAAGTTTATCTTTTCAGCACACAATTCCAAAAGGGTCCGCATGTTTGCAACTCAAACAGAACAATTGTAGCTGATAATTATGCAGAGAAGTTTCAGTTTTGAGAATACAATATGCTGTACAGTTTTGAACTAAATATAAATTTCACTAATCAGAGTATTTAGTTTACCTTCTTTTCAAAGAATAATTGCTTATTCTGTGCAAATTTCCTTGGAGAGCTTTTCCTTTGTAAAGAATAGTAGTTGATTTTGACAGTGAACAGCATGTACTGGACTAAAATTATAGGTAAATATTGCCTTATGCAGAAAAGATAAAGTCCTTTTTTTTTTACTGATTATGTTGGTGTTGTGATCATTTACAGATACAGAAAGTAAGTATGTTCAAAATAGCATAACCTGTACATCATTATTCTGCCAAATTAAACATGTTAGTTCTTCAATTCATCAAACACTACCTCAGTTTACCGGTGAATGCAGAAGAAAAACTAAGGTACACTACACACATTTATGCAGTATATCCTAAAATCTTAATGTTACTATGGTAAATCCAAGCACATATTTTTGTTCTTTGTTTCTGAAATTTGGTTGCATTTATGATGAGGTTTTTGCTGCTCGGAGGAGGAAAAGGGCAAATGAGAGAACTGAAACTTATGTGTTGTTGGAACCAGGAAAGGATGAAAGGTTTGTTTCAGAGGAAGAGTTGAAGGCAACATTGAAAGAGTTGTTGGAAAATTGGCCTGGGAAAGTTCTTCCTCCTGATCTTTCAAGATATGAGGACATTGATGAAGCTGTTTCTTTCTTAGTGAGATATGTTTGTGAACTTGAAATTGACGGAGAAGTTGGTTCAGTTCAATGGTATGAAGTTCGTTTGGAGTGAATGGAGGAATTCGTCTCCATGGATAATGTTTCCCTTTTTTTTAAGGGTTTTCTGAAAAAAGAAAATAAATAATTTATTTATTATGGTAAATATTAATATATTTTATTTTTAGTAAAATAAAAAAAAATATTATTTTAATACAATACTTTTATTCTTTTGATTTTATTTAAATTCTGTTAATTACTAATATAATTAAGTATATATTTAATTTTTTTCAAATTAACTATGATAAGGTAGTATAGAAAACTTCAATTACATGTTAATAATAGTTTTTTCTTTAAGAAAAATACGGGACTGACTATTGGTAAAAGTTAAACACTTTTTCAAAATATTTATGAAAAGTAAATTGTTTTTCCAAAAGTTAAGATTTATATAAACTCCTCCTGAATGGTTACGTGATAATTTGTGTCTAATCGATAAATTGAATATTGATTAATCCAATTTTGTTTCTTAATTTGTTTTAGTGAATTAGAATGGATATGAGAGAAAATGAAGGTGAAAGTAGAGTTGTTTGCCGGGAATCTTAACCAGTAGGGTTAAGAATAATTGATAAACATTTATTTTACAAAAGTTCATAATTAATAATATTAATTAAATTTTAATTTTAGTAATTATTAATATATTTTTATTTTATTAAGAAGATAAAAATATTTATAAATGTTATATAATTTAAGTTTTTTTTATATTTAATTATATTTTAATTTTTAGTAACATCAAAATAAAAGACAAATGGTTAAAAATTTATATAATTCTAATTGATACTAAAAAAAAGTTAAAAGATAATTAAATAATAGAAAAATCTTAGATGTTTAACACTTTATTACTTGATAGTTGATATACTCAATGGCAAAACTTAAACAAAATCTATAGGAATGTCAAATTAGATTTTTTATATATAAATTATTTTTTAATTAAATAAAAAGACTCTTCATTTTCTTTGTTTAAACCATTTTCACAAAGTTATTCTTGTATGTATTTTTCAATTTATAATCTTTCTAATTCATTGAATTAAAGTAACATGTGTATTCTAATTTTTACTCCAATTCAAGATTATTCAACTAATTCATTATGTGCAGCGAAATTCGTAATGCAACCCAAGACACATATCTAGGGATGTCAATAGGGCGGTTAGGGTACGGGTAGTAGCTCCCCCGTACCCTACTCGCTGGATAAATATCCGTCTTGTATCCGTACTCATATTCGTCAGGTATCCGTTATGCGGGTATCCACCTATTTTTTTCATATCCGTTGGTATCCATGGGTACCTGCGAGTACGGATTTTTTTGACATCCCTATACATATCCATACAATTTTTTACCATGTGCAATGGAAAACACAAAATTTCTAAATTTCATAATCTATGTTATACTAATTTCGGAAAAAATATAATTAGGATTAGTGCCAATTTTATAAAAGAATCCCTACAATCGTAATTAGGCATACTAATAATTTGGAAAAAACTTAATTTGAGATAATCATCCTAATAGAAGAATCATAAATACATAAATTATGATAAGATATTAACCTCGATTCATGAGAGATATTGTCCATTTTTCAATCTTTTGTTTCCTAATCTATCTCTTTACCTTTCTTTTTGCTCTCATTATTTCTTAATGAGTTACTGTAAAAGAACATCATACAAAACCTACTACCTTTTATTAACCAATGTCCATCAAATTGGTTTTTATTTTATTTTTTAAACAATAAATATATATAAATAAAATAGGTGATAAAATATTTTTTTATTAAATTTAATATAAATAAAATAATAAATATAAATACAATTTAAAAATATATATAACATATATAAAAAATAGAATTAATTTTTTTTTGGGAAAAAATAGCTCCCTCTTGTCATAACAATGGTCCGTCATTGGATATACTTAGTTGGATTTTGTTTTCATTTGTTGATTTCCCTGTTAATTTAAGCTTTTTCTTTAAGTCTAATTATATTTTAATTTTTAGCAACATTAGAACGAAAGAGAGAGAGTTGAAGGGAGAGAACTTGTACAACACTGTTAACATTATTTTATTATTTGCTAACTTATTTATTTTATTTGTGTGCATCAAATAAATTATCAATTACACTTACATAACACTTATGGACATTTTTATCATCTAAATGATGTAAACTAATGTAAACTGCATTAATGATTATTTAGGTCAAAATTCATTTACCATAATCAACCACATTTGTATAACACTTATAAAATTATGTTATTTAAATTAGTGGAGTTAATCATTACAAATTTCAACATAAATGTAGTGGAATCAAACATCACTAATTATACCTTAAATGCACTTATGAAATTATATTATTTTAATTAGTGAGGTTAATTATTCTAGATTTCAACATAAATATAGTGGAATCAATGATTTTTAATTATACCTTTAATAGTGTGGCACGAGTTGACATTTCCCTTGTTTGACTTAAGGAAAAGATTGAGATAAATGAAAGGAAATGAAAGGAAAGTTTATGAAAGTTAGTGAATGATTTGATAGATTTGATATATTAAAAAATATTTTATTTGATAAAGTTAGATGATTACCATTTTACCCTTGAGTTTTTTTTTATATTAATTGAGTGTTTTTACTATAGCTTGAAGCTTTCAGTACAACATCTCAGATTCCCAGCTATTCTTCACTAAGGGGTATTGATTTTTGTTTTTGTTTTAATGCGTCGCTGATAGGTTATGTTACAATTTCTAGGAAGTTCACAATTGGAGAATTTAGAATACATTCCAAATTTACGAATTTCCCATATTTTGACTTGTCAACGACGCCACCGCTCAGCTTTGTCTCAACAGCGCTCAACGCCGTGTTTTACGAATTGAATGGCGCTCAGCCCTAGTTTTTCACCGCTCAGCCTTGGGCAGTTTGACAACATTATGTATTTGAAGCACTAGACGTGATTCCAGTGGCGTTAGACACAGGTATTTACTTCAAAATCAATATTTTATTGTCCAATCATGCTCCATTGAGTTCTTGCTTGTTTTCCTCCACCACAAATGTTTTTTATTAACTTATTTAACACACTTAAAAGAGAGATTAAAGGCAAAACAAACATAAAACAACTAAAACAAAAAACAAAACAAAACACACTAAACTTGAGGATATAACAAGATAAAAGCTAGGAAAGAATTGATTTATTCATGACAATAAACACACAAAAAGAGGTAAAAATGGACATTATCAACTCCCCCACACTTAAAACCTTGCTTGTCCTCAAGCAAAAGGTAACTTGGCTTACAAACATATATACTCAACAAAGGTCAAACAACTAAGAAGCAGGTTCACACAATCAAATCAGACAACATTCATGAATGCTTAGTGTGATGAAAAAAAATTATTACTTTTTGACTATTATTTATTTATTTATATTATTTTCTATGTTATACTAAAAAAATTTGAAACATAATTTTACAATAACATATCACATAATTAAAATATTCACATAAACATATATTTACAATATTGTATGCATCTTATATCCACACTATTTAGTATATCTTATATTTCCTATATTAGAAGAGAAATAAGTGTTATTTATTTACAATTTCCCCTTCATATACTGGCTTTCAAACAAGTGGAGGGAAAATGTTATGGATATAGTTCACTTGGACTGTTGAGGGTAAATAGAAGGTAACTCTGATTTGTCCTTCGATGACAATCGACGCATTTGGAGCAGAGAGGAAAGTAATAGTAGAGTTTCCAGTTTCCTGAAATGTCACAGAATTATTCACTGCATTGGTTTGCCATGCATTCCTCGGGGAAACAGCCACAATGCCGATGAAGAAGGGATCATGCATGTTGGGAGCATACATCTATGATAAAGTTATAAAATTTTGTTTTTCACACACAATTATAAAATAGAAAAGTGAGACAAATATCACATAAAAAAAATACAACAAATCATAATAAGATAAAATGAAATGAAAATTCTCCCAAATCCATAAAACTGTATTTTATCATACTTTATAAATATATTGATTAATTTTGTAGTGAGTAGTCAGGATAAATGAGCTCATGGTCAACAAAGTAACTCAAGAACATCTCATCTTGAGTAATACTAACTCGTTTAAATCCCCATGGTGTGTTAATTGACAAAGAAAACTTTGGTTACATACATAAAAAATGGAAGATAAAGAAAACAATTTTCTCAACGACAGAAACCTAAATCAACATTTTAGTAACAAATTTAATCATACAGCGCATGTCGTAGACTTCTATTTATTGTGTACAGTTCTTGTTCACTATACTTACCAACACCATTTAATCGATCATCACTAATGAGAAATGGATGTTACAGGAATTTATAAGTTGTTGAGTAAGTCTTTTTTTTTTAAATAAGTTGCAGTGTCTTTTATTTTAATTTCCTTTCAAAATTTCTTTTATTTTATTTTTTTGGATGTTACACTTAGAAAACCAATATAAAGAGAATATGTATAATCTTGCAAATCCTCAACTTTGGTGCTCATTATGCAAATATCACAAGAATGTATGTATATGCTTTATAAAAGACTAATAATTATGGCAAAGATGTTTTCATTGATCAACTAAAGGAATCAATCCTTACTAGAAAAAGGTGTTTCACTCAAGCACACTAGTGTATGAGGGTGTATGTTCTTCTCTCTTCTACCCCTAATTGCACACAATTTGACTTTGTTTTTCATTTCAAGTGCTAAGAGTTATCAAAACATGCAAACACCAATAAGGACTTTATTTGTTGAATTGTGACAAGGCTAGGAAGGGGAATGGTGTTTCTAGGTAGCATGAATGAGTAAAGAGAGCAATCACATCAACTTACCAAATTTGTGTATTCACCCCTCTTCTATTTGAACTAGAACACAACCAATCACCATATTGTAGCCACATTATTCTTTTTTTTCTCTTTTTGATTTTTTTTCTTTTTCTTTTAAAGATGACATATTTACAAGAATGCATCACATCAACCCCAACCAACTCCATTTTGTTCCTCATGCTTCCCCTATTTTGATAACTTCCCCCACACTTGAATCACACTAATGACCATAAAATATACTCTCCTACTAAAGGTGAGGTGGTCAATCATTTTCAACAAAATTAAAGGGTTCAAAGGTGAAAGAAAGTTTATTTAAAATGCTCAAAGAGTTGCACAAGGGTTGTATTCTTGAAAAACAAGGTTGATCTTTAGGGTCAAAATATGTTGAAAGGAAAGAAAGGGAAAATTTCATGTTTAGATGTAGACATGCAATTGAAAAACAACTAGCAATGAAAATCAAGGAAAGTTAATTGTGCATCAAAAGAGATATCTCTCAATAGATAAAAACTTTGAGACTCAAAATCTCACCCGATTTAATCCTAAGGTTGTCATACAATTTGTCATAGTCATTAATCGTAGTAAAAACAATAACAACATTCTCAGCATACAAACATTAGTACAACCACAAGCATCAAATTTCACAGGGTCACAACACACTTTCAATGTAATCCAAAATCAATTTTTGAGCAAACACAAATGGTTCTCCTCAAAGTCATGCAAAACTCACTCAAAGTCATGAAACCAATGCATTCATATTTTTCAGACCAACCAAGTCACACTTTTGATTATTGAAAGCAAGAAATGAAAATAGAAAAGGAAAGAAAGCAAACTCTTTTTGGGTGGATACACCTGCTGCTCAAATCTCTCAGCTCCTTGTGTCTTCATCCATCTTCAATACCAGCACTCACAAGGCACAAAAGATACTCCAACAAACAGGTTAATCCAATAATATTAGAAGCCAAGATTTAAGAATTAAAAATTGAAAAACATAAAAATAAAGGAAGATAATTGAAATGAGAAAACATTAAAATAATAGGAAAAGAAAAATGCAGAACTTAAACACAAGCACACCAACCAAACAACAATTCCAATATGCGAAATGATTAAAGCAAATTTCCCAAGTAACCTCACTCAGAGCCCTCTTATTCTAATTCCAATATTCATATTTATTTCAAAATCAATCTTTTCTTGTCAAATCATGCTCCCTTGAGTTCTTGCTTGTTTTCCTTCACCACAAATGTTTCCTATTAACTTATTTAACACACTTTAAAGAGAGATTAGAAGCAAAACAAGCATAAAACAACTAAAACCCAAAACAAAACAAAACACATTAAACTTGAGGATATAAAAAAATAAAAGTTAGGAAAAAGTTGATTTATTCATGACAATAAACACACAAAAAGAGGTAAAAATAGACATTATCACTTCTATCCCGCAATTATATTTCATGCTATAATATCTTGTCTTGTAACTCATGCCACAAAACTCAGAATCACAATATTAAAGTGAGAGAAAAGATGACATTTTGAACTTGAATTTAGGCATATGAAACTTTGAAAAAGGCTTTGTATTTAGATATATGAACAAAGGTTAATTGGAATGCAAATAGGAAACAAACAGTAAAAACCCAATTCAGAATTATGTAATAAAGAAAGTTTAATTCTTACGAGATTAAAATGGTGTGATATGATAGGCACTACGAATTGGAAAGGTTTGATAAGTCAAATTGATCGTCACAAGAATTGACAAATTCTTGATAAGATCGATGGTTCAAGCAAGAATCCTAGCTGAGAGTTTTCTTCTTAACATTATGTCACTTCAGAACCTTAGTTGATCAGTTTTGCCACCCTTATCTAAAATCACATGCAACTATAGGGCTCAAAACCTAAAAGGAGGACAAAAATAACTTACTCTATTTGATTCTTTGATCATGTAGTTGTGTAGAACAACTCACAAGGATCATAACTACGATTCTTGATCGTCAAAGAGACAAAGAACGAGTGAGATAAACTAGAGAGAAGTCAAAGAGAATTTAAAGAGTTTGGTTGTAAGGTAATGGTGATTTTATAAAAATGAACTTTAATTATTAAAATCTTTATATAACTTAACCCTTTAACATAAAAATTTGCGGTGTATTATTTTCAATAAAACCACCATACTCTTATACATTCTTATAAGACATCACGTACAAAATTAAATTTTTAAACAATTATAATATCTATAGGATCATTAAGTGAGTTACTTTTAAATTTTGTTGTCTGTTTATACTTTTATGATTTTATAATTATTTATGTTTTATTTTTATAATTTTCTTTTTATTTAATTCTGTAATTTTATATTTTATAAGTTTGATATTGTGTAATTTTAATTAAATTTAAAAATAACTTTCATCTTAAAGAGATCTAGTTACCATGATTTTTTATAATAAAATATTACAATAAAATGTAATAAAAACTCAATTAAAATTTCCAAAATCACAGGAACTCAAATTAAACTTGAAATATATTCGGAAAAATCTTTTCAGAGCGTATAAATTAATTTTGAAAACAATTTTTCGAAACAATTTTTTTCATATATTATTTTTCTTTTCTAGAGTGTTCTTATCCTCTCCTTTTCCTCTGCAATTTTTCTTTTCTATTGTGATATTAAACAAAACCGTACAAGTACACTAAAGTTTTCCTCTCGGACAAAAATATGTAAGAAAGGTTGTCGGACACTGTTTTGAAGAGGACATGGAATCATTTCAAGAACTAAAGTACTATTTCAATTGAAAAAAATTGCTATGCAAACAGAAAATAATCACATTTCTATGGTTTTCTTTACTTGGTGTAATTTCATACGGATATTATGAAAGTGGATAAATTTTGAAAAAATTTCCACTCATAATAAATTATACAAAGTTTGGATAACTTTATTATAAAGAAATTGTGTCAATTAAATTCGATTTTACTTAATTGAATTGAAATCGTGCTAAAATAAAGAGATTTTAGTGTATAATTTGAAATTGATCACACGATTTTGGTTAAAAATGAATTATGGAACAAAGAAAAGTATGTTAAAATGACACATGCTTCTGAAATGAAAAAGACCCATTATTCCTCATGACTTCTATTGTGAGAAAAAAATAAAATTTAAGTGAAATTATATTTCATTGATACGACTTCTTTATATTAAGTCGTTCCAGTTTTGCATCATTTGTCCTACATAATTTTCTTTTTAAAAATTTGTCTCACTTGAAATATCCAAATGGAATTGCACCATATATACCTGTAAAATACCTCCTATGGATAATACAATGAACAATAGCTATGGATCTATTTTAGCACATGACAAACGGTCTGCTATCATATTTCCAAAAATAACAATATTCACAGAAAATAATATTAATGTTTACATATACTTAAAAAACAAGAAGTGGTTGTCTTTTTCATGACTAGGGACCCATGATTGAATTTAGAACAAGATTTTCAACTTTGAGAGATAAGATAATTAAATTTCTCACTCTTTGAGAAAGTTAGATAATATCTTAAATCATTTCAGAGGGTCCCATTGTGAAATTTCAAGCCGGTCCCCTCATTTTTATTTGACGTCTCTATTTTAGGAAATTCGTTGCAATTAGTTTTTTTTTCTTTAGTTGTACAGTAACTGTGTTAATTATGTGTCACGTGTCAAAACATGATTATTTTAACTTTTTTTAAATTTTTTTTATAATTTAAAAAAAAAATTGCCACGTGTCAATTTGACATTGTGCCACGTGGCAGAGACAGTGTGATGTGATAGTGGCAGTGCCACGTGTCACTATTGAATGTGAAAAGTCTCAATGTGGTATCTGTATTTGTTATTTTGTTTCAATTTGGTTCCAATTTTTTTTTTAAATTGAATCAATTTCATCCCTATATCAAATTTAATTTTTATATAAATTTTACAATGATAATTTTATTATAATTGATATTTTTAACAAAATTAAATTTATTTAAATGTATATTTTATATTGAACTTTATTTAAATATTATTTTAAATATTTATATATCAATAATTTATAGACAAATATTAAAATATTTTTAATTATAAATTCATAAACTAAAGAAGACCAGAATAAATAACAACAAATATCCCAGTATCACAATAAATATATATTTATGAAGGGTCTCAAAAAATCAGAAACCTGAAAAGATGAGCAATATTCCAGTTGTGCTGGTGCTACCTTATCCAGCACAAGGACATGTGAACCCTTTGATGATCCTGTCACAAAAGTTGGTCAAAAATGGTTGCAAAGTGATTTTCGTGAACACAGAATTCGACCACAAGCGAGTGGTGAGTTCCTTTGGAGACCAAGAACATAGTAGGAAGCATGAGGAAGAATCGGTGATGAAGTTGGTTTCAGTCCCTGATGGGTTAGGAGCTGATGATGATAGAAACGATTTTGGCAAGCTGTGTGATGCTCTGCAGAACTCGATGCCAAAAGAACTTGAGAAACTGATACATAATATGCATTTGAAAGGTGAGAACAAAATCAGCTTCATTGTTGCAGATTTGTTCATGGCTTGGGCGTTGGATGTTGGGAAAAAATTTGGAATGAAAGGAGCGATAGTGGGCCCTGCATCAGCTACAACGTTTGCCCTAATGTGCAGTATTCCCTCTCTTATTCATGATGGGACCTTAGACTCCGATGGTAAGATTACTCCTTTACTGTGCTGTTCTTAGACATTGTTCTATTTTTATTTTTTTTATAAAAGAATAGTTTAAATGTGATTCAGTTAATTTAATTTAAGATTAAATATATTTTTTGTTTTGAATTAATATAAAATTGCGTTTTTTTTTTCTCAATTTATGATATATTTTGATTTCAAAATTTAAAAGTGAGTGGAAGTAGACCTTTTAACTTAACAAAAGTGTGTTAATTTAAAAGTGTGTTAATTTATGTTTCAAACTGATATTTGAGTTTAGACCGTTTATTAATTTTTATTTCAAACGTAAAATATGAAATATCACTACTAAAAAAATTTCATATTTCTACCAGTTTTGTTTTTAAATTTTTTTCGTAAGAAATACTTACAAATTTTGTTGTGAAAAAAACTTTTGCAAGAAATTGTTACCAATTTTTTTGCAAAATATTTTGTATAAAACACTTTTCGCAACAAATTTTGTAGGAAATACTTGTAAATTTTAAAATTTTGTAGAAAATAATTATCCACGAAAGAATTACCTACCAATTAAAGATTCTTAGAAAAAATGGCAGTAAAAAGTCTTTTCTTGCAAATTTTTTTAACAAATTTGTAAGAAAAATTTCATGTAATATGAAAATTTTTAATAATACACAATTTAATAGGTAAAAAAAATTGATTTTTAATTGAAGATTATTTCTGTATATGATCTACATTTATTATGCAGATGTCATACTCAAAGTTTTCATGCAACTTATTACACCAATATATAAAATTTAGTTTAATTGATTTATTTAAATATAAATAACATGATTTGAATAGTTTCATTGAATAGCCAATACAAATTACGTGACCATGCTTATCAACCAATATAGTATCTTTAAGAAAAACAAATTTTCATACTAGTGTCTTTCTTTATAGTGATTTATGAAATTATATTATGTGGTGCATACTGTAGAAGTATTAAATATTAGATGATAAATAAACATGTCTTTATAAGTATTATTTGAACTCATTTATGTTTTAACAGAGAATTTTTATATTGATTGAGTATTGATATAGATAATACCTAATTTTTTCAATTGAATATGGAGATACCAGTCCCATCCCATTTTCATACCTGTCTTAATACTGATCTTGATCCATTTAAATTATTAAATAATCATTTTATTAGGTAACCTAAAGAAAAAGAAAAAGAAAAAGAAAATATATATATATATATATATATATATATATATAATATTCTCTTGGTTTTTATTTTTATATTGCTTCTTTTATTTTCATTACATACCTTTGTTTTATATTAACAAAATTCACTAATATCTTCAAGAAAATTTCTCCTTTACCATGATGGATGTTCAAATAATGTACTTTTAATTACCGTTAATCACAGAGTTTTATGTCTCACATTCAAATATTTCTATAATTTTTTAATATTTTTATTTATTGATTTTTCACATATAAAAATATTTAATTGCTAATTTCAAATGTTCAAATGCATAAACCTTGCATTATGTAGTTAATATAAAAAATTTATCTTTTTTATTTTCTTTGAGCCTTAATTTGTTTTATATGAATAACTTTTGTTTTGCTTCAACAATTATCAATATCTCTTACAATTTAACTACTTTGATATTTGAAAATTTTTTCTTACATCTCAAATATATTTTTCATCTTATCACACATTTAATTCATTTAATTTTACATTTCTTCATTTATTTTATTTCATTGAATTGTATATCAAGTTGCTTTCAAGACACACATCCAATCATTTTTACTCTATTTTAATATATTTATTTGGTTATATTTTTATCATATAAAATACCGTTTTTGATGATTTTTTACATAATCATTTTTATTTTCTAACTCATTTCATAAGTGTAATTTTATCACAACAATTGTATAAAAACATTTTAGTTACTATAATATAATAATTTAATATTATTGTCATGTATCTTGTTTATCACCATCCAACATAGATTGAAGTTAAAAAGATAAAAGATTTATGCCAAATTTTAATTATTATTAATTTAACCTTTGTTATTTGTACAATTTTGTTCAAGTGTTGTATTATAATTTTTGTTAGTATATAAAAAAAAATTAATTAGAATTTAGAAAAACTAATTAAAACATTAAAACTTAAATACTTATTTTTTTTCTTGTAATATTTTTAAAATAATTTTTAATGTTATCAACTTTGTTTTATTTTCCAAACTTAATAAATATTTTGATTATAAGAGACAGTAAGGCCTATTAATTAAACATTGAATAAAAAAAATTGCCACAATAATGCTTTTTTTTGTTTTTTTTTTTTTTTTTTTTTTTTTTGTATTGCAGGTGTAAGATTAACAACAAAAGAGACAATTCAAATATCATCAAGTATGGCTGAGATGAATATAGGAGACTTGTTTTGGTTGAACATAGGAGACATAATAAATGGTAAGAAAATATTTCAGTATCTAATACACTGTTGTCAAAGTTTAAATTTGACAGAATGGTGGCTCTGCAACACTACACATGAACTTGAACCTGGTGCACTATCATTTGTTCCTAAGATCCTACCAATTGGTCCATTATTAAGAAGTTATGACACTAAAAGTGGTACTACAAAAGCAATTGGACAGTATTGGGAAGAAGATCTCTCTTGCATAAGTTGGCTTGATGAACAACATCATGGTACTGTTTTGTATGTTGCATTTGGTAGTATCACTCTTTTTGATCAAAACCAATTCAATGAACTTGCTCTTGGATTAGTCCTCACCAAGAGACCTTTTCTTTGGGTTATAAGAGAAGACAATAAAATGGAATACCCTACAGAATTCAAAGGGCACAAAGGTAAGATAGTTAGTTGGGCTCCTCAACAAAAGGTTCTAAGCCACCCTGCCATAGCCTGTTTTGTCACTCACTGTGGTTGGAATTCTACCATGGAAGGTTTGTCCAATGGAGTACCTTTCTTGTGTTGGCCATATTTTGCAGAGCAAATTCAGAACGGAAGATACATTTGTGATGAGTTAAAGGTTGGGTTGGGATTTGACCAAGATAAAAATGGAATTGTGTCATGCAAGGAGGTAAAATTGAAAGTGGAACAACTCCTCAACGATGATAACATGAAATCAAGGTCTCTTGAGTTGAAGGAGAAAGTTATGAACAACATAGTCAAAGGAGGTGCATCATTGGAGAAGCTTCATAGGTTTGTCAAGTGGATTAAAGAGTAGGAATTGACATTTAAATTTCATTTTATGCCTTTATGTATTAATTTATGTTAGTTAACATAACTCATACATGAGTTTTGATGAAAACTCTCGCAAAATTTAGTGATATTTTTAAGCTATTGAAATTTCTTATTTACATTTTATTGCGTCAAAACAATAACACAGTGTTATTTTGTAGTTTTTTTTTTTTTAATTTTCTTTTATTTTGTTTTTT
>Ga0209589_1000962_pt1 | contig 44672 bp, 15 predicted proteins | sample CowpeawhiteBW_FD_187525 | JGI IMG/M metagenome (GOLD analysis project Ga0209589, IMG submission 187525) | Root nodule microbial communities of legume samples collected from California USA - Cow pea white BW (SPAdes) (version 2) | ecosystem: Host-associated > Plants > Roots > Nodule | place: USA...
ATATATATATATATATATATATATATATATATATATATATATATATATATATATATAAATGCTCTATATGCAATAATGAAACTAATCAGTGTCCTATATGGAAAATTTATAAGAAAAAGAAAAAATTATTATTATTAATACCAACACACTTGAATTAGTTGTGAAAATATTAGGTTACGTAGGAACGTAGATACCCATCCTCACCACACCACTAACGTGAAAGACCAAAAACCAGCATTAGAGTGAACACTCCCATGCACACAGTACTAGGTTAATCATGTTCAGCCACTTCTTTAACAAACGTAAACCACAACACGATCCTATTACCGTCTTAGAAAAGTTAAACGAGGTACATCGATCATTGTTTCTTCTTCTTTTTTTCTATGCTCACATCATCGAATATAATATAGCATTGCTCTTTTTTGCTCTTAATGTTGCTGCATTCCATTATTCAAATTTTGAGTGAGAAAGCAAGGATTCCAGGATTTGAATGTTTTGTTGTTTTGATTATGCAGACACTTGAACTGCTTGAGAAAAAGGAGGATGTGCTTCTTAAGAAAGTGAATGCAGAAAAGGAAAAGGCCATAGAATTCATTAGAGGAAAGAACAAAAGAGGTATTGGGTTCTGATTAATCTCCTTCCATATATAGATGTGTGTGTGTGTGTGCGTGCGCAATGTTTGATTCGAACTTTTGTTTGATGCAGGGGCAGCGCAATGTGTGAAGAGGAAGAAGATGTATGAACAGCAAATAGAGCAGCTTGGAAATTTCCAGTTGCGTATCCACGACCAGGTGTGTGTGAAATCAAAAGATGATTCTGTTTATGTCTTGAGCCTTTTTTTTTGTATCTTACGTTATTTGTTTTGTGTTACAGATGATAATGCTGGAAGGTGCTACAGTTACCACAGAAACAGTTGCAGCATTAAGAACTGGAGCAGCTGCCATGAAGGCTGTGCAAAAAGCAACGTGCGTAGTGCAATTAATGTTTTAATCATTTTATGATTTAACTCAGTATTTTCTGTATTTTCCATATCTCTATACAATGCTCCTCTGCCTTATCATGTTTATTCAACTAGTTACTGTGATCTATGATGTTGTTGAGTAGGAAAATCTTCAATTTCAGGAAAATTGATGATGTTGACAAGACCATGGATGAGATCACTCAACAGACTGAGAACATGAGAATGATTCAGGAAGCCTTGTCCTCTCCAATTGGTGCAGCTTCTGAATTTGATGAGGTCAACTTCCTCAAATCAAATAACAATTATATATGTATATTTAGATAGCATATATATATATATATATATATATATATATATATATATATATAAAATATATATATATATATATATATATATATATATATATATATATAGTATCATTGGAGAAGTTGTGAGATAGTAAAGAGTTTTCATGATCTTAGCCATCTGCATGACACATACTTAGAGATTAATTTCTTCTCATAAATTGAAAAACTTGAATACTTTTACCTCGTACATATAGATTAGCTAGTAATTTGGTTTCTTAGATGTCTGAGATAAATTGGGCCAAATATTAGGAAAATGGTCAACTCAAAAAAATATCATTCGTTACGATAAGTTGTCAGGAGTTATATCGACTTCAATTTCAGATACACAAGAGTTGTCAGGAATTATAACAACTTCAGTTTGTATAGATGTCGTCAGAATTCCTGACAATTTCTGTACAAAATATTTACACTGAAATTGTTATGATTCCGGATAACTTTTGTACATTTAAAGTTGACATCTTCGTGACTCCTTACAACTTACTGCATGACAAATAACATTTTTTTACTTGTTCATTTGTTCCAAATACGTAAAAAACCTAATAATTTGGTGGCAGTGTTGTCCTGGCATAGAACACAATGCATTTATACGAATCATTCTGAGTTATTTTTTCTCTTTCAGGACGAATTAGAAGCAGAACTTGAAGAACTAGAGGCTTGTGAGTTGGAAGAACAGCTTCTTCAGCCAGCAACTACAGCCCCTGCAGTCTCAGTACAGGCCCCAGCACCAGCAGAAAGGAAACCTACTCGCCCTGTAATGTCCACTTCAGAGTTAGATGAACTGACAGCATTGCAGGCTGAGATGGCACTTTGATCAGGTCCATTTCTTTCTATCCTAAAACACTATTCATTTGTGTAGTTAACTTGTTACCTATGCATTGTATTATGAATTGCTTAAACCTGTGAGAAAAGTATGAGAAATTGAGAATCTTGTTCTTATTTTGCAGACATTTTTGTGCTTGATGATTAGTTGCTTCAATGAAGAATTGTAACCACAATCATCTCAAGAGTTCTTCATCAGTCTGAAATTGATGAACAGAGCAGACCTTAGTTTCTATTTTTATTTTCTTCTGGTTATCTATTAGTTTGGCACAACGGTAAACACTTTTGTTCTTACGTGCATATTCTATAGCACGTTCATTTACCAACTAAACAGTATCTGCATGTGGTTTGAACATAGAATCCCTGCCTCATGAGACAAAACTGTCATATTTTTAGCCATGTTATGAAAACGTTAATTTCTGATTTTTCAATTTTCTTAAAGATTAAATTATTAATTTAAACTTTGACAACTTACTCAAAAGCCTCCATTTATAAGTAGAGTCATTGTGATCAATAAATAACTGAGTATAATAATTTAAAATAGACTCCAATCTTACCTTCTTAATGATGAGTGGACGAATCAATCAAGTAAAGAAAACAGAATTCAAGAACAGATTATTAAAATATATATATATATATATGTATAGTTGTTAATGTGAGATAGAAGCCCTTTTTCCTGTTTTGGAAAATTCTTAAGGACCAACGCTAGTTTCATGAAGGCTTTGGAAGGCAACAAATTTTGGTGACCACGTGCGATCACTTTTTTTGAACTCAGGCACTCTCTCTTATTGGACAAATTTTATACTATAAAAAGCATAGCATTTGTGAGATTCTTCTAACGTGGAAAAAGACATGCACTACATCTTTTGACTATAATATCTCTATACTTCTAATAATACCACAATTCAAAACAATTCAGAAACTCATCACACACATTTCCACATACAACAACTACTTTACCCAGAAGTTTAATTTATCACCAGTACCACAATTTCCCTTTTTCTTTGTTTCAAGTTTTTGATGAGTAGAAGGAGTCTAGATTAGCCACAGTGTGATCAGAAGATGCTAACCCATGATTAATCAGCAGATCGTCAAGCACAAGTTCAAGTAAATTTGGGTCATCATCTTCACCTGCATAATCATAGCCAAACCATTGTGCATCTTCTTCATTCTGCTGTGCCAAAGAAGCTGCATTGAAAGTTGGCAATGAAATTTCATTATTAGAGAGTGGTGCACTATAACTGCTCCCCCCAAATGATTCTAATTCCTGAGGCATTGGAATAAGAGGATCCAAGATATTGTAGGAGTCAAACCAAGTTGAGTTTTTCTGATTCAAGAGAAAGGCCTCAACTTGAGGTTGAACAGTAGAAGAAGATGAGAAGTGTTGAGAAGAACTAGTACTGTTTTCTGCCACAAACTTTTTCTTTAGCTTTGTGTTCCAGTGATTTTTCACATCATTGTCTGTTCTCCCTGGAAGTTGAGCTGCTATAAGGGACCACCTGAACCCAAATTCACACATATAATAATAATGCATATCATGCAACTTAACTTTATGGTATACATACGTTCATACATTTACATATATATATATATATATAAAACAACATGAACTTATTGCCTGCTTCCAATGGTGGCATAAAGGGTGCAGATAACTTTATCTTCCTCTTCAGTGAAACCTCAAGCTTAATATGAGGCCTGAGATAGTTCAGCCATCTCAGACGACAGCTCTTTCCACATCGTTTAAGCCCTGATACCAGATAATCGTATATTTTAAGTCTAATTCAATCTTATAAAACTCGTAGTATAATCATATATATTTGAAGTCTAACTCAATCTTACAAAACTCATAACAAGAATAGATAAGACAGAAGAATAAAGAAACCTGCTTTCTTGGGGAGAGCAATCCAATTACCAGCAGTGCCATGTTTGTGAAGGTAGTTTTTGAGGGTGAGATCTTCATCAGGAGACCATGGCCCTTTTTTGACGATGGATTTGTCACAGCATGGAGCCCTTCCCATGGCCTACTTGGGCAGTGAAGAACTGATTATGATGAATTAATGGCAGAGAAAGTGAAAGTTTTGAATGTGAGAAAAGTGAACAGAAAAGATGTGGTTATAAGAACATGGATTGCAACTTTTGAAGGCTTGACTTTGTCTCACTTACCTCTTTTCTATGTTTCCATTTTTGTTATCTTATATACCTGCTCCCTTCTTCTTACTTTCTTCAATGTCTTTCTGTAATCTGAAGAACCAGTCAATAATTAATGAGGCTATTTAAAATATATTTGCTCATCTCTGAATTAATTAATCTCAAGTAATCACATACTTATTCGAATTTGGATTTTGTGTTGAGATTTTTTGTACTGTATTTCTATTATGTCTTTATAATATATCGATTACGTCTTTAATTTTGACGTTTTAAAATATATTTAAAATATTAATATAGTATATTTTTAATGTTCAACAGAAGACAACACCAAAAATACCAATAAAAAATCTGGTCTTTACTTAAAAATAAGAGTTAAAAACAATAATATAGATGGTCACAAAAATTCGTTCATGGCAGAAATTATTATTCTGCATATGTCTGTATGAATAAGTATTTTAATTAAGTATTTCTTTGATTTATAGCATAAAATAGGTTATTGTCTATATAAGCTATAATACATGATTTTGGTTTTCTTTTCTATTTTCAACTTTCATCATGTTAAGATTTCAAAACATTATTAAATAATAATTAAATTTACATCAAGTGGGTCATCAATAATCCAAGATATTTGATGACATATATTTATTTGTCAAAAATATATCAAATGAAAAATTACCGTATTACTATAATTATCCACGTTAAAATTTTCACTTAAAGAATACTCATTTAATAAAACTGGTTAAAATTCATTAATATCTTTATACTAAAAAATTATTAAATAATAATTAAATTTAGAAGATAAAAATAAATATTCATTATATTAGCTAAGTTAAAGATCATTTTATAAATTAAAAATTATTTATTACATTCAAAATCATTTTTATTATTAACAGAAAAAATATAATTAGTCCGTGCATTAGAATATAAACCGGTATAATATTTGATTGGTAATTTTTGAAAGATTTAGAGAAAAATACAAATAACAATCAGTAAAAGATAAAAGTGTAACAGATAGATGTTTTGAATATATAATATATTATCTAAATAAATATGTGCTAGTAGTAATATACGATTGAGGCTTTAAGATATTTTCTTAAAATAATTATATTTTCTTATGATTTTCAATTCGTAAGTAATTTCTTAACTAATATTTTTTTTGTAACAAAAAAGTATACTAAATTTTAAAAAATATATGATTTTTAGTTGTATATTATTTTTAAATGATAAAACAACTTATAAATGATTTATTTATTTTATTGCTATTAATATTTCAAAATAAATTCTGAATTTAGTACTTAAAATAAATAAATACAAAATAAATATTTCGTTTAAAATAAACAAATACAAAATAAACGCATCCTTATATATTAATTAAATTTAAAAAATTAAATAGTTTTTTTGTATATTTATTTTTTCTACACAATAATTCTCAAATAGTATCATCCAAAATCACATAAACTTATATCTAAATAATAAACATATCTATATCGTGATAAAGAAAAATGATTAAAATGATTCATCAAAACATCTAATTATTATATCTTTATATAAATTATTTCAAATCACTAAAATATTTTTCAAAATAAATCAAACAAATCACATTTAACGAAAATGTGAATTACAAACACGCGAAAATATGAGAACCCGAGAAAAAATTGAGTTTATTTTCTGTTCTATATTTTTATTAGTTATATAACAACTATAACAATAAATATTATGTAAGTTTTGAAAAGGATTTTGAAAAGTTCACATATATTTGTTGTGAAATATTTAAAAAAATAATCTGTAGTGTGGAATAAATGATTTTTTAATAGTTATTTCTTTAATAGTTTTGCTGCAAAGTTATATTCGCAGGAGAAAACATCTAACTTAACAAATACGTAAGAATTTTTGTTAATAACTTTTTATGTGTATCTTTTATATATAAAAAAATTTATGCTTATCTTTTGAAAAAAAAAACTTTCACAAGAAAATCTCCTCATACAATAAATATTTCACACAAAAAGTTATATTTATTTCCTGTAAAAAAATAACCGAAAAATCAGTAAGTAATAAATATTATTGTAATTTTTCGTTAAAAATATTTCACACAAGACAGAGGTTAGGTAATTATAATATTTTTTTGAATAATTTTATAGAAGAAAATTTATACGTATTTCAAATTTTCATTATAAAATCTCCAAATCTTTCATGCTAAATACATTTTATACAATAAACTAGTTTTTTAAAAGAAAATAGCATGAATTTCCTGCCAAAATATTTCCATAAAAAAAAATATGTAGGAGATATGAATTTTTCTATAGGGTTAAATGTGGAAGAAAAATATTTTAAAAGAAGTAATGATTTAAATTCTTCAATTTAAAATCTTTTTATAAATCTTTCTACTAATTATAGTTTTTTTTTTTCATCTGTTAATATCTTTATCTTATTCTATCTTATTTTATCTTATCTTATATAATTAGTTTGTTTACCAAAAGACTCTTTAGAAGTTTATAAAAACACTCTAATCCCACGTAAAATATTCATCCATTCTCATTGAGTTATTTCCAAACTCTCATTCATTTCATATTTTTCTTTGCCTTGTTTGAAATTTGTCTTTGAAGAATCGTCTTCAAGGTCGAGAAAGACATTATTTTTTTTGCAAATTGGTTCAAGAACCCTCCCTATTTGGTAAGATCACATTACGCGTTTTCTAAATTTGATTACATATTTGGTTTATGTTTTCTTTTAAAGAATGATCAAATATATTTTTAGTCTATAAATTTGCACGCAAAATTGAAATTCGTATTGTCTCAAACCTTAATATATTTTAGTCTTCAAATTTTAAAAATGAATAGATATAGTCATTTTAACCTAATGATATTCATTTTATTTGGACTTGTTGAATGGTGTTCTAGGTTAATATTTGAGTGGTAACACGAAAAAAAAAATTAATGCATTTAGGTTATGATGACTATATTCATTCATTATTTTATAGTTTGGAATTAAAATATATCAAAGTTTAAGATATAAATGAAGTTTAATTTTACGTCTATGTTTAATCCTTAAAAAAATACATTATAGAAATTTAAATAGTAATATAATACATATGTGTTTTAATGTGTGTTATATTGTCTCGGTATATATATGAATTACTCTTTAATATATATGTTTTTCAAAAGTACATAAATACATTTTAAATAAGTGATTTTTGTATAAGTATGTGCTTTCAATGGGTAGTAAGTACTTGAAAAATAAAAATAAAAAGAACACAATCACATTCTAAATTCTAAATAAATCCGCAATAAATAAATATTTATCGTATATAAGATCATATTTAATAAATATGTGTTTTTAATATTTTATTGATATTTATCGTCTTAAATATATGTGTCTTATATATATGATTGATATATTAAAAAATTTCCTAAGAAATATTACATAACGGTATTCTAAATAAGATATTGTAAAAATCATAATCGCATTCTAAATAATTTTTAGTATACAGTATTAGATCTTACTAAATATTTGTTTCTAATATTTAATTGATATTTTAAAAGATTTTTTAAATAATACATAATTATAATCTAAACAAATTTGTAATAGATAAGTATTATTAGTATACAATTTATTATATGTGTTGGATATTTTTAAAAAATAATACTCATATTCTCAATTATGTAATAAATAATAGATAATAGATATATAATAGTAATCTATATATTTTTTTAATAAACAATTGTTTTTTATGTGTAATGTATATTATCTTGATAAACATGTGATTCTAATATATGATTCACGGTTAAGATATTTAAAAAGAAATGCATTATAAAATTTGTTTTTAGTGTAAATATGTACTTATAAAATTTGTCAGGTACTTGAAAAGAAGTTTTTGAAAATACATTATCACATTCTAGATAAAATTGCAACAGATAAATATTTGTAGTATATATTCTGTAATCTTAACAAATATAAATATGTGCTTCTAGTATTTAACTGAAATTTTTAGAGATTTAAAAAAAGAAGAAGACATAATTAAAATTTAAATGAGTTTGCATTAGATAACTATTGTTAGTATATCACTTATGATATCTTGTAATATAGATACATATTTTGTTGAAAGTTTCACATCGACTAAAAATATATAAGTGTTGGGAATAGTCCAAGTGTGAGTCAAAGTGTCACATTAGATAAAATAAACAAAGTTAAATATTATATAAGAATAAAGACCCATAACAACATTATCTTAAATCTTAAGGGTGTAAAACTGGTGTCAAAAGTCATATATGTATAAGACTAATGTCATATAACCATATGAAACCACGATCTCTAGTCAATGACTATGAATATAACCCATATATATATATATAACCCAACAATAAGTGAAGTGCAAATCTTTTCTAACAAACCGAGTTTTGTGGGGTTGAGTTAGACATAAAATCCACTTTTAACATGTTTTTATATTTTATCGATAGACTGGAGATTATTTTAAATCATGCAATATATAAAAATTTTGCATGTTATGTATATTAAAACTTTCTTCACTTTTTGTAGGTTTATAAAGTTAAAAGAAAACGATGCCGAGCAATAAACGATCCCAAAAATTTGATGAAGGATCTTCAAAGAATTGTTTTTGCTCTCAAGAATATTTGATTCATAAGAATGATCATAATCTTTCTTATTCGTCATCACTTGCAAACTTTAGAAATCATGTGTTATATCATACTGAACAACCTATTAAAAAGACTCTCAAAGAGAGTGATGTGAGTGTTAATCTAAATAGACTTTTTTTAAGTAAAACAGAAGTCGAACAATATTTTTTACCAATGCTGAAAGACGATGAAAATGTCAAAGATGGAGTAGAGGTTTGTGCCTACGATGATTATGGAAATGTTTATTCTCTTGTCTTCAAGATGTGGGCAGATAAATACTATGTTTTGAATGGTGAGTGGAAAACTGTGTTCAAGCATCATAAGTTGCAGTGCGATGATGTCGTCACGACATGGATGTTTCGTCATTCAAAGCATACAAAGTTATGTGTTGCTATTGAATTTCAGAAGATTAAAAGATAATAAAAATGTTTTCAAGTGATTAATTTCTCATTCATAGAAGATGTAATGAATATTAACTTTGTGTTCTTTATTACTATATTCTAATGTAGAATATTTTTCACAACTTCATTTATGTTTAATGTGAATGATTTAATATTTTCTCAATATTGTTTTACTTGGCTATTACATGCTTCCAAGCTTTTTGGAAAAAATATAAAAAACTAAATTATTTAATTATATAATTAATTAATTTTGTTTTTTATATACACAATATATTTATTGGCGGATGTTGTTAGCGTTTCGTCCAAGACTATCAAATTATTTATTGTGGCGACAACATATATGACAGTACCCGTACCCGTTTTACACACAAAATATGGCAGTCAAAATCATATTTTATACCTCAAATAACCATCGTATTTAACGAATTTCTTTTGGTATATTTTTAGAATGATAGAATAATCTTTAACCAATTTTTCTTCGAGGATTTAACATTTTTCAAGTCTTAATTAGTATAAAGATATAAATTGCTCAACCAGCACAAATTTGGCGAGGAAACAACTTAGTTTACTTTACTAGTATTTTACCTGAATTGGTATGTTTGTGAATAAATTAAGAATCACTAAGACATAATTGAAGATGATACTCCAACTCATTAAAATTTAATGTCATTAATGATAATTTTGGTAAAAATCATAAAACAATAATCCTATTATGTGCGTAATATTTGAATATTTTACTTTTTTTAACAAATATAAGAATACACATATATTTTCTTCAAAATACAAGAATAAAGTTTAGTTTTTTTTTTTTTACATGTACCCTTAGTTGAAGCAAGTAAAACACCAATTTATTAACAAATTGCATTTTCATGTTTGTAGCCCAACAGAAAAATGAATAGTAAGTTTTCAATAAGACCCAATGTTGTTATAGTGTAAAAGTTCAGGTCCAGATAGAATAAAGTTCTTAGTTCACCCCTAAAAAACACCAACATTTTTTTTTCAATCTCTCTCTGTATGTGAATCTGTGAAGGTAGTTTAGAAGCAATTTTTTTCATAATTAGAAATGGAATTTTGAATTATAGAATGGAAAAAAAAACAGAAAATTATTTTTTTATTTTTTTTATTCTAAAATTACTTAAAAAATAACATCTAAAAAATTTGTTAAAATTTAATTGTGAAATTAAAGATGAGAGTGAAACACATATTAATTTTATGTTTAAAAAATTAATTCTAATCAATTTTACGTCAATTTAAAGCAAAACGAAACAAGGACCAAAAACAAAACCAAAGACGCACCAAAGACACCAAAGATTATGAATCGCGTGGTGACCATGAGACAATACCATTCCTCTTTCCCTTTTCCGGCATTGTATCATAGTTGCCTGCAAACTTTCACAAACATGGCCTCTTAAGAACAAAACGACAAAAGATGTTGTCGTGTATCGTTGATGACAATACAAGCTACTAGAAGTAGTTACTATTGTGTTTTTCAGGGTTGGCAGGCCTATTGCATTACACTCTACACTGCCTATAAAACACATGGATAACTTCTATCTCTCTTTCTTTCATTCACGATAAAGTATACGAAAAACAGAGCAAAGGATAAGTTTTTAATTTAACAATTTTAATTTTAACTTTTTTTCTTCACATTTGCAGACATTTGAGAGGAAAATAATGTTATCTTCTTTTTCTCGATCACCTATGATGTTTCTTCTTAATTTTCTAATACCATGCAATATACATTGACTCTATGGGTTTGAATTTGTGATTTGATTTATTCAGAAATACAACAAAAGTCAAGATATAGTCACTGTATTTCTTTTACCAATATCTCTTTTTCATAACTCGTGAATTGAAATTCAATGTTCATATCATCCATTGTAAACCACACAATTTTAAGCTTCACAATTGAAAATTTTGGATTTAACATTTATAAATGTTCCCCGGTCAATTTCAGGATGACAAATCTATGATCGTGATCAATGCATTATAGCCTTTCTTTTCAAACTACCTATTCATGTAAAATTACTCATTTCACCTGTTAACATACATAGTCAATAATTTATTCACAATAATTCCTCAATCTAGACTCAGTAAACTTTCTGCAACATGCTTTCTGGGACATTTATGTTAAGATTACTTGAAGCATTTCAACAAAATTTGTTGAAATTGTGGTTGTTTTTGCTGTTCTGAGTGACATCATGAATGGAACCTCTCTACAGATATCATCAATGGAGGCTCTTTGCAATTGGACAAAACCTCAAACAAAACTCACAAGTCACCATTTTCGTGTCAAAATGGGTTACCCCACGAGGATGAGGTGATGCCAACCAAGAAGGAACTTCTTCATTCGAGGACATCCATTGACTAATATAAAAAAATGTATATGGATTATCATCATCTACTTAAAAAAAATATTGCTTATTCTTCTTCTATTTCTAATTCAATGTTCATAAAAGTATTACAAAGTATTGAAAATTTAACATAATTAAAGCAAACAGTATCTCCTTTCCTTTGGAAACTCGAGAAAGATACGGATGAGATTTGGATTCCTTAAAGTACAATTAGAATCATTCATGTGAATTAAGAATTATAAACTTCGTCTAAGTTAGGATGGTTCATTATCCACACAGTTATTTCTCATATATATCTGTGTGAATTTAATGGTAATATAGAAAGATAAGAGAATAAAAAAGATATGGCATTTTGGAAGAAACATCCTTAACCTTTTCATTTTGGTGTTTTGTTACCATCTTAGTCTCTAACAATGGTCCAATATAGGTTCTGGTACGACCATACTAACAAGCTGCTATTTTCCTAAATGAGCTAGGAGCCATATCCAGATTTTCAATCACAATAATCTTCATTCCCATAAATTTAAACATTCCAAATCAAGAAAACTCATTTTGTTTCCCAAAATAAACTCAATCCCTTACACCCTTATCTGAAGGAAGTCTGAGCCACAGAACAAATCTGTGCCACAACACACTATTTTTCTTGTTTCCCATCTTCACTACACAACTACATAACTTGTTCCCACACAGAAAATCAGATCAGATCAAATAAAATCTGCTTTAGAAGCTGATAAATAAATCCACAAGGGAGCAAAACAATTTGGATAAAATATATAGATTACATAAGCAATTTGGATAATCCTACATATTATACATTTGTACATGAATGAGATTAGTAGTGAAAGGGGTAACATCAAAAGACACACCAGTGAAGATCATAATCGAGATAATTAACCATAGTAGTAGGCTAGCTATACAAAAGGTTATGGATACTTTCATTTCATCTTCCAAATCAATGGCATATAGAAATTCTTGATTTTCCAAGAAAAACTGCCCCCAAAAAAGAGAACCTCCTCTTCACTTCATTTCATTTCACCCATGCATGCCACCAAAATAACATATTTACAGCTACTTACTCGCCTTATCCAAAATAAATCTTCACTTCACAAGCTCCGAAACCCACCCAACATCCGGAGCCCCACTTCCCTGACCCGACCCTTCCAGAGGGTTCTCTTTGCTCAGCTTCTCAAACATCTTCGCCCTTATGCCCCTCCCAGACTCCACCCTCTCCATCACTGGCTCCTCCTCAACACTCTGCTCCCAAACATCCAAATAGTTCACCCCAGACCGACCCGGTTGCTGAGTTGGTGTTGTGGGAAGACTACAGAATCCGGGTCGGAGCACGGAACCCCGTGGTGACCCGTAACCCGGCGACCCGACAGTAACGTTTCTGTTATGAGGCATCGACTTCATCTTACCAAGCTGCAGATTACGCAGAGAAGCCACCATCTCGTTCATAGAAGGGGACACGGGCGGAGACTCCGGCGGAGAAAGAGAAGCCGCCGGAGACGACATGAACGCCGAAGACTGCAGAACCTGTCTCATCGGAGAACCGTCGTACGACTCACCCGAACTGCGAGGACTCTGCATCGGCACCAGGCGCAGCTGCTCAGGGGTGTGCGCAAAGAAGCACACGCGCCGGCGGCAACTGGTGCCGTCCTTGCACGGCTGCGTGCGGTAGCGCGCAGGGTGCAGCCAGCACTCGAAGACGCCGTGCGCGAACTCGCACGTGTCACCTTTCTTGCAGCTTCCCTTGCGGAACTCGGGACACGCCGCGCCGGAGTAGTGGAACTTGCGCGGGTCGCGGCGGCGAGCCTTCTCGCCGGGATGCGCGTACGGACACTCGGTCCAGTCGTGCGACCTGCCACGCGCGCATCGACGGACCTTGAACTCGTACATGCGAAAATGGTCGCAGGAGTAGGCGTCGACCGGCGCGTCGGTTTGAGCCTCCGAGTCCGAGTCAGCATCAGTTTCGTTAGCGGGGAGATAACGCTGCAGCGCCGTTAACGCTTCTTGAAGATAGTAGGGAGAGTACTCGGCAGCATTGACGTCGTTTGATAAGAAAGCAGAGTACATCTCAGCCGTTGGATCATCGTGGGTTGGCCATGGTGGGACGTGGACGGTTGGATTCGCTCGATGGTGCTCTCCGAGCATCATTTTTTTGGTGATGGCTTTGCTTACAGAAACTCCGGCAGGGTTAGCTTGGTTATAAACTGGCACTTAACTCGCATTTGACCAGGGATGGGTTGGGGTAACCGTGGTTGGGTTAAAAAAATCAATGAACTGCAATTTTCCACTGCGGTTAAAGTAGAGGGCAAATTTTAAATGCCCAGAGTGGTTGGATGATCCACGTGACAGACTGCTTCTTCGTTTGCCATGTATGCAGAGTGAAGTGGAATTATATGACCACGTGGCGTGCGGTTATTGAAAGTGATTTAGATTAATGAGAAGGGCATTGTCGTGTTTCATGGTTTTGTGGGTCTCACGCCCCGGGTCTCCGGAAAGCGGTGGAGCGTGTAATACGCCACATTAATCAAATATAACTCTGAGTAAACTCTCCAAAATTTTCATAAAGAGAAAAAACTATAATATTACAACTGGATAATAATAATAATAATAATAATAAATAATAAATAATAATAATTACAATAAACGAACATGGTTTTATCCACTTTAAAAAAGAAAATGAAAGTGGAAAATTGCTAAAGCCCACGGTGTGATTTTATTGTGAATTTGAACCTATGGGCAGAGTGTTGTTTTATTCTTTTCTCTTTTTCTTTTTCTATTCATTGTAATTATTGAATTGCATTTTATTTGATTTTCTAAATTTTGTTTATACTTTTGGAATACGAATACAGATGGCGAAGAAACAAGCTATGAAGATACGGTGGTGGCATGGTATAGTTTTAAAGAATGATAATAAACGACAAGACAAGAACACTGTTGTGATGGATTTTAGGAAACGACATGTTTGGTCACAGGGGTGTGAAGCGCGTGATTGCATGAGGACACCCTCACGATTGTTCTGGTGAGGCCTAACCATGGATGCAAACGCAAACATGTCTATAGGATAAGTGGGAGTAGATGAACAATTATTATCAATTAATCACCTAAATCTGATCATGGAAAACAGATTCATGAAGCTGAAATCAGAACTCATGATGACACCCTTTCTCAACTTCTTTTTAATTATTATTATTATTGTTAATAAATCGTGATCAAAATCATAATAACTATATCAGATATTTTTAATGCTGTGACAAGACCTAAAATTTAATTACACTGATTTAGCTAGAAAGAAACCCAGAATACCACATTTTTTAAATATTTATAATTTTAGGCATTAATTTTACTATAATAAATACTCAAAGCATTTTTTTTTATTCTTCTAGCTGATGAATGAAAAACTTAAGTAGTATGGTTTAATTATTAGTTTTACCTAAGGGTAAATAAAGAAAGAATAAGGGGTTTTAATTAATTGTTGTGGTGGTTGATGTAATTTAATAAAAAGTTTTGATCTTATGTCAAAATCATGTGGGAGTTGATGGCTATCTAATCCATTACATTACATTACTTGACTTTCATGTCACTGTGTCACTGTTCATTTTAGCTTCTCGCCACACCCTTCTTCTTATCCACCGTCCCTTTTCTTTTATTTTCTTTTATTTTTATTTATTTTCATGACAGAGACAACATATAATCAAACCCTACAATTTTATATCTTGCACAAACCAATCTTCTGCAATTTCATTTCATACTTAAACTCACATCATCAACATTGGATCTACAAAAATTTACAAAATTCTCTACTTTCTCCACCTTTTTTTCTTTTCAAACATTATAAAGCAATCTTGTCTCAAAATCCTCATTTAGAAAATAACGCCTCATCGATGCAAAGAAAAGTCGCAAATAATTGAGCTTAATACATTTTAATGTAAATATTTTTATCTACTTAAACCTAAATATTTAACCTAAATACCAGAGTGTTTTACTTTATACAGGGACACTCATGTCAGACACGTGAAATGATTAAAGATATGTTGCAACAGGGGAGAGTAATTCTCAGTAGAAAAATTGAAGAAAAAAAAATATAAAAATTGAAGCAGCATGATTTGGCATGATGGAAAAGGACATGATGAGAAACATTGGAAAGTAATGAAAACATATTATTAGACTTTGGTAGAGAATGTGCAGTCCTATAATGTTCTATAGCTTTGTGCAGGACATGGTTAAGTTGTAAAGATCAGAAGCAGAAACATGTATTAATATTTTATGAAACGATGTCTTTTAAGTTGTTTTTATATTTCTGAAAAGGCGAGTGAAAGTTGTAACAAGTCAAAAGGATTCACGACACACACACGAAAAGAAAAGATATGAAGCTAATTATAGAGAAGCACTAAACAACGTTATATCAGAAAACAATAGTAAAAGAGGTGAAGTGCTAATCTCACTCAAAACCCTATTCACCGTTCACAAAAAAAAACGTCGATTTCAATTAACGTCAACATATTCCATCATGTTTGCAATATATGCTTTTGCTCGGAACCGCAAATTGTTCTGTCACACTTCTTTCTACCTGACAATTAATGTTCCATCTTCAACTTTGAACACTTTCTCGATTCTAAAATACTAAACATTAAACCAAATGCATGCATGTTTGATCACAGGTAACGCCAAAATACTGTAGCATTAAATTAGTGTTTTTTTATTTTTATTTTTTACGTGAGTTAGTGAATATGTGAGTTATGTATAGTTACGTAGCGACGTGGATATGTTATGGAGAACGTTTGTGTTGGAGTTTTGTGGGTGGACCACATAAGATATATATCTGTATGAAGAGAGGCATTTTGGTGGAGTATGAAAATGTCATTGATAACAGTCACTTCCTTCTTCTTAGTTTTCTCATCAACCTTCTTCTGTGGTGGGGTTGTTCATTATATATGTAACAACCTCTTCCTCCTAAACCTTTTAAAGTTTGAGTATTAGAATGGTTGTGTTGAATCTGGTAGGTGAAGCGAGAATTGAAGATATTAATTATGTATAAGATGCAGAAGTAAATGAAGGGCAGGATTGTGTTGAAGTTGATAAATGTGAAGTTGTTCCCTTGCGGAGAGCAGAATCTAAGAAGAATCGTTTGGGTATTGGAATGATTGATTGGTGTCACAGGGAAGGGAAGGGTAGGTGCAAACGTGGAGGATAAGGGGTGGAAAGGGGAATAAATAGGGCATGTGAAAAGGGAATGGTGTAGGGTAGTAGTAGTAGCAGAGAGAGAATGAAAGAAACAATGTTAGTACACTTGGCGTTGTGGCGTTGCCCTAGATGGTCCTTTCCTTTAATGGGTGTTCTACGATTATGCCACATGCATGTCCTTTCTTTGTCCTCTTACTACCCCCATTCCTTTATTGCCCTACACGTTCCAACTCTATCCACACCCCCAAAAATACTTTACCACTTTACTCATCCTTCTCCTCCATTTTCTCTATTCCTTTTTTATCCTAAAATATCTTTCCTCCCATGCTCCTCCCTCCATCTTCCCATATGTACATGTCTTCCCATTCATCACCTTCCACCAACCTCTTTCTCACTCTTTCTCAAATACCATCATCATCCCTCAACTCGATTATAATATTTTGACTACTAAATATTAATAAGTTTCTCTTACAATATGAGTTGTTTAAATAACCTTACTCCTAATGTACATAACTTTTAGGGTTAAATATGTTTTTAGTTCCTCAAGTTTTAGTGAATTTTGGAATTGGTCCCTCTTTAAAACTTTTGATCAATTTAGTCATTCATCTTTAGAAATATATGTATTTAGTCCTTTTAACCAGATTTTGTTAACTTTATCTAACGTTTCAAGTGCATTTCATGATAGTATTTAAATTGTTTACCTCGTTTGACCCATTTTTGCTTAAATGCTAACTCAAATATTATCATAAAACGCGTTTGAATCTTCAAATAAACTTAACAAAATTTGATTAAAAGGATTAAATCCATGCATTTCTAAAGATAAATGACTAAATTGGTCAAAAGTTTCGATGAAGGACTAATTCTAAATTTTACTGAAACTTGAGGGACAAAAAACATATTTAACCCTAACTTTTATAACATTTGTTTTTTGTTCATTAATTTAGATATCCTAAATCTTTAAATCTTTTTACTCTCCCTAGTAAAGTTCCGATCTTTATTCAATTGGAGGTAAGAGTATTTTGCAAAGATACTTTGAATGACATTCAAGTTAATACGTCTCTAAATCATAAGATAATAACAAGACATACAATTGATATTTTGCGGCTAGTTGTCTTTTTATATTATTCTCAATTCACTTTTACTCAAATAGATTTTGTGAAAGAGAAAGAAATATATGAAAATAGGATTATGTAATTGATTATGTATAACATGTTTCAAGAGATGTGTTAAGTAAGATGGACCTAAAATATATGTTTATGTTAACATCCTTTCAAACTATTTACCCACTTGATGATTTTAGAGTTATCAACTTCTCATATAATTATAAAACAGTAATATAATCATCGGCTTTGGTATCAATTAATTTTGTCTTAATACCTAGAATATAACAAAATATGGACTTTCCACGATTTTTTTTTCATAATACAACTCTAATATAAATAATTTTTATCATCCAATTGCATACTAATAGATTGAATAAAATTATCTTTACAAGTCACATCACAAATCAAATACAAACCAGAAATAGGAAACACACCGTAAAAGCAACAAACAAAACAAAATGTAAATTCAATATCAGAAGATTGCAAATACCTTCAAATAACATAACAAAAGCATGATGTAGAACCTAATAACCAAAATTGGTATTCTTCAAATTTATTTGGTACTTTTCACAAAATGATGTTTATCAATCTTGTTTGATACTCAATATTCAGTGAATTATAAATAACAAAATACGTATAACCTGATATTTCTTGATCTTATCTAATCTACCTATTAGTAAGAGAGTAACCTTATTTGATATTTTTTAGTCTTACATGATGTTTCGCGATAAATTAATATGTTCTTAATTTATGTACCGTCTCGTCTAAACCTTCTCGATTTATAAAACGTACAGTACAAAACTCTATTTATAATAATATAGGTAAATCTCACTTGAAATCAATTTTGTTATGTTAAATTTCTTAAAATTCCTTTTTTAAATAATATTTAACTTATTTAAAATTTATCTTGATCAATTTTATTATTTATTGAACTCACTTTATCGTTTACGTTATTTCACTTTCAAACTCAAAATAATATAATATATGTCTCAAATTAAGAAAATGTTATAGAAAAGTGAGTTACAAACCTCATAATGAAATTTCGATTTATATTAGGTGAGTATTTCTGGAAGATGTTGAATCTACTTTTGAAAGATACAAAGCATGTTACTTTAGACAAGCTTCTCTTCAAATGATTTTGTATCCCTTAAATCTCGTAGAATGCACATGGAGAAAGAATATTAATAATACTGAATATATCATTAATTGTGAAAATAGATATAGATTTTAAAATAGTGTATGACGTTAAGTTGAAGGAAAACAACCCAAGTATCACTTAACTTTGCCTTAAAATATAGACAACAAACGAGATTCAATTTAAAATATAGTTGGAAATGCTTACAATTTTTTTTCTTAATTTTAAGAAATTTATTAGTATCGGATTCACAATAATATTAAGTAATAAGAAAATTTTTAAACATTTTTTTATTACAAATGATCCTAGTACTTGTGAATATTTGAAATTATATAATTATATTTTAAGAGGATTAATTAATATTTATTATTTATTTATTTTAATTTAATGACACTATATTGGGTGGTGATAATATAGAATTTCACCTGGAAAAAATAAAATAAAAAAAATTAACTTCAGAATCCATTGATATACTAAATTAGTTACTGGTATTATTGGTCTACATTATTAAATAAGTGTGTTTAAGTAATAAGACTTTTCTCACCTCTATTAAGCTAGCTTTTAAAATCGGATTTGTCTCCTTTCATAGCCTTTAACTAATATTTTTTTATTAATTAAGATTTGAGCAATGAAAACATCACAAGATTAAAATACAACAATATGTCCCCTCGTGTGCTCTGTACTAAAATGTAATTAAATGAGAGAAGTTAAGAAGATAAAGACTACCACAATCACCATAAATAAACCTTAATATAAGACCCACTTTTACATCAATCAATTAAACTTATTTTACTTTTTTTATTTTTTAAATAACACATTACTTTATTTTAAAAAATTATATATAAATTCACTGAAATTAATTCAAAACTAATAATAAAATTCAACTACTGAATTTAGTTTAAATTTTGGGTTTAATTAGTCGGATGGTACCCACTTTCGTTTAAATATGTCAGTTTGGTACTCATTTTTAAAAATGTATCAATTTAGTTCCAACTTTTGAAAAAAATATTTTAATTAAGTTTCTTTCAGACAAAAATTCTAAAGTCATTAATTTAATTCATGACTTTTATTATTAAATTTTAATATAAATATATTTAATTTTGTAAATCATTTTAAATATCAATATCGTTAATAATTTTTTGTTGAAAATAATCTAGTTGAAGTATTTTTTAAAAATTGAGACTTAATTAATATATTTATAAAAATAAATATCAAGCAGACATATTTAAATAAAAATGGAACACATAAGTTATAAGGAAGACTTAGATGGGCATTGACCTTGTGACATAAAGTATCATAAAAAATCTTAAATTTCACTTTGATTCAAACTGATATAAGGATGTATCCTCCAACCCAAACCAACACACGTGTCTCATTTATCTTTCACCATACACGTGTATCATAATCTCTTCCTCCTCACTCTTTATGCTTCTTTAGATTTCCTCATTCTTTATTCTATATTCTCTCACATATAACTAAAACTTCGTCTTTTTTTTTTCTTAATTTTTAATTGATTCTTTTAGAGAATAACATGTTGTGTTTCAACAAACCTTAATTTGGGTGGATTGAATGTCACCTTATAGTTATCACTCTCGTTCAAAATAAGGTTTTTAGAAAAAAATGAACAAAAATAAAAGGTAATTAAAGAAACTACAAAATGAAGAAACATAGTTTTCTATATTATCACTTGACTGAATAGAATTAAAAAAAGGAGAGAGAATATAAATAATCATCTAAACATATAATATTTCAAAGGTCTCACGTTATTACTAATCCATACAAATTATTATATTAAATATTATATTTTTTCATAAATATAGAAAACTGTTGTTTTAGTTAATGGAAAGAAACATCTGGTCAATAAAATAGAAGAGAAGGACATCAATTAACCGCAATCAGGGGATAAATTTGTGGCCACAAGTATCTAGTGGTCAAGATTTAATATCATTATTTATCAATTGTTCACATAATTTTGAAAAGTTATTGTGTGAAGTAACTTATAGTAATTATGTTTTAAAGATTTGAAAAAAGAAGATCGTTTATTTTTTTAAAATAAAAATCATAAATTATTTAAAATAACTTGTAATTTAAAAAAAAAATTACAATTTTGGAAAACTATAATAAAAGTAGAATAAACGGGTAAAAAAGCATTCTAAGGTAATGATGAGTCAAAAACTGTGTTTTTGCATGTGCAATGTCATACAAGGAAAAAGGTTAAAGCTTTTCTTTACCCTGCACATGTGAGAGGATTCAGGAAATATCAACATTGGAAAAAGATAAAGATGGAAACACAATCATTAATACTTTATAATTATTAATAATTTGTAGAAAATATTAAATTGAAAGATGAAACTAAATAAATAAATATTGAAAACATAATAAGCTGATAAAATTTAAAAAAAAATGAATACCATAAACACTTTCAATTAATCAACGCTATTTACTTGCCCCGCGGGGAAGGAATAAAAATGCAGAATCAGAGGATGTGAACGTGTACACAAATCTTATACGACAAACTCTAATTTTAAAATATTTTTATTTTCAATTTATATGATTCTATGAAAAAAATATTTATACTTTAAATTTATTAAAATAATATTAAATATTGACTTTAGTTTAAATTCTTTTAATAGATTAAAAAGAAAAGAAAATAGTTTGAATTGTGTTTGGCATTAATTTTTAAATGATGTGGAAATATTAGAGGAATAGACGCCGTAGATTCTTTCCTTGAAGATATTTAAGGATTTTTAAATTTGAATATTACATCACTATTTAAACCATATCCTCTTCTTTATATAATATTTACACCACTGTGTGCAAGCTTTTCTTACCTAACTGGATCAATTTGTTTAACATGATTTGATTAAATTCATATTATAATTGGGCTTAGGTAGAAGTGGCCCATTTCAAACGAGGCTCTTTACTTCTTCATTTTTAGTTTTTTTGCTGAATACAGCAGTAATTAGTAATTATATAATTATGTCTAAAAAATCTGTACTAAGACTGCAAAAATTACTTGTGTGTTACGAGTTGAATATTTGTTTTGTGACGGAAGATAGGTGGGTCAAGTCACAATTAAAGAATGAGATTTTTAGTAGGACAATTGCTGAGGAGAAATAGTTGTAAGTGGTATCAATTGTTTCGCGACAAAGACCAAGTGGATCGCATCACAATCCAATCAATTATAACGTTTGGATTTGTATTACACTCTTAAATAAAAAGAATTGTACTCTGACTATAATAATGCCGGATCCTAACAATTAATATCAAAGTCGAGATAATATTCTAGACGGATGAAGTATAGATACTAAGATGAATGCATTAACATAAGTTGAAAGCAACATGTGAGTTGGGGTGGTGTCAACGTTAGTGGGATTTAGAGTATCTCTTCACCTGCCCACCTGAAAGTGATTGTGATTCAATTTCAACCAAACACAAAATAAAGTAAATTATCAAACATCGTTTATACTAAATGCATCATGTTGCTGTTCCATGTGCAATCTCTTTTCACTTCCTCACACACCATTCAATTTTTCATACTTATCTTTTATTCCTAAAAAAATAAAACCTTAAACAAATTAGGTTTGTGGCCGATAAATATGCGGTACGAGGATGCGCTTTGTGCCCACCCACAATATCAAACATCCTCGTACATTTTTTTTTTAACTTCTTTTTCTTTCCAGGTTTCAACTGCGGCACAACTTAATTATATTATTAATCTCACATTTATTTACAATTTCAATGATGAGAATTTTCGCACACTGTCCATTTTGGATATTACACACACACAAAAATTACTATATAAGTAAGTGATTATATGTCCCTTTCATAGAAACATGGTTTATGCTTAATTACTTTGATCGCGTTACTCATAAAACGAACATAGGCAAAAAAGCTAAGGTGGATGTGATATGTTCCCTTGTCCAAATTGTTGGTAACAAACCGCCTTAACCTTAGTAAACCTCCATGCTTCCAAACACGACAAATTCAAATTCAACATAGTAATCTACTATACTTTCAAAAGTCAGAACCAACCAAGTATTTTTCTTCTCCAAAATTCTGCTTCATTTCCATTATATAAAAGATCTCACAGTGATTAAGATATAAAGTGAATTTACAGTATTAACTGGATACAAATTTCATCTAACAAGTATATTTTGTAAAAAATATATCTTTTATCCTTGAGAAATGAAATGACCAATAATACATTGTATTGAAAGTCCTGTATCGATTAAATATAAGATCAATTCATAATATATAAATATGTGTAAATCTCAATTTATAAACTGATTTTATAATATTGAGTTAAACTTAAATTTTATTTCTTAATAATTTGTAAAAGTGTATACATGGGGTATGGTGTAGGGTTAGGAATGAAGTAAAGTTAGGAAAATGAGGTGAAGAGGCATGGAATGGAAGAGAAGAAGCATGTAGATTAGGGTGGTTATGGATGGAGTTGGTGGTGCAAGTAATATTATAATTGTTCAACATTATTGCTTCCACAGTAACCAAGAAGAACATCATGTGATGGGTATGCAATCTTTCTTAGATTTTGGCTTGTTTTTTAAGATTAAAGCTGTAATTCTTAAAGAGGGTTAGATCCTTATCCATTTGCCGAGGAAGAAGGTACATACAGCAATGAAACTCTTTTTCTTCACCAAAGCAAAAAACTTTTGCTCTTTCCAATACATCATAGACCAAATATTTGGTGAGTGGGGTTGGCCTTGTGGGCCACACTTCAAAAAAAGAGAAAAATAATAATATCATTTGGTACCAATGAGAGAGAGTGGGCTGGACCACACTAATAGGTTAGCCCATAATGTCAAAGCCCATAATAAACCTAAATCTTGCATGTACTATAAATTCTTGGACGCAGTATTTTTTTGAGGCAGAGTTAGTTAGATTCTAAAAATGGATAGGGTAGAGCTTTTAATTTAAGCAATAATTTATCGGAAAATAGTTACATTTTGTTGATATGAATAGTGTTCAGTTGTATGAGCTATGTGTATTTTTTTTTTTCATTTATTTGACAGATTAATGTCTCCTATTGTTCTCATCTCTCTTACATAGACAACCACTTTTCCCTCGCATAAATATTTAGGATGCTACAATCAATTAGTTTATAATTCTTTTTTTAATATTTTTTATGAGTTGATTTAAATTATATTGATAATACAAACACTCTTTACATTATAGTTTATTATTTTCATGACCATTGTTTTAAAACAGTTGTAATTTGTGTTTAAAAGTCTAGACAATTGAAAGCCCACTCTTTCAACGGCAGAGAATCAACCCAAGCCTTTTTCTTATGCACCCCCTAATTACCACATGCACCCCTATAATTTTGAAAACAATTGTTCTTTGTCCTTCCTTGTTTATTTCAACTGTGTTTCCTTCTCATATTATGGATTTGAATTTTTTACTGAGTTTTTTTTGTTGTTTTTTTATTGTGCTTTCATAATACACTAATTATCACTAATTTTGATGTTTTTAAATATATTGAAAAGATATTTAAAATGATAACACAATGTAATTTTAATACTCAACAAATAATAATACCAAAAGAATCGGTAAAGAATTTGGACTCTCTTATCACTTTTCATGCTTTGGGGTTTGTTTTTCTTATGCCTACTCCTCTCATTTCAGGATTATGAAATACACAAATTGCACAGTCCAAAACTTTATCCAAATTAGTCATTATGTTAAAGAAAATAGTAGAATAGTTCCAAAGGTGGTCTAATAATTTTGGAAAAAGAAAAGAAAGAAAAGTTGTTGGAAAATGTGAGTGATCCTTGCTCAATAATAGTAATAATGTGGTGTAATGTAATGACAACGATGATGGAGGATGACCCCAAACAAAAAAGTATAGTTTTAATCTTACTTTTAGTATGGGTGTAAATGGTAATGATGAGGTGCAACAAACAACACAATATGACTATCAACCCAATACTTTCTTTATATTTCTTTTATTTTGACACGTTTATAATTCCCAATTCCAAGAAAACATTTTTTTTAACCCCACAATTTAAACAAAACTGTGTCTCAAGTGTTTTAAACAAAATCCTTTAATTTTATACGGTAGTTAAACTATTAAACATTCCTAATTACTACAATGATTTTAAAAAAGAAAAACTATGTGAATCTTTTACAAAATAATATTTTTCTACACCATATTAAAATATTAAAGTGTTATTTTAAAATAAATTTTCTATTAAATTCAATTTTTGACTTAACCTTTAGTATGAAAATATTAGATTCAACTTTTGACTTAACCTTTAGTACGAAAAGATTCAGTTTGATTTTTCGATCGCAATTGATTAGATTTGATCTTTTGTCAACTCCATTCGGATTAGTTTTAGTTCGGAATGATTCAACTTAACTTTCGATTTTGACTGACTTGACTCAACTTTTAGTCCATACAAACTAGTTTCTATTCTTCGTGATATGAGACAACTCATCCCAACCTTCATATCAATTGACTTGTCTATATTTTTTGATTTGAGATGTCTCAACTCGACCTTCACCTTAAGCTCACTTAACGCAGTCTTTAGCCCAAACTTACTTGACTCAACCTTTAATAAGGACAACTCAATTCGAATTTTGTCAGGACAACTCAGTTTGATTGTCGACCCAAATTAGCTAGCTTTAATTAGTGATTCTTGTAGTCTCTTAACTTTTGACCAAAACTGACTAGGCTCGATTATTTGACTCAAGTTGACCCTACAGCTTAGACCAACTCAATAGACTTGACTCTACCTAATCTAATTTGACTAGACATTTATTTTACATCGACTCAGATTAACCTTTAACTCAATGTTCGACCTTAGATCCAGATCGACTTTCATTAACCTGGTTTTACTTCGCTTTAGGTCAATTTAAAGAAAACTTAATTTTAAAATTTTAAAATTTCAAAATTGAAAAAATAATTTATCTAAATCCAATTAAAGAGATCGAACTTAAAGTAATATAAATTTAAATTATTATGATTTAAAATTCACAATTTTTTTTCTACCTTTAACATTACGAACTAAACTACGTTTTGTTTTTGACATTATTGGTATAATGAAATGACATGATAGGTGAACGTTGTAAGGACAACAACAAGCACTAAGATGTGACAATTTGTTGATATTACTAAAGCTAAGAATGGATAAGATGCTGTGAGGATAAACTAAAGCTTTCAATGCAACTTTTTGGGACTTCACTTCAATCTTTTTGCTCAATTAGATTACTATTAAGAAACAATTCAGATAATTAAAATATAAAAAACATAAATATAAGCATGTAAAATAAAGACAAGAGTTAAAAAATTCAAAATCTACAGAATGAAATAAAAATATAATAAAAAAATAAAAATCAGGATTAATAATTAAAGGGAGACATGTGTGTTATGTTGCACATGGGGACACCATATGACATTCTTATTGGTGGGTCCCCCGAAAAGGTTATCTCAAAAGTAATGCATTCAAATTATTGGAAAAAAAAAAGTTTCAGATATTCTAAAAATAAATAAAGTTTATTTTGAATCTTTCGGAATAATTATCATTTCTATTCCACTAATTTTAAGATGCATATTCTTTTATCCATTTAATCTATTTTAATTGAAATTTCTTCTTTTTATATATTTTTATGTTTTAATTATGCTCAAAACTTGCCAACAAATCGTTACCGCAATATACATTTTTTCTATTCAATCTGAGACGAATTAAGATATTAAAAACTTATTTGATTTTATGAGGGTGTTAAGAAAGAATAGAAAAATTATGTTCCACCAAAACACTTCTCCGTTCTTTTCTAAATATGGTTAAACATTTTTGTGAAGAAATAAAAAAAAAAGTGATAACATTTCTTAATCTCAATAATATATTATACTCTCTTTCTCATTTAATTTTTCTTCATTTTTACATCACATGTATATGTAAACTAATTATTATTTTTTCTTAATTACTTTGATTTAATGCATGTTGAATTAGACATTACTTATGAACATTTATAAAAAGAATAATCTCCTCTAATTCCAATTCTATGTAAAAACTATGAATAAAGAGTTATTCAAGTTGATGATGATGAGGATAAATGCAGATATGAATTTTGACTTTTCTACCAAAAATGCATTAGATAGATGCCATTTTTATTTATGAATTCTGAGCAAAATAAGGGGTAAATACATTATGGTAGTTGAAGAAATTAAGTTGCACACGACAATTTTTCTTTGGTTTCTTATTATTAATGTTCATAAAGGGTTTCTATGTGTGGGGACACAGACAATGTTATATATTATTTAATGTTCTCTTTGATTTTATATTTATAATAGATTATTTAATATATAGATATGTGGAGAAAAATAAATTAAAATTTGATATCTACTATAAATTTTCACTTTTGAAAAAAAAATAAAAGATGAACACAATTAAAATCTACCTAGCATATGTCATCCGTTGAACTTACTTAAACACTTAGAAAACCGTCACATCTCAAAGTTTTGTTAGATGCACTGTTAATGCTACTTTTTCTTAGAAAAATAATTAAAAGTTTGGTTTAAAATGCATCACTTTTAAAAGTTGAAACTTTATTTTAAAACATGAAGTTTATCTTAAAAAATAGAAAAAAATAAACATGTTTCAGTATTTTAAACTCTCCCCCTGATAACACGTGTAATTAGAATGTGATATTCATGTTCACTAACTTTTATAAATTAAATATATTTTTTATACTTTAACTTTGAGTTAAAATTAGAATTATTATTTCTTGAAAATCTTGAATTAATATTGTTTTGTAAATAAGTGAATTTAATTTTTTTAACTAAATTTTATTCAAATTATTTGATATTTTAAACATATTTTATTATAATATTTTAATTTATTTATATATTTAGACGATTGGATACACGTTCGTTTCGATATTAACATTAAATAAATATAAAAATGTTTGATTTAAAAGACTAAACCACATATTTATAAAAACCAGAAACTAAATTAATCTAAAATTTTTAAAAAAAACTAATTTTAATTTTTACCGATAATTAAAAGACCAAAAAAGATAGTTAATCCATTTTTAAAATCTATCCATTTCTCTACTTTTATAAAAAAAAAAAATACCTGTCAATAGTACAAGCTTACAAGAATTTCCAAACACAACAACTAGTCATTTGAATAATGGAATTTGTTGCTTTCACGCAATTGTTAATTGACGAATAATTTATGAGTTGAAATAAAAATCTAATAATTAAATACTGAAATCCTCATTTATATGTCCATGTACCATGCGTGTTTGAAGAAAATCCATTCTCATTACCACAAAAGTTCTTCTTTCCTTTTTTAGTCTCTTTCACTGAACATCTACTGAATCCAGCAATTATTATTCCGAACCCAATGTGATTCTCGGCATGTCATAATTAATGTTGTTTTCAAAACATTTTGATATCGAACACAAACAAATGTTGTTTAATAACTAATTCTTTAGTTAATGAAAATGGCACGAGGTTTTTTTTTTTAATTGGCTAATGTAGTTGGTGCAGATTAATTAATTAGTTAATTGTAATCATAGCGTATAGCATATATATTACTGGATATGCTTCTAATTCTTGTGATGTGGTTGTCACATTCATCAGCCACACTGAACCAACCGAACTTGGTTTCCGGTGGATCCCAAACATCAGCATCACCATCGGTATCATCTTCATCATTAACTTTTCTTTACAAATATCTTCGTTCTGAACGAACCTTGTGTCGAACACTCACTACACACCATCATGGATTCTCCTTTGTTATTGCAATCCCAAGTTTTGCCACACAGACTCAAATGGGTCAAAATCATCTTCTGCGTCTTCGTAGCTGCCACGAGTAAGTGGTTCTCTTTCTGGTTCATTCACTTGAGAGTTTTTTATACTTTTGTTCATGGGATTTTGAAGAATTGTTTTTTGTCAACTGTGAATTACGTGAAGATGATGTTTTAAGTGGGTGAATTGGATGTTTGTTAAAGAAGTTCTTCCATGTCAGAGACTGGATTGAGCTTAGAATCAAAATATAGAGTCACTCTCTTGCATCTCCCTTCAGTGTTCACTGTGTTCATGCCAGGGAAAGTCAAAAGACAGCATTTTGTTTGGGATGAACTATTAGGTAAATGAGTTTTCAAATGATTGATTTTGGGTAAAAAGCAAAGAGTTAATGCACAAGTTCTGCAACAAGGTTCTTAATGTTATGATCATCACGTTTTGAAGTTCAACATCTATAAAAAAAAATGTAGGATTATTTTATTGATAGTGAATGATAAACTACTTATTGGGTAATCTTTTTCATCGTTTTCTGCGAATAAAGGACGTCCTTTTTATTATTTGTTCTGAAAAATATATTGAAGTTTTTACCTATATCATAAATATCAGAATTTAATTGTTCTTTCTCAATGATATTTTAAATTGATCATCACCCTAAAAGGTAATTCCTACTTCTGCTCTTGGGTCTGTAATTGAGATTTCTGCGCTCACCGACGTTAGCAAAATTATTTGCGCTCTGTGACTGCACATGCTGCATTTGTCAGTAATTTGCTGCAGTGTCCTAGTTCAGGACGAAACTCATGAATTATTATATTATATATGCATATAGATAATTGTAATAATTATTTTGAAAGTTGAATCTAATATAGTTGTAATCGGTTGAGATTCCAAGAAGTTTGGAACCACCAAGACTGAGTTTGCAAAGGCAAAAAAGATGAAAAAAATAGCCCAGTCTCCTATTTTTCTCGATGAAGATGGTGTAAACTAAACATTTAGTTGGAAAAAGACTAACTTTTTGGTACCTAAAAAATTAGAAACATAGAATGTAGTATAGAATCTGGAAAAATGTGTAATCCGAGACATCAGCTTCACAGTAACACGATTAGATTATGATATTGATGAACCAAATCTAGTAATGCTCAGCACAATTTTTTTTTTTTTTCCAGTTGTTGGAGTAGCAGTGAAAGACAACACCAGTTATGGAATACTATCAGGAGCAGAAAAATACATGACAAGCAGTGATGAAGATATTGTAGAATCAGATGTGGGAGTTGTTGCAACTGATGATGCTCGATGTTCTGCAATTGGTGTTTCATTGATTAAGCAGGGTGGACATGCGGTGGATGCTGCAGTGGCGGCTGCATTATGCATTGGTGTTGTTCTCTCAGTATCAAGTGGTATAGGGGGTGGCGGTTTCATGGTTGTTCGATCTTCTTCAACCTCCCCAACGCAGGCTTTCGACATGAGAGAAACTGCTCCTGCAGCTGCTTCACAGGTTTGAAGTTCACTCTTTCTGCTAAACCATTGAAGTTGTTGAACCTCATGCTTGACATATCAAAGGACAAAATTTACATTTTACTTGTAGTATGTTCAAAATTTCTTCAAAGTTCACTATAGTGTAACTTATGCTTGTGTGGTCGAAAAACAGAATATGTATGAGAAAAATCTGAAGGATAAGAGCTTAGGTGTATTGTCAATGGGAATTCCGGGTGAATTGGCTGGCCTTCATGCAGCTTGGTCGAAGCATGGACGATTTCCATGGAAGACCTTATTCCAACCAGCTATAGAACTTGCTAAAAGAGGTTTTGTAGTGTCTCCTGCTCTTGGAGGTTTCATAGTTAAAGAAGCGAAAAAGATATTGGATGATCCTGGGTTAAGAAAGCTATATGCACCCGAAGGGACTTTGCTGAAAGCAGGGGATGTGTGTAAAAATGAGGAACTCGGTCGCACCTTGGAGGTAGTGGCAGAGCAAGGACCACAAGCTTTCTACAATGGCACCATTGCTGAAAAGTTAGTGAAGGATGTGAAAGAGGCTGGTGGCATTTTAACAATGGAAGATTTGCGCAATTACAAGTTGGAAATAGAAGATGCAATGACTCTGAATGTGATGGGATACACCATATATGGAATGCCACCTCCTTCATCTGGAACACTTGCTCTTTCACTGGTTTGTACATTCCTCTCTCCTCTTTTCTGCATGCTACTTCCATGTTAGATATTCAGACATCTTTTTTCTTTAGTTTCATTAGTCTATTGACAAATGAATTTTATATTCCAATAAAGCAAAACCCGGGGAGCAACATTTAATACCAATGCAGAATTCTGCAACATTTAGTATCAACAATTGTTGCATTAAGTATGTTTTCTTCATTGTTTGTGAACAGGTTCTGAACATCTTGGACAGTTACGGAGATCCTGATGCTGCAAGGGGAAATCTTGGTCTACATCGTCTGATAGAAGCTCTGAGATTCATGTTTGCTGTTCGAATGAACTTGGGTGACCCTAACTTTGTTGAAAACATTGATGATACCATATCCAAAATGCTTTCTCCATCTTTTGCAAAAGAAATTCAGCAACTGATATTTGATAACACTACTTTCCCTCCAGAGTACTACATGAACAGGTGCGATCTACTACTGGAAATTTGAATGAAACCATTTCCTTCTGCAAGATCTGTTGAAAAATCACTAAGTTGTTGACAAAAAATTATTATTCATAACCATGTTGGGCAGGTGGAGTCAACTGAGAGATCATGGAACAAGCCATTTGTGTGTCGTTGATGCTGATAGAAATGCTGTGTCACTAACATCAACTGTAAACTATCATTTTGGAGCTGGGTTTCGTTCTACTTCTACTGGTATTTTGGTGAACAATGAGATGGATGACTTCTCTGCACCCACTGAAATATCCCCTGATAAACTGCCTCCAGCTCCAGCAAATTTTATCGAACCAAACAAAAGACCATTGTCTTCCATGACTCCTCTTATAGTCACAAAGGTATTGCTTGCAATTTGCAGAATGTGAATTCTAACCAAGATAAAAGCAATAACCTTATTAGATTTGGAGAGTAAGGATTCTTACACATGAACATTCCTCTTGCAGAATAACGAGTTGGTTGGAGTACTTGGAGGGAGCGGTGGAATGAACATTGCTCCAGCAGTGATTCAAGTCTTTGTTAATCATTTCATCTTGGGAATGAAACCCTTGGATGCAGTTCTGAGCCCGAGGATCTATCACAAGGTAGTAACTAATCTTTATTTAGATAATTCCGTGATGTTTTATGCTCCAAACTTGGATCTGATTTGGATCTTTATCTCATGCAGCTAGTACCAAATGTAGTTAGTTATGAGAATTTGACTGCACTGAACGGTGATCACATTCAACTTTCGAAAGAAACAAGGATTTTCCTAGAAGAAAGAGGTCATATACTGAGGGAGTGTGAAGCTTTAGCTGTCACTCAACTTGTTGTCCAAAATCCGGAAACTGCAGCTGACATGAACAGGAAAATTGGTAAAAACATCAACTTACAATCAAAGCATGGTACTCTTATTGCTGTAAGTGATCCTAGAAAGGGTGGATGTCCAGCTGCTGTTTAGTTCTATCGATCAATTCAGCATCAAAATTGTACAACACGGACATTTCAGAACAAAATACATATTTTTTAGGCATGAATCTATACCATGCCTGACAGAAAAAAAATTGTTTAGTTCATCATTCTGTTTTGCTACCATCGTTATCGTTTGTCGTTTGTTATTCTGCACAGAGAGAGTTTAAAGGAGGAATGGTGCCTGTAAATAACCATACTATAGTGTGTGTGTTCTATTTTGTAAATAGAGAACTATTGAATATTTGTGAGAAAACTTTCACGACTTCTTTTATTGTAAAGGGTTGGTATTAGCTAAAGATAACTTTCACACGTCCCAGCTGAAGTTCATTAGAAGAAAACCAACACTAATCACAACCTCACTGCAACTACACCACATACTGCAACAAATGCTTGTGGTGTTTATAAATACACATAAAATACAATTAATGTGTTTGAATATTAGTTCTCACATAATTTATGAACCAAAACTGAAATGCGTTTGACTACATTGAGATGAAACAACAGTTATATTTGTGTTTGGTATAATATATAAAATGAAATAAGTTGAAAACATTTGAGTAAATGAAATAAGTTGGTGGGTGTTTAGTATAATATATAAAAGAATCAACTTTTTAATTAATAAAACTCACGATTTCTAGTTTATTTTTATTCATCTTTTTCTTTTTTATGTTCGTTTTTTTTTTCTATTTTTGTTTAACTAAATATCTTCATTTTCTTCTTTCTACTTTATTTTTGACTTATTTTCACTCATTAATTTTATTTACATCTTCCCATTTCTGTCCTATCTACCAATCAAAACATAAATGACTACTACCAACTCCTCATATCATTTGATTTAGATGCAGAGACATGTTAGGTTTAATTCTCCACTTATATCGTCATCACTCTTCAGATTTCGTGAAATTTATAAGAACACTTTCTATACACTCATCATCTTTTAATTATTTAAAAATACTATCCCGAAACCTTTTTTACATTACCCCTTATAAAACATTACAGCGTAGCTCCCCCTTCAGATGGGTACTCTGAACGATTGTCATGAATTCTGCATTTAGTAGCCCGGGCCTTTCATATTCAACTATAGGAAAAGTCCATTTCAAAGCCACGTTCATGCATTTAACCCTAGAATAAAGTAGATAATCTTTAGACTCCTACATCTGGCTCGAAAATTTATTGTGTATGTCACATAACTACACCTCAACTGGTCGGTATGGTCAAGGTGCAATTTTGATTTGAAATTTATAATTTCCATTATCGAGGTATTTTTCTAATGCCAAGTGCCATTTGAAAAACAAACAAGTTCATAGTCATTCATACAAGGGATGTGAGGAAAACAAGATAAAAAGTTACACACAAATTTTCATTCATACTGAAAATTGTAGATTATCTTGTCTATTGTACACAGAACGATATTCATACATCAAAAACCGGGCATCTTTCTTTTTTTCTCCTTCAAGATGTTTTATCCATCAGCTGAATTGGAGTCAGAATATTTGATTTGTTTGTCTCCACAATACAACCATTCATAACCATTTCCTCCAACATAAAATGCGCCTTTTCTAAATGGAACATAATATCTAGCTCGCACTGCAAGTAAATGTGAACGAGAAATAAGCAAAGTTATTGGAATCTACCTTCAAAACAGGGAAGAACAGTTTGTAAAGCGAGACATACCACATTGCCAAAATGACGATCCATGGTTTCAACCAAGAGGTGTATAAATTCCAAAATAGCCAACTCATTCTGCAACATTATCGGCAGAAGGTAGAATAAGAAGTCATGAAGATTCTAAATATTTCCCAAGGTTTACACAAAAGTGACATGGAGTCATGAAGATTCTAAATATTTCCCAAGGTTTACACAAAAGTGACATGGATCCGACCCTTCTAAACATAAACAACTCACTATAGAAGATAAAGTAAGTAATTCCAGACATGGATAAAAACGTCAACAGCCTATATTACATATTACATACACATGCATAAGAAACTAAGAATAACATGTAACGTCAACCATTGATTTTCTCATCAACAACGTATTCTATCCTTACTCACCTGAGAGGAGTTAAAGCCAATATATGAGAAAATAACGGTATAAGAAAATCATTTTTTAATGTACAAGAAAATCCCTTCACAGAAACTAAATCCTAGTCATTGATGACAAAACTAATGGTCAACTTTACAGTACATGCATAATCATCCAGCCAAAGAAAAACATTTACATGCACAACAAATCATAAATGTGTTAGTCAAATTTCTCATCAACGACAATGATTACTACTTGTTTCAGCCTTAACTCGCTTTAGAGGAACTAAATCCAAGTGATATTCACATAGTTCCGTTAAAGATGCATACCAGATCAATATACTCAGGTTGATCACTGTTATGGACTACGAGCAAGTAAAGTACTTAGGAAATATCATTCAACATGTCATGAACAAATCACAGGTGAAATTGACGCCACATCACATCAACACCTTAAAGCACAACATCTATCATTTATGTTAAATCAATTCGAGATTTCTTCACTAACACTCGCCACTCTAACATTACATTTTACACCAAACTGAGATATCCTCTCAAATTCACAGACTTAATTTATGTAAAGAAGACATTTAACTGCTTAGTTATCACACGAACTTCAAATTCCACTGTCTTTCGATGAAAAAAGGCTTAGAGAAAGGAATTTATTAATTTACCTCGTCATCGTCGACTCCAACGAGGAAAAACAAGGAGGCGTAGCGCCTGTACACTATTTTGTAGTTGCGATGCTCGACAAAGGAACACTGTCCGTCATCAAAGACGACGAAAAACAATTTAAGAGTGAGAATTCGAAATCAGAAAGTTGAATCGCATAAAGCGAATGCGCAATACATGAAACGGATCTGAATAGTTGAATTGTGGATCTAAATGAAGATTGAAGAACCTGTTGTTCGTTGCGAGCGAGACATTTGCGAACGATTTCACCTTCTAGGGCTCGACGCTCTTCGAGAGTGAGGTATTCGTAGTACTGAGCAAGGCGCGTTTGGCCTTGCTTGTTCACCATCAACACGAATCGGATCCCCATTCTGATTATGCCCTAATTCAATCCAAGTCTCCCAATCTCAACAAACAACACCTTATTCTTTCTTTCTTTCAACACTTACGTGTCTTTTTCTTTTAATGTTCCAAAAAATAATAATTTCGACTTATTTGATTTAGTTGTTGATTTTTCTTAATTAATTCAATTTTTGGAAGTTTTAATTTCTAATTCACGGTTTTCTTCTCTTTTCACTTTTTATTTATTTTTTAATTTTACTACAACTTAAAAAATGTATTTTTTCTAATAAAGAAATAATTCTGGGAATATTTATTTAATTTTTTGCATTTCATCAACTAGTCATTTTACGTTATATTAAATAAAAAAAAAATGATAGGTTTAGAGTTTAGTTTGATCAAAATAGAATAAATAAAACAAGATCGGATTAAATTATATTGTCTTTAAAATTCAAAGACTGAAATAATAAAAATTAAATAAAAATAGTGTTACGAGTGAAGAATTATATGAACGACATTATTATTAATGAATGCGATTTAAAAAATGGTACAATTTATTTGGATATTTTTCGTCCTATTTTTAACAAAATAAAGTTGAATAATTAATGTCGATTTTAAATCTACATTTTTTCGTATAAAATTTTAGATGAACTTTTATTCAAATTAAATAAGCGGCTCCATAGAGTGCTATAGAATTACATTGTATATTTTCTAAAACAAAAAGACAATTTATAAGTCATTCTAAAATATATATTATTTTTATTTTTTTGTCTTCGAACGGAGTAAGCTGTAACATTTCTATGAGAGAAAACTGTTAAATAGATATGTATGGTGGCAATGAATGGACCCAAGCAACAGAAAACTAATTATTTTTTATTTTTTTTATCAGCAAGAAAACTAATTTTAATAATGTAACAATAGACATACCAACAAGCTTCTAAAAAACCAATTACTTATTGATTAAAATTTGAATTATAACTTTTTGTCATTCATTTTTATTATTTATTAAATTCTACTTATAATTTTAGAAAATTTTAATTAATAACACAGATGCCAAACTTTTTAATACATTTCAAAATCTGGAAAGAATTTTAAAAAGTTATTTTTTGTATGTGCCACGAAACTATAAAGGAACCATTATCATTTAATTATAACGAATAAATTTTATTTTTTTTATAAATTAATCCGTATAGAAAAAAATCATAGCGCATCAAAAATTTTATGTTTCTTAATTAGATATTGTTGTCTAAGATAATTTCACTGTTGTATTAAATCATTATCAGCAACAATTTAATTAAGATTGAATTCTTTTTTCAAATTTAAATATTTTTAAGTGAGGTTTTTATTCAAAATTATCATTAAAATCTTTTTATTTTTTAAGTGAATCTATATCATCAATTAGATAACATAATTCGTTTGATTTTATAATTTAAAACAAATCACTATCATATAAATAATAAAAATGAAATTCTAACATCTTAATTATCTTTGTAAAGAATAATATAATTTCATTTTATAAATTAAATACTAGAACAAAAATAAAATCAAAGATATTCTAATACACAATAAAATCAATTGAAAAATAAAATAAAATCAATATAACAAAATTTTTAAAAGAAATTCAATTAAAAATAATCAAATTTAATAAAAAATTTAAATATTAATCAAAAGATACTTAAATCTTAATTAAATCATTAGAGACGTGAATAACAAACAATTCAAAGTAATAACCACACCACTTTAATTAATGACAAAATTTAATTATAAATATTTAATTAAAAGTATAAAAAAATCTAAATATAAAGTAAAAACCTTTAATAAAAAGGTCAAATCTTTCATTTAAAGTAAGTACATATCAGCTATTAATTAATGATAATAAAATAAAGCCACCAACTTTAATTTTTGAATAGAAGTCCAAATCCAAATATAATATTTTTCCATAGTAGGATAACATATAATAGTAGAATTTAAGTCAAGCACGAAATTTCATTTCATAATAATTTATAAATAATAGTGCCACATTCATTCATCACACTCGTTTTCTAATTTCTACAAGTCAAAAACTTCCGAGCTTCTTGGCTGCTACTACCTGAGTTGTTAAAACTTCAACTTTAACACGGTCAGCAAGTTCTGGAAATTCACATATACTACCACTCACACAAATCCTTTACACTTTCTTTTAGATGCCACCAATCAAATGACATAAATGGTTTAATTTAATCAATAATCTTGCATTAAAAATTCTAAAAAAATCATCTTTCACCCGTTTGATTTGCCTAGTGCCTACAGTGAGCAAAGCTAGTTGTGGATATTCAATTCAAACCAATGAAAGTTCATTTCCAGATAAAGCAATCTCATTGGAAAGCAACAACATTCTGACAAGCATTTTCATGGTGCAAGGCTGAGTTTTCCACAGCCATCTTATTGACAAACAAGGGCAAAATGATAGCTCTTATATACTAAGTATATCGCATCACAAAGGGTCACAAATCACAGTAATATCTAGCAAGCTGCGGGATACACATGGCTGATTTCGTTGTTATGGTTACCCGAAGTGACTTTGGAAATTTGTTCATCCGCTACCTGATGCAATGATTCTTCCTCCTTCTTCTCTTCATGATCACCCTTCACATCCAAAAAACTAGGTTGGTTTGTTGAAGATAAAAGCCTAGCCCACATTCTATCAGTTATCACTACGTGGTTCTGTCTCTCAGTGATTCTCTGCATAACAAAGCAAAAAAGTATGAAACTTTATCACAAACGGGTTTGTTGAATGTCAACAGATAAATCTTATATATTCTATGGAACCAACAAATATCATGTCTGATGAACTTACATAGAAGGGTATATAAGTTTGTCTTCCATTGACAAGTCCACTAGTATAGCCAGTGTAACCTGCCATTGCTCCATGAACAGCACTTTGAGCAAGAAGTGTGCAATACACGTTGTCAGAAGCATTGCTTGGAATAGCTCGGATCATGTAAGTTGGATCTGTAAAACAGAAAAGCGAAGCCTTTAGTCCCCTTTCATGAAATTCAAGAGTTTAATCACTTTTACAAACCTATGTATTTGAGAGTTATGGGTAGTGTCTTCTGTTCAGCAAAATGATCCTGCAAGGTGTAAAAATGCTTAAAGTAAGCGACAGAAAATATCTTTATAAACGTTTATCAGTAGTGAAAAATTGGCAAATAGTAATATAGAATGCACATAGAATGAATAACTATCCAACCCTAATCTTTTGGGATATCCATAGGCCAACATCTTGAAGAAGCTTGTTTCCAGAAGCATCCTGCGTGCCCATGGACTGCACACTCTCAGAAACAAGTTCTTGTCCTGCACCTTCAGCAATCACAATAACCATGTGACCATTTTCTTTGAGTCTTTTCTCTATATATTCATAAAGTCCCCCAGGACCTTCTAGGTAAAAGGGTGACTCTGGAATTAGGCAACAATCCACATCTCTACTTGCAAGAGTAGCATACATTGCAATAAATCCTGCACCATACATCCAAAATACACCATGTATGAAGTGAAGTTAGGTTCAGTAACAACGCCAATAGAAGAACTTAAGAAACAATGTATAAAGCTTCGCATAATTCTTAGGCAATTGATATTAAAATTGAACCCGAAAGCAGTTCTTACCGCTGTTTCTACCCATCAACTTGACCACACCTATGCCATTTTCAACACTTTCAGCCTCAACATGAGCCGCATTTATAGCTCGTTGAGCCTCCTCAACAGCAGTGTCAAAGCCAAAGGACTTGTCAATAACCTATTAAGCAACAAAGTGACAGCAGAAGAAATTTACCAACTAATGATGCTAATGGGGTTTAAACTATGAGTTTATAGCCAAATAAAGGTAGAATGTAGAAGAAATAAAGATTTACCGGGATATCATTGTCTATTGTTTTGGGGATTCCTACAACTGAAACTTTGAGACCACGCCTTCTGACTTCCTGCATGGATAATCAGGTTGAATTACTAATGCAATTAGTTTAACAGATCTTGAATATCCAAATGATTTTGCTAAAATGTTCGTTCATATCCCTAAACACTAATTCTGATATAGTAATTTTAGATACCTCAAAAATTGCAGATGCACCCTTCTGAGTTCCATCTCCTCCAATGATATAAACCTGAATTCAGAAAGATATTAATCTGATGAACATACACAAAAAAGATACTACACAATGGAAAGAAATGCAGACCTGATTGATTCCTCGATCTTGAATACTGTCAACGATCTTTTTGGTGTCATGTCCTCCTCGTGATGTTCCTAGGACAGTCCCTCCACGCTTATGTATATCATTCACACTCTTGGGAGTTAAAGTGATTGTGTTGCGAGCATAGAAACCCCTGTATCCTCCCTTCACATCACAACAATATCATTAGTTAGAGATAGCAGTCAGAAACTATGATAGCAACATGAGAGAAATAAATAAAAGCCTGTACAATTATTACAGACCAACAACAATCATTGGTCTCTTTAGACAAGCGCAAATTAGTACATTAATAACCAACCTCAGGCATTTAAGGCTTGTCTGAAACACGACAGAAAATAAAGAACATAACTTGTTTTCAGTTTTAATGCCACTGTCCCCCTAATCCAAAACGACAACAAAAAATAATCAAAAAGAAAGAGAGTAAACGCCATGAACATTCACGTACATTTATTCCCAGAACTCTCTTCACGCCATACATATGGTTCAAGCCACATACTAACTCCCTGATGACAGTGTTGAGCCCGGGACACAGACCCCCACAAGTAACAATGGCAGCCTGAACTTCATCTGCTTCAAAATACACCTGAATATCCAATTTTAGAAGCCATAAATAAAAAAGTCAGACACCAGACATACCAAATTTACCGAACAATGTTCGGATAGAAACATCGACCAGACCCACACATGGAAACGTACCTTTTGACGAGGCCCAGCGCGCCTGAAATGTACCCCTCGTGCACCATCTTTGTGAACAACGACCTGTCAAAAAGTCGAAACAAAATGAAAATAGATGACAGGTTAATTAAGGTAAGTAGGTAACAATGTCTAAGCTGCAAATGGAAACATAACATAAACATAAAATAAAACCCCACCAACATTCACCCCATGCAGTTACCATTCCATTCAAATTTGGATTTGAAGGTGTCCATACAAGCAAGGGAGATGATGATGATGATGATGATGATGCAGCACCACCTTAATGTAGAAATCAGTTAATCTGCAAACCCATCCCTAATTACTTAAAACCATCAAAATTGTAACCAGAAACCAACCTTTTGAGGAACGCTGTCATCAACATGCACAAAGTACTGCCTGCGAAACGACAAGTAAATAATAAATTCAATTTCACCTATCAAAGCAACAAGGTAAAGGAAATTAAAACCCAAGAGAAGAAGAATTAACCAATTAACACTTACTTAACAACTGAATAAGCAGGGTTGTCTTGCAAAGGATTTGGGTATGTCTGCGACAACACAAACACACAGTTATCATCATACACCAAAAATTTAAGTGAAAAGAAAATAAAGTTTTTTTTTTTTCCTTCACCCCAAAAGAAAAAATTGTTGAGCTAATTACAGATTTCTGATCCCGAACCAGAAAATAAAAAATTTCCCCATTATTATTAAATTTGGGTGTCGGCAGATGGAAAAGAAAAAACAGGGGGAGGAAAAGGGAAGAAAAAAGTAGTTGTATTATACAACACGACAAAGCATTCGAGTGTTTCGAGGAAAAAGGTGAGACAGAGAAAAAAAAAAAAAAGGTCCACGTGATCGCTGATCAGGTGAGGAACAGCTTTGGACGGTGGCGTGAGAGAAAATCAGAACGATGAAAACGACGACGTACTGGGAGATTCGGAATGTAATCGGTCAAATGCGGAACATCCTCGAGGATGTAACCAGCTGCGCCGGTGACGACCTTAGGGTCGGAGTTGGCAGGCGAAGCCATGGCAGCGCGTGATCGCGATCTGGCAGGTTCGGAACCCAGCTTCGGATGAAGGAAACCGTTCTGTTTGATGGTGGTGGTGGGGTTTTGGTTGTGATTTGAAAACTCGGAACTAGAATCCATTCAAAGGTGGTGATGGGAGTTGAAGAAGATGAAGAAAAGAGTGGTCATATTTATAGTAAACGGAGTTGACCGAAGGAATCAGACACCAAGGTGGAATTTGATTTTTATATGAGAAATCAATGATGGTAGCTTACAAAAAAAAAAAAAAAGAGAAAGGTGAAAAAGGAACTTTCTTGTGAAGCAGAAACAGGTGGCTGAAGATGGAAATGGAATAGAGTGTGGATTTGAAGTTGTAGACTTTGATCCACAGCTTTTTTGAGGGTGCGGCGTGGAACACAGTGATGCTATGCTATGCTGTGCTGTGGTGGACTACTTGGTTCTTCTAGAATAAACCTTGGAGATTCCGGATTCCTTGTGTCTTTTTTTTTTTATCTTTTTTTCTTGCATGGTTAAATTCTAAGTCCTGTTTTGTTCTAGCCAAAAACAGAGGCTGTCTCTGTTTTCCGTGACTCTTGTCTTCTTCCAAGGAGTTTTGTGAAATATAACTAACAAAAAAGTTTTGATTTTTTTTTTCGAATGTGAGAGAAATATGTGTTTCTAAATTAGTTTTTGTGAATTGTAGGTGGAAATTAAATGTGAAAACTATCATCAATAAGAATCAAATATCGATGCTAACATAGGGATCAGATGAAAGTGGGTAGAAAGTTATGATAGTTTTAGAAAATTATGTGTAGTTAAAATTTGTGTTTTTATTATCTAAAAAAGGTTGAGACTTGTAAACATTCACCCAAATTCTACATTTGGGTGGTTAAAAGATTGGTCCATTTACCTAAATCTCTTATCATGTAATGTACGTATTATTTGTTTTTTTACTATTATTTTTAAATCCCAAATTTAACATGTATGTCTTTAACAAATAATTTTCCATAAAGTCTTATAATGCTTGTATAATTATGTCCGTTTTTTATTTTCTACAAAATTCACCTAGAATAAGTGCTAGTTTTAAGAAGTTGTGTTTTGAATTAAAAACTACTTCTCAACTTTTAAAAGCATCAACATTCTTAATAAAAATAGAGTATATACATAAATGCGAGTTACTACACACACAAAAATAAAAAAATATAAAGTCTAATGTATCATTCATAAGCTTTTTGATTGACTTCAATGTTCTCTTAATGGAGAAATAGAGACCAAAATTCATAGTTTATTATTTATGTTTGAATTCGTGTATAAATTGTTGTAAAATGACATCAATAATCTCATAATAAAGGTTAAATACCTCAAATCATTATCGATTTGTGATAAAAGTGCATGTTGTATTTTACATAAGAAGAAAAGTTGTAATAAATTACTTATAAATGTTTTTATATACACTTTTATTTGGCTTATAACTAATTATGTATTTAGTATACACATAATGTTGAATCCATGTGTAATAAAAAAATTATTTATCTATTAATTGTCTTGTCCATAACTATAAATACATGTTTGTTTATTTTACTTTGTTCTAAAATTTTCAAATGTTGTCTAATAACGAGGTATGATTTATCACAACTTCTTCTAGAAAATGCATTTGAAACAATGATACAAAACATTTAGCTTGATAAAAAATATATTTAATTTCAAAAACTAAATAAAGTTTTAAGCATATCATTTTCATTTCATAAATGATTTTTCTCTTTTTATTATGTATACTCATTCTTATTTAAAATAAAATTATGAACATTTTTATAATTAATTTAATTATTTTTATTTCACATTAATCTTATTCATCACAAACTTTTTACTATTTTTTCTCTATCCAAACAATCTTACCTACCCAACCTCCTTTCTTCTTTTTTTTTTTCCACTTCTTCTTTTAATCCAATCAAAACATAAAGTTCATCTTCACATCTTAAACAAATAATTATTGAATAAGAAAATATTAATATTAAATCAAGAGAAAAACGCAATTACTTGTTTAATATTAACGTATATGCCTCACAATTACTTTATTATTTGTGAAATGAGCAACCAACCTTAAAAAAAAACATTTATTTATTAATGATACCACTAATCATACTTAGATTTCGGTGCTCAAGCATATTCGTTCCTGAGTAGTTTGTGTACAACCTTGCACCAAAATGTTTAGTATGTTGAAGCCAAAGTTGCTGCACTTCCTTTTCAATCACAGTTTCTATATGTTACATCACATAAAAATTATTGACAACAAATAAACAATTTTTTTATTAGAGTGGAAATTCAACCAATTATATTAGTATAAGCTCAAAACTTTGCCATTAATGACTAATTTTTAATTCTATTAGTGTCTTCTGGTTTAAGTGGCAAACAATTCAGATTTTCTTTAATTAAAAAATAAAGTTTAAAAAAAATTGCTTTAACTCATTAAATAAATCCATTTAACCTAATGGTAATTGAATGTAACTTTAACAATGGTTAATTATTAAAGATGAGGTGCGTGTACATGTTAATGCTGGTGATAGAGTGTTTTCCTAATAAAAGAATAATTGTTATATTCTGTCTAAACAAATTATTCGTAGAGATATTTAAATATATTTTTAAATTTTAAATTTATCATAAAATTAGAATTTGTATTTGTTTCAAACTTTAATACAACCTCAAATTTTAAAAATTGATATAGATTTTCTGATTATATTAGATATTTTTTACGTGTTAAGTGTTAAATAATGTTTTTATCAACATTTAAATTATATACGCTGTGTGTAACAGATTCTAACTCAGATACTAATCTACAAAATTGATTAATACTTAATAAAAAATTAACACAATTAAATTAACATAACTATATTCATTTATATTTTTAAGTTTTAAAATAAAAATATTTCAGGCAAATTTTATTTTCGCGTTAAAATTATGGATTATAAATATATTAAAAAGAAATTTGTATCGAAATTATTATGACTTTTTTGCCACAAATTATGACTTTATATACGCGTATTAAATAGTTTATATTAATTTATATTTGTTTCTATGTATTATATGATATCATTATATGTACTTAATACTTTTTAAGAATGTATTTAATAGTTATTAAAATTAAATAACCAGTCAGAATTAAAATTCTTCTGTCTATTGACGTAATATTACTGTCTTTCTGTTTATTGATGGATGGCTATTGCAGTTTTTTTTTTTTTTTTTTT
>Ga0209589_1000967_pt1 | contig 44610 bp, 32 predicted proteins | sample CowpeawhiteBW_FD_187525 | JGI IMG/M metagenome (GOLD analysis project Ga0209589, IMG submission 187525) | Root nodule microbial communities of legume samples collected from California USA - Cow pea white BW (SPAdes) (version 2) | ecosystem: Host-associated > Plants > Roots > Nodule | place: USA...
ACAATTTTCCATGAATTATAGGTTTGTTCCATCTAGAGTTGCTTCACAGGCTATCACAAAGACAATCAAGCAACAATTTCTTAATCCTTGGCCATCATGGGGATCAATACCTGAAAAAGACAAGGACATTTTCTGGCAACGTTTCAAGGTAACGTGTTCTAACTTATTATATATAGGTAAATTAAGTTGTTAACTGTTATTCCATTTTTAATATACTTATAATGTTTTATATGTTTAAATTGTGTTATAGAGGAGAGTTCAGTGGGCACTAGAGCATGAAATTGCCATTAGGAGAAATTTCAACAGCAGAGCTTCTCATCGTCTATCTGAAATGTTTAGAGATGCTAGAATGGCTAGAGAAAGGCCAGAATGGATTCCTAATGATGTGTGGACAAGGCTGCTAGAACATTGGAATTCTCCAAGTTATCAGAGCAAATATATTGCAGCTAAGAAGAATAGGGCTTTTGAAACAGGTGGAACCCTACACACAGGTGGATCCATTACCACTTATGAGCATGCCCTTCGTATGGTAAAAACATTAATTGTTTGTATTTGTCACATTTGAACTACATTTTTAAAGTTTAAAATCAAATCAAATCTAACTCTATAACATTTTGTTGCAGGCACGTGAGTTGGGACGCCATGTGTTTCTTGATGAAGTCTTTCAACAGACACATATCCGGAAGGGTACTGGCGAGTATGTGGATGAGAAGTCTAGGAAGACAAATGTAAGTCTCTTTTACTGTTCAGTATTATTTACTCTTAAATGTATCCCACCACAAAATAATAATTGTTCATTGTTTACTTACAGGAAGAATTTCAGCCTAGGCTTTCTTAAGTCAGATTTGAGGTTTCCTCATGTGCTGATGGAACACAAGAGCAATCCTCTGTTGATCCTACACAGGATGATTCTATCAGGACTAGGTGCTGGATTGAGATAGTAGGAGGGAAAAAGAAAGGAAGACTTTATGGGGCTGGTCAACTTGTTTCAAAATATGTTGGTCCAAATGAAAGTCTGAACCAACTACCACCTTCTTCCTCTTCTAATATTGAGGACCTCACTAATATTAGGCAGCAACTTTCACGCAGCCTGGAGGAAAATGAGCAATTAAGGTATGAGTTTCGATCCTTTCAATCCCTAGTTCTGCAATATCTCCCTCCTGATGCTCAGGCTTGTCTTCAACAGCCATAGCCACAGCCACAGCTACAGCTACAATAGCCAAACCCTACTCAACAAAACTCTGAAATCCCTCCACCTCATCCTCAACAACAAAATAATGAAGAGGACGATAATGTAAATGAAGAATCTTCTCCTAATTATGAAGATTATTAGTTTTTCTTATTCTTAAGACAAACTTTCTTCAGCATGTACTTAATAAACCTATGTATTATTATTCCTTCTTGGTACTGATCGTGCTTATGTAAACATTCTTGTGCTACAAACCAATTTTCTCTGTTTTATAAACAATTTAGTGTGTCATCTGATATATATGCATAATTATATTGTGATGGAGTTTGATAATCATATAATATTTGATAAAATGGAATGTTGGAATGTTGGACGGTTGGATTTGTTTGTGTTGGAATTTTCTATATGCAGGTATTGTGGAATATCTAAAAAATAAATAAACCCAGACCAATTTTTGACTCTTACCGACGGATTACCGACACCCTTATCCGTCGGTAAATCCATTCGTGAAGTTCACGCCATTACCGACGGATAAGACCGTCGGTAATTTCTGACGGATGTTTCCCTCGGTAATTAGCGACGGATATATCCGTCGGTAACAGCGTAGACTTTACGAATGGATTTACTGACGGATAAGGCCGTCGATAATTTTGGACGGCATAATCCGTCGGTAATAGCCGGCGATTTTAGCGACAGATGTTTCCGTCGGTAATTACCAGCGGACTTGAACAATCCGTCGGTAAATGATTACCGACGCGCGATTTACCGACGGATTTGTTGCTGTCGAAAGTTCGTCGATAAAACGTTTTTATCGACGGATTATGCACATTTCCGACGGATTCTGACCGTCGGTAATTAGCGTTTTTCTGGTAGTGTTATAATATAATTGGCATTACCCCTTTAAGACAAACAGTCAAAGTCAAAGACATACTGGTTTAAATCGTCGGTATAATTTTGTATACCTCAAAGCTATATTTATCGACTATAATCCGAACAATAATTATTTTCTTCTTTCTTTTATTTTATAGACCCCATAGAACTCCGATACAAAACATACTCAAAGAAAAACATCTAGTTCATACACCCAAAAACCAACAAAAAGAAAAACAAAAGACATGAGCATCTTGGATGTGTTCATACATAAGAGCAGACAACAAGAATCATGCATCAAGCCAAAAAAAAGAAAAGAAAAGAAACAAGTTCAGCTTCCTCTAACCTGGATTTCCAGCTCCAATTGTGCTTCTAATGTCCCTTCTTGGCCCAAAATTGTCTTAGGTATTTTCTCCTATACTTGAGTGCACCTTTTCTCCTCAAACACTTTCCTTTGGTTCAGTTTTGGTGTTCTGGAAAACCCTCTTAGGTAGCCACACGAAAATACCTCCTCTCTTACACCACCTTTACTCACTTATTAAGCTTTCCCCTAGTAATTACCTTACCTCTCTAACTTTTTTGGAGACGGCCAGGGTTTCTTGATCACTTACTAATATAGCCAAAAATAATCCAAGCGTAAAACAATCCATTTTGCACTAGCCAAGGTTCGAACTCACATCCACCCAATTATCAAGCATATGCACAACCATCAACCTATAGATTTTTCTTGACATATCATGCATACACATACTCATAACATCATGCCACATGTTCATATATGCGCCTACAATAAATTAAATAATTAAAACATAACATTAATGGCATACGTAAGACTTGAATCCAAATCCCCCTTAAATGCACCAAACGTGTCTAACCACTTAGGCTACCATTGCTCCTTTGTCATAACTCTCCGCATTAATTGCTTTATAGATTCCTTCCCTTGCAATTATTAAATAAATATTTATTTATTTACTTAATTTTCCCGGGTCTTATAGGAGCAGTCTGGCTGCGATAATGGTACACATCGAACCATCTGTTCTAGGAAACTAGATATTGTTGTGGGGTGAGAGGCCACAGAAAACCAAAGCTTGATTATGATCACTATGTTTGGGGATTTTAGATGAATGTGATGCTATGTTTGGTTTAGTATGATTGTTTGGATTTAGGGTTTATGTGTTCAAACCAAGGATGGATTGTGATCATAATGTTTCCGTGCTACTTGAATGCGATGTTGAGTATTATTGGACATGTTTTATTTATGAATATCATTATTTATGGTTAGCTTACCCCTATTTGTTTGTTTGTGTGTTTGTTGCATGTGTGATGATCGTATAACATGTGTGTTATACGGGAGTAGATGGTAATGCATATGTTTCTGACACGAAGTAGATTGCGGAGAGAATGGAATGGACTCGGGGTTTATTATTTCTTTAGTTGATTTCAATCAAACAGTGAAGACTGTGAAAATTTCTTTTGTTTTCTAGTATTTAATTGGAACTTTGTTTTTTTATTATTACTATTATTAATGGAAGTTTTGGACTACCTATTTACATTTAAATTATAAGTTTTTTTAAGTGTTTTTTTGTGATATAATCGTTTTACTTTTAAATAAAAAGAGCAATGATAGCTTCTCGTGACATCCTAAATTTGGGGTGTTACAGTGTGTTCAACGACGAATTTTGAAATGTCGTGGTATATTCTAAGATTGATGACAACTTTCTTAAATTGTCGTTATTGTGAGTTACCTTTATCAACGACCTTAGTACCGAAGGTTGTGAAACCGTCTTCATAGACTTTAAATAGTCGTCGTTAATAGCATCTGCTACAGTAGTGACTATTACAGAGTTTCTAGCCTTGGTGGAAAAAGGGAGAATGGTAGAAAGGTTAAAGGAAGAAAGCAAAGCATTGAAGACTCTAATGCCTATTGTAGGTAGGCCAAATGAAAAGAAACCATACTCCAGACCATAGAATGTTAAGGGTGGGGTAACTTCTTCTCATTAGCAGTAGACTCAATAGTTTATGGGATGCTTCCGATGTGGAGGCCCTCACTTGAGGAAGGATTACACTTAAGGTCCACATTTTGTAGAATGTTATAAATGGCAAGGAGAAGGACATTATGTTAGCGATTGTCTTAGTTTAAAGGGAACTTTAAAAGTTGTTAAACCATCTCAACATCAACAAGGAGGAAGAGGTGGCATCCATCCAGAGTATATGCCTTGCTAGAGGTGGAGGCTGCAAGATCAGGTAATCTAGTTTTTGGTATGTTTTGTATAGTCGATAGAAGCTTAAGTGTGCTTTTTGATTCAAGAGCAACACATTGTTTTGTGTCAAGTGCTTGTGCTGAAGAGTTGAGTCTTCCGATTAGAAAGTTGCAATTGGATCTTGTTGTGACAACTCCAACCTCTAGTCAAGTGCCTACCTCAAGGGTTTGCTCATAATGTCTAGTTGTCATAGAGGGATGTAAATTCAAAGTAAATTTGATATACCTACCTTTGCAAGAACTAGATATAATATTATGAATGGATTGGTTGTCTACCAATCACATTCTTTTTCATTGCAATCAGAAGAGGGTAGTGTTTCCTAAGGAGTTAGAGTTATCCTTAGTGTCAGCTCAACAAGTGGTTAGTGCTTTGAGTGATAGTTTAATAAGTATAATTTTATTTAAAACTTATAAGTTTTAAATAGAAGTAGTAAAATTGGTATAAATGGTGTTTTTGTATTGCGTTCTTTTTATTCATTTAGTACTTTTCCTTTTTTTATTTAAAACTTGTAAGTTTTAAATAAATCTCTAACTTAATTTTCTGCTGGTATATGTGTTTCTTTTATCATTATTGTGTATGTACACAAGAGCATAAACTATTGTATGTGAGGACCAGAATAATGACGAGGTTAAGGAGTAGATAGGAGTGAAAGACTGCGTATTAAGTAGGAATAAGTTATTTTGTTTTACGTATATTTCCTTATGTTTTGGATTTAAGAAATGAGTATTTTGAAATATTTGCTTTGAGCACTCAACAGAAATATTGTAATATAATCTTGTGACTATTATGGTGTAGCTTTGTGCTTGACATACTGATAGATGTAAAACTTTAAATTCATAGAAAACTTCTACTAATTTAGGGTGTTATTTATTTGGTACCCAATAATATATATTTTGTTTAAATCACTTTAATTTTTAGATCCAACTAGAAGGGAATAAAGATAAACCAACGTGGTTTGAAGTGGTTAGTCTTTACGTGATAATCGGACATTTAAATTCTTTCCTTTCTACGTAGCATGAATTATTTGTTCATAAAATGGTCAAGATTTTCCAGATTTCAAGATAACGCACAAATTAGCGATCATCTATCTTTTGTCTTTTTGCTTTACTATAATAATTTCAAACCCCTTATCATGAACCAACTTTTAGATTGGGCTTAACTAATACTTTTGTAATGTTAAATGTCCAATACATGATGCACCAACAACCTTGCATTATGCAATGTGGGGACGCATGCGTTTTTTATTTTTTCTAATATAAGGTTATCATTTAAGTTTTAATGATTTTAACTTTATCCGTATTTAAATTTTGTTCTTGTGTGACCGAAAAAATCATGTTTTAACTATGTAATCTTTTCTACTAAACTCGAATTGCATTTTTTTATTTAACGATTATTACTCCTAAAAATTTCACCATATATGATATGCGCAAGATATGCAGTCATGGCATGCTTTTGAAAAATGATTAAATATTCAATAAAACCAATGTTTTGTAAGTTAATACAATCATGAAAAAAAAAACTTTGTTTAGTGTGATTAATACGCTAACTCCTTCTATTGGGCTACTCAAGTTAGAAGAAATAAAATTGGAGCTTTCCTCATGCACCCTCATTGTTACTAACTACACATCACCATACTAAGAGAAAATAAAATAAAATATCCTCTTTTATTGTACCATTGCATCATCACCGATGTTATTATCATCGCCATTATACCTTTATTTCTACTACACATGAAGAAGAAGAAGCCCATAAAACTCCGAGGGTACAAGAAGAAAAAGGCCATAAAATTGTACCCCAATGCTTAGAAATGTCATTACAATGGTAAATAAAGCTTCCCAAATTCATGGTTTTACAACATTTAAAAAATCTATGTGTTTCTTCAAACAACATTCTTGATAATGATCTTATTTACAAGGTAGTTCCTAATTTAATCTTTGTCGAGAAAAATGTTAGCCTAACAAATTGACAAGGTAGATTCTACTTTAGAATTTAGTCTTTGTTGAGAAAAATGTTAGGCTAACAAATTTATCTTTTACATAGAAAATCAAAGAAATTGTATTAATATAAATGGGAATGATTATGTTAACACTAATGACTATGGTGGGTTTTGTAGAAGAAGTAATGGTCTTCTTACATAGGACGAGAAAGGTTTTTCTATCTTGTACTATATTGTGAGGGGTGCTCCTTTATAGATGTTAGATGTTAGTTTGGATTGAATCTTGAAGGGTGGGGTATTTGCAAAAGATCCCCTAACGCTCAAGTTAGTAGATATTTGAAGATAGTAACTGTTACAGTGGAAACATCTACCAAATTTGTGAGATGTCAACTTGTTATAGGGCTTCTATGAGCCTCTATGTGTTGGGCCTTCATTAGCATAATTGTATTACCTAAACGGATGATTACTATTTAATTTAGTTAACTAATTGATATGATTAATGTTGTCTTGTTTATTTTTGCTCAGACAACCAAGATCTACTTGACCGTTCCTTGAATGTCCTTGGTAAGGGTAATCAAGTTCATTTCAACCTCCTTAAAATCTCTTCAGTCAGGTTTACCAGAAGTCATCTTAGATTTGTATAGCACAATTAAGACATTATTGGTAATGATGTCATATTGAACATAACATTCAAAATTTCAAGGAGGGTTGGATCAAATCTCAACTTTAATGTTGTTTTACTAATTCTTAAGATTTCAAATGTTGATAGTATTTAACAATTTTGATCTATCACATTTGCTAACTTTAAATACAAAATCATTTTTGTATCTTGTAATCTTAGAACAATAAGTGACAATAAGTAATGAACAAATTCATATAAAAAACTATGATACCACTTATATTACTTGTATATTTCTTAGAACACTCAACCTTAATTATAATATTTGGCATTACTAAATATGTCTTAATCATGGGAATTTTCTCTTTTGTTGGAAGGGAAGAGTCTAACCTCAATGGCTAGTTCATGTGGTATAAACATTGTGTGTTATATGCTTACAACATATTGGTATTTTACAGGAGAAATAAGAGGATCCATGTCAATCATTATTTGGAATTTAAGTATAGTCCCACACTAAATAAAAATGAGAAAGTTAAACACCTTATATGGAAGAAGACCTATAACCTATTTTCTTAAGGTTTTGAATTGAAGGTTAAGTCAAATTCTTATGTAAGTTAGGCTACCTAGTGAATCTCCCCTTGAAAGACCCACCAATGGTATAAAAGCTAGTGGTTCGCGTTGGTGACCTACTTAGATGAGTCCTTGTATTGAAAGTCTTTCTAACAAAGAGTTTAGGTATGTGTGTCTTGTTATGATGAACAACAGTACAATTAAAGGGGTACTTGAGGTTTGAAATTGTTAAAACCAAGAAAATGGTATTTTTAAAATTGGCAGAAGTTTAAAAATAATGAGACTTAATTATTAAAAGGATGTAGTATAAACAATTTTGTTATAAATGAATTTCATTATTTGACGATTTGTTCATCTATTTGAAGGTCTAATCTGAGACCACTAGAGTGATCCTTGTAGTGAACTCTGCAATTTGGATCAATCATTTTCTTCGTTTGTGTATATTAATTTTCTACCCTTTTTCTCTCGGTCCAATCTGTTTTATTGTTGCAAGCGATCCTCTTTTGGTTGCATGTTATGTGTAAGTCAACAAGTCTTTGTTGATCAATGATCATGATGGTATGTTCTAATCGTTCTTGTGATGTTTCTATGTGTAAATAGAGCATCCTGTGGAGATAAAGATGGTTTGGTCATCTAGAGTTGTTTACACAAGTGAGTGAAGCTAATTCTAGTTATTATATGTTTTAAATTGTTTAATTGATTTTTGGTATGTACTGTGAATTGTTGTTGTTATGATTCAATTGATATGTTTAATGGTTCGTAGATGTTGAAATTAGATATTTTATCATAATTATATGTTCATGAATTGTTTGAACTAGTGAGATATCTATCATGTGCATGTTTGATTGTGGATTGAATATTAAACCAGTATATGTGATTAATTGAGTTGGTTAGTACGTTTTCTGATCTATATAAATCATTGGATTGGTTTGGTATGGTTGGAATGGAATGAAATTCGTAGGCTTGGGTCTTTTACATTATGCAGACTCGTTGGGCAAGGGTTGAGTCGCTAAATGAAGTCAAAGTTAGAGAGTTCACTGACTTGATGGTCGTTAGGCGAGACTATTCTCGTTGGATGACTCCAAAGTCAGATAACCCACTAACCTGGCTATCGATGGGAGTTGTTAGCAGTTGGTAGGCGGGTTCTAGCATATTAAATCATGGGAGGTCTAGGGGTTCTCTAGTCGCAAGGTTTTTCATAAAGTAGATTTTCACATGGCACTACGAGATTGGTTCGATTTTCATGAGAGTGAGAGTGCCACATGTCAAGCTCTCCTTCACCAAGATAGCATTTTTAGGATTTTGGTGCATATTAGAATTATAGGGTTTTTGACCATTTTGGAAACACCTTACTCTAGAGTTGGCCCAACCTCTCTATGAGCACCATCAACCACCTTCATTCTACCCATTAACCACCAAAATCGAGAGCATTATGCCTTCATCACCTTGCTTCTGTGAACTCACCACCATATAAATCATTGGATTGGTTTGGTATGGTTGGAATGGAATGAAATTCGTAGGCTTGGGTCTTTTACATTATGCAGACTCGTTGGGCAAGGGTTGAGTCGCTAAATGAAGTCAAAGTTAGAGAGTTCACTGACTTGATGGTCGTTAGGCGAGACTATTCTCGTTGGATGACTCCAAAGTCAGATAACCCACTAACCTGGCTATCGATGGGAGTTGTTAGCAGTTGGTAGGCGGGTTCTAGCATATTAAATCATGGGAGGTCTAGGGGTTCTCTAGTCGCAAGGTTTTTCATAAAGTAGATTTTCACATGGCACTACGAGATTGGTTCGATTTTCATGAGAGTGAGAGTGCCACATGTCAAGCTCTCCTTCACCAAGATAGCATTTTTAGGATTTTGGTGCATATTAGAATTATAGGGTTTTTGACCATTTTGGAAACACCTTACTCTAGAGTTGGCCCAACCTCTCTATGAGCACCATCAACCACCTTCATTCTACCCATTAACCACCAAAATCGAGAGCATTATGCCTTCATCACCTTGCTTCTGTGAACTCACCTCCATCATGGTCATCATCTTCTAGCTTTGGTCCAACTTAACTTGAGGAGGAGACTATCATTTGGTATCGAGATCTTTGGTTCTACAAGAGCTAGGTTTCATGGTCCTACTTATCTTATTGGTTTTATCTGTCGTCTATGTGTTGTTCTTTATTGTCTCCATTTTCACTTCCATATATGTTGTTTTCCTGGTTCTAGTTTTTGTTCTTCTTTTGAACCATTTGACTTATGAACTAAGTTCATATATTTGTGTTGTTAGTGTGCTTTTGTATTTTATTAAGTCTTTTCTTCATTTATATGGTTCCATTTTGATGTTGTGTTGGGTCATTTTTATTTCCACATTCATCCATGTTGTCTAGATTTATGTGTAGTAGTCATTTTTCCTAGTTTGAGCTTTGCAAAAATCAAAAAAATATATGTTCAAGTTTGTTTACAAAATTGCACTGTATACATCCATTTGAGTATTTTTACTTTATATTTTTTATTTTATACTTATCATTAGACCATTGGCAAAATTCTTAGAATTAAGTTTATCTTATGTTTGTTTGAGTTTCATGTTATATTTTGATTCTAGTAAGTTTTTCTTTCATATTGTGTGTCTTCAACCTTTGAGCTTCCAAAAGCATTTTCCAAAATAGATTTATGTTGTGTAGTGGTGTGTATGTGTTCTGAAAAACAGAAAAGAGAAAGGACAACAAGAATCGAACCGTTTTTTGAACAAAATAAAAAAGCACAGGAAAAGTACCAAAGCAAAAAACAAAAGTGTTTACAAGGCACCATATTTAAATTTTGATGCATGATACACATCCGTACTCCAATGCATTTCTCCTTAAGTCAAAATAAATATGTTTTCGAACTTTTTCTTTCAAATTCAAAGCATATGTTCCTGCGAGAATCTCGACAATCACTTGTTTTGATTTTACATATTGATTATTTTGAAATAATAAAAAAAAAATTGGTAGAATAGTCACATTATCTATAATGTCACCACCACTAAATATTTTGTGTGAACTTTGATGTTGATCTTGCAACCATTTTTAGGTTTTGATGCATGTTATCATTCTAGGGTTTTGGACCATTTTGGAGACACCTTACTCTATAAATATAGTTGTCTCTCCTATGTATTTTTCACTTTAAGATGCTTAATGTTATGTTGCCAAATTTATTTTGTGTCATATCTTGTCTCTTAGTCACTTGCTAGAGCATCCCATGAGGTGCCTCTAGTACCTTTTTCTCCAGAGTTGGTCTAACCTCTCTTAGAGCACCACAAATAATCTTCATCCAACCACCAAAACACTATAATCGATCTTACCATCACCATCCACCAACTTTCGCGCATCAATCATAACCATAGCCTCATTTTCAAACTTTGGCCCAACCTAGCTTTGTTGGTATGTTTTATGTTTGCATTCTTCTTTATACAATAATCCCCTTATCAATGTGAGCAGATAAAGATACAGGTTTAGGGTTTTCCTTTGAAGGATGATGAGCCAATTGATGGCAAACCCCTAGCCAAGAGTCCAATCACTAGGAGCATAGGCAAACAAATTCAAGAGGAGTTATCATCATCTATGCAAGGTAAAGCTAAATTCATTTTCACTTGGGCCATCATGAAGCATTTCTAAACCTTGTATTAAGGGTCATGTACTGTAAGATTTCTTTTAGGCCTTGTATTAAAGGCCAAGTTGTGTAGGGTTTTTGAACAATCTTGCTTAAGTTGTAGTGAAATGTTTGCGCCTAGCTTAAGTCAATCTTGGGTGATTAGTTTCGTAACCTGCTTGGTGGAAGACGTCTCACACACATGATGCCACATGGCAAGTCCTTAGTATAGAGTTTTCTTACAAAGGTAGTACTCACGTGTCATTTCCTAGCGGAGAAACTTTTGCAAAAGTGGCTTTCCACATAAGAGTGGATAGTTTTCCTAAAAGTGAGAGGATTTAGGCCATTTTTCTGTGAACCAACCACTTGGCCAAGCAACCTTGCCTTGCACTATTTTCCATTACACCCTTATTTGAGCCTTATTGACCCATTGTCTTGAAAATTCTCAACTCATTAGAAGTTCAAGACCTAAAACCATGATCAACCCAACCTTAGATCTGTGAGGAACCTTAGAACTGTTTTAAGTCCTACTGAGAGCCAAACATTGTGTTCCTTTTCATTGATTTCCTGTTATCAATGATTAGCAATGATGGATATGCGAGTAAACTTCGTGTTCTTATCAAAGGATTAAAAGTGAAGAAAAGTGCAGATTTGCAGAATCATGGTGATATGCAATCTTGCATGTGAAGAAGAGATTTGCGAGTGTAAAATATGTTTTTACAATAACACCCTAGTTAAACAACGTGCAATATGTGTAATACAAACTAATTTAATAGGTTGATAACAGGTTCCATGGGTAGGGAACCGATTCCATGGAGATGAGAACTGATTTCATATTCCATTTGTATAAATAATTATGGGCCTCGGTAATAGATTCTATATGTATAAGTTGGGAATATATATATATATATATATATATATATATATATATATATATATATATATATATATATATATATATATATTAATTTTAATTATAGGAATAAAATGGTAATTTTATATTTTATTTTATTAAAATATTTTTTTTATTTTATCACATCCATCAAATTTTTTACAAATTTTCATAAATTTTACTTTCAAATCTCTTCACTTTTATCCTCAAATACCTTAAAAGAAACAATTCAAATTTTACCTTCAAATCTATCCAAATTCATCCACTCACTCTCTTTAAATCCTTCGTCACAAAAGAATGCACCCTAGATGTGGGTGAAGAGGTGTTGAATCTGTTTTTACTATTTTAATGCATTGTGAGAATTTGCAAGGGTGGTATGAATGAGAAAATTTGAAAAATCTGAACAAAAAGAGAATGAAGAAAAAAAGTGGTCTACATTAAAATAGGGCTCAAAACCATATTATAGAGTTTTCTAAACCATAATATTATGGACAATCATTCCAACCATATTTTTAACAGCCTTTACTGTGAGTCACAATTTTTCCGGCAGCTGCCATAATTTGTGAGCCTTACTATAATCACTTTGATGAACCACAGTTTTGAACAGTAATCACTCTCCATACTGGGGAAGACTTTTTGATAGGAAACCTTTATTCTAGAATTGAGATTTCACAGCCAAAATGTCATAGAAGGTTAACAAAGTTTTCTTTTGATTCCTTAAATTCCTTTATTTTGTCGAATATTGGATTCTTATCTCCATAATTGCTCAAAGGATGCCTTCGACCTAAGTAGAAACAAAATATACCGGCGATGCCAATTTACATGTTTCTTCTTCTACATGGTCCTTTCCTATCAAACAGCAAACTCTTAACTTGGTTTGATTAACTGATTAATTTCAACGTTTCTATTTGTTGGGACCAGCATAATAGACCAGTATAATCCCAAATTAAATTTTAAAAGGCTTTCACAGATTTATGCTTGGCGTACCAAACCATAATTCACAGATTTCCAAGAGAATTCGCAGCGATATCCGACAATTGACTAAATTTTCTTTACCAACAAATCCTGGACTTCATATGTTAGAAAATGGACGGATATTAAGATTAATCAATCTAATTTTAAAGCACGTAAACAAATGCAATTATCTCTAACTCAACCAAGTAACTAGGATATGTTAACCAACACATTAATACTTCAAGAACAAGATCATCGAAAAAGTAATTGAAATTACATATTCGCTATAAGTTGTCCTGGCATCAATCAGCATGACAATCTCTCTCGCCACAAATTAATTCAGGTTCCAAATGAGTTGGAATAACCAGAGTCATTATACATTAACACAAAACAGAAAAATCCCCAAATTCCACATGAAGACTTCTCGACCTTTCCTCGCATATCGTCATCACTATGGCATTGTGGCTAATGCTCTGAATCAGAATCACCTCTCTGTCGTTGCCTCACTTGTCTTTTCGTTAGACGACTGTCGAACAAATTGTCCACGAAATCGAGGTCGTTGTTCAGCTAATTTCTTTCTGCTCTGATATCGAACCTGAATTAAAACCACATTGAGTCTCCACAAGACAAAATATCATCTAAATACTAGAAAGTCCTACTGTACTGGGTTTGACACATAAATAGCTTCTCTAAATAGGGACTTCTGGTTTTAAAAATTGTTTGTTTCTTTTTCATTTTCCTTTCACTAGTTACAAAAATGGTCTTATTTTCACTTTGTTTCTTACTTTCAAATGTAGTATATGAAATTACAAAAAAGAACAAAATAATTGCCTTCATTTCATGTACTAATCTTTCAAATAAGAAATAAATTGAACAAACTTACATGTTTGTTATTCCTAGAGTAAACAAGCGCTTTCTCAAAAACACAAATAGATAGTGGTTAATGTGAATATTCATGAAAAGTTTTATATTTAACAGAGTAACAAAACAAGAAAATCCAATATTAAACCATGGGTATCCTATCCAATGCATACTTTCTTTGAGATACAACAATAACATTGGTGGATTATCCTACCTCAATCCCTAAGAGATATCATGGCTCTAGATACCACTTTGTCTGATCCGTCAATCTACACTAATTATGTTAATGGGTATCTAACCATTGACAAATTAGATGACACTAATTATGAGACCTGGAAATCAGACATTAAACTTTGGCTTAAGAATCAGGGGTATGTTGATCATCTCACCCAGAATGTGTCTTCTATTGATGCTGATGAAGCTTCCCGTTGGTTGAAAATTGAAGCTCAATCATGCATCATTCTCAAATCCACTATTCACTCCTCTTTTAACAACTGTTTCATACATATGAAACATGTTTAGAAGTTTAGGAACAGGCAGAATTGTTATACACCAATGAAACTCAACGTCTTTATGTTGTAACATGATGTTTGCACTTACTTATACACTATGAAATTGCCTTATCTCTAGTCGATGTAGGATCTCCAATACATACCCCTCACGCCAAGACATATGCATCTCAAGCGTGGGAGTAAACATTAATGGGTGGTCCTATAATGGTCTGATAGTGGGTGGCATGATAGACCCACCAAACAACAAATCTCACTAGGATAAGCTCTAAACCATAACTCTGATACCATGTTAAGAAGTGAACTTTAAAACTAACTCAATCTTACAAAACCAACTTATAAGGTAAAGTCTAAACCTACTTATATACTATAAATTGACTTTATCTCTAGTCAACGTGCGACTTACAACACACCCCCTCACGCCGAGACATATACATCTCGAGCGTGGGACTAACAATATCTTAACAATATTATCTAACAGATAGATTGACTCGAGTCGTCAAGGAAGACGGATTCAACCAATGCCAATCAGATCACACTATGTTTGTCAAACACTCCATGGAAAGGAAGGTAGCCTTGTTCATTGTTTATGTTGATGAGGTAGTTATCACAAGAAAATATTATGATCAAATAAAGCATCTAAAGGGACTTTTGGCCAAGGAATTTGAAGTCAAGGACTTGGATTAGCTCAAATATTTCATAGGGATGGAAATTGCTCGGACAAAGAATCTTATTGATGTATCACAAAGGAAATACACACTTGAATTCCTTCAAGAAACCAACATGCTTGGGTGCAAGGCAGCCAATACTCCCACAGAACTGGAAAAGAGAGGTAAAGAAGAAAGTCCACCAGCTGATTAAGATAGATATCAAAGCCTAGTTAGGAAACTAATCTACCTAACTCACACTAGGCCTGATATGTTGTGAGCTTGGCTAGTTGCTGCTACACATCTAACCCAAATGAAGCCCACATGAAAACAGCAAACAGAATCCTCCAATACCTCAGGTACACCAGGTCAAGGGCTCTACTTCAAGAAGAACTCAAACAGAGGCACTGAAGTCTATACTGACTCGGATTGGGAAGGATGCCCCTGTGACAGGAAATCAAATACAGTCTACTGCTCTGTTGTTTGGGGAAACTTCTTGACTTCGAGAAGCAAGAAGTAGTTGGTGGTGGCAAGGAGTAGTGCAGCAGCAGAATTCAAAGCTAAGGCTTATCTGTTAAGGAATCTGGCTTAAGAGGATGCTGGATGAAATCAGAATTCCTATCAATTTGAGGATATTATGTGACAACAAAGCTGCTATAAGCATTGCAAAGATCCCAGTCCACCATGATATGACAAAGCATGTGAAGATTGACCATGGCATTATAAGTGTTGAACATGTTTCATCATTCAGACAAACACGTGAAAACATTAAATCCAATCTGTGTATGATAGAAATCTACCACCCATATTGGGGGAAGTGTTGGAAATCAGCACATATCAATCAGAGTCATTCAATTCTGATTTGCACAGCCCATAATAAAACTTAATGTAAATAAGATCAGTTTTATTACCTTAGGTAGAGCATTTACTGGGAGAATTATTTCTCTGTTTTCAGGAATAAATGTATTCTATTTATACCTTTTTTGTATGTTTCCCAAATCAGTAAATATACATCATATTTTCCTCATGCTTAGGGAAAACACAGGAGGATGTTAAATTATAATTGAAGGCGTCCTATATGCAGAAAAAAGGAGAAAAAGATTTGTATTTGGAGGGGTTGCAAGAAATTTCATGGCTTCAAAATGGGAAAAGGCCTCTAACATCATCAGCTGAGGTGACTTTACCCTTTGCCAAGAAGAAAACTGCAAATGTTTAGGGCAAGATTAGCTCAGTTTTCGAGCTCACACCAGCAAATTGAACGGAAATGGTTGTGGAATTGAATCTCGGTACTAAGATAAACTCATGCGGGATCGTACAAAACTGTGCAAAAGTACAAATTCATGTCCAAGTTAGCAAGTCACCTCCATACCCATTTTAGAGCATTGCAACGCCCTACCACTCCTCCAAATGTCGTTGGGTCACAGTTGAAGCGGCACATTTTGACCCCAATTTATGTTGGCCGCTAGATGTTTCACTCACAACAACATCTTGCTAGTTCTGGACATGACTGTCACTTGAAGGGAGTGCCGCTGTCTTCACATGTCACGGTACAGACAAGGTCAAGAATATTGTTTACAGCCAGAATGCTGGATGGAGAGAATAGAGATAGGAAAGACTATATCATCACCAGAAGGTTGGATATATTTGAGGGGTGGCATGGTGAGAAATAGTTAGGCAAGAGGGGTTTATTGTTGTATTCAATTTCTTTTGTTGCAATTTTTTTGAGAATTATGTTTACAGAGCTCAATCACTGGGAGAAGGAAGTATATATAGTCTACAACATATAATTTTAAGTTCCTACAACATCATAGCAATATATATTAAATCACTTACTTATGAACTCTATGGACTGTTACCTTTTTATGAAAGCACCTCTCCTTTCTTTCTTTTCTCTTTTGGCGAAATTTAGTCAAGGCTGCTTCCCTTTGAGAAGTCTTGTTTTGATCTACTCTGTTGGCACTTCTACTTCCACTAGCATCGCCACTGCCACTATTCCCAGGGAGTCCATTGTCGCTTTCCATGTTTGTTCCTCCAGCATTAACTGCTGTGCTGCCCCCATTTTGGCCATTGCTTCCATTGTTGCTGCCTGAAACACTTCTATTGTTACTGAGGTTTCCAACATTACCTTCTACTAGCACTTCTACCACATTTGATGAACCACAATGCGGAGTAGCAGCAGTAGCCAATTTCTTTGCAGATTCAGTATCATGATCAGATGGCAGCTGGTGCATGTCATCAGTACAGTTACCATTTTCATAATGGAGATGGAAGTCTGGAGCAGCAGAATCTCTATGTCTGTCTACTTTAGGTAGTGCCAGCATTCTTGCTGCTTTATCTTCAGTGTTATGTAAGATGACTTGTTGAGAGTTACAGACAAGGTTGTTTTTTATAGGCTGGAAAGCAGATGTTTGGTACAAACATTTGGTTGAAGCCACTGCTAGTTCACTTATAACTGCAGATTTAGCATAAGCATTATTAGTAGTGGAACCCATATCAATGTTATTGCTAGCACCATTTGAATTTTGGTTAGGAAGATTGCCGCTTGAATGAGATTGAATATCACGAGATGAATCTTTCTTTGTAACTTCTAAGCTATTATTATAGGGAGAATTACTTCCAACACATCCAGTGGGAGATTTCTTAGTGTTAGAGGCTGCATTGTACCTGTAGCAAAAGAGTTTAAACAGTTAAACAGTTATCCACCTTAAAATGAATTCAGAACAACAACAAAAAAACAGTAACATAGTATCATTATACCTTGAGAAAGCAGACTGATCAGAACGCCTTAAGACATTTCTGTCATCCTGAATTGTAATATCAGCATCTTTAACTCCTCTAAGCCTCTTTAAACTAAGGTCAAGAGATGGCAATTCTTCATCATTATTAGTACCTTTATTTTCAGTATCTGAGGGCTTCAGCCTTTTATTTAAGGCTTCAAATTCTCCACTATGCATCTGAGAATCAGAACTGCTAGTAATGGCTTCAGACAATGATAAACCTTTGCACCTTAGCTTGCTAGATTGATTTTCACAATTAAGGTCCAGTGGTTTAGAGGGGGCGGCATCAGGTGCATTGCTATGTTTAGAACCTGCAGTTTTGACTGGAACCCCATTGATATAGTTGACCACGAAGTCAATATCTCTATTGAGTCAACTTTCATCTCTTCCAGGGAAAAGAATTAAATACGATAAATCATCACAAAATAAAGGTACACGCATATACAAGCATGGGCAATACCAACATGAATGCATGAACAGCTGGCCACCCAGACTTAGGGAGTCAACTCTCACCCTCTCTTTCACATTGTCTAGGGAAAAGAGTTAAATAAAATAAATCTTCCCAAAAGAAATGTACATGCATATTACATAATCTGCAACAAGTACATGAATACATATATGAACAGCTGGACAACCGCACTTAGGGGAGAGATTACACATTAATGGAATGAGATCAGTAGGTATGAAATGTAATAAGAAAAAAAACTAACCTATACACCCTTATTTATTAGCCAAAGACAATCATATACCCATAATACAGGGTCTAAATCTTGAGTTTTTCTCATAGAGACTGGTTCCTAAATAAACGTCACCTACTGGGAATTTAACCTATGTTCTAAAGAATCATGTGTTACCAAAAAGAGTACCCCAAGGCAAACCCGAAAGCAAAGCAACATAATGAAAACAACGAAGAGAATATTAAATCCAATGCTAGGGAAGAAATTGTTCTTCTACAAATCCCTCAGCAAGATAGGAGATACAATTAATGCCATGAAAACATTCACTCAACAACACACTATAAAATTTCCATTACCGCCAAACACGTACAATTTGGTTGACTGTAATTGAGAAAGAGTTAATGCAGTGACATGAAGATGAAGACACTTTGGCCTTACCAAGTTGTTCCTTCTGTTCTGAACACTCCTTTGCACCGAGGGGAGCCACCTTGTTCCCACCGATTTCAGCATTCGAGTGAACAACTTGAGCACACGTACTGTCAGGGCACTCAGCTATTTGATCCCACTGAGAGACAGGTTTGGGACTATCAACCTCTACAGCACGTTTGGTCCATGAGCTCTGCATAAGAAGAAAACAAAGAACTTGTCAAGTAGCTTTTGGTTACAGGAATTAGAACATGACCTCCACTCGACAATACTGCCTCAGTTAGTCCCATCCAGTACGCAGACAATTTTCTGTGGTGTTTGCTGTTTAACTGTTTATTTCCCTAAGATATTAGAATTTGATGATGTTTTAATGAATGACAGGTTAAATTATGAAGGTTTCTAGCCCTTTACTTTTTCACAAACTCACAAGTGAAAACAGCATCTCATGCAAGTCTGATATAACACCGCAAGCATAATCATAGAAAAAAAAACTGAGACAAATGCAAAATTAGGTGTATTATACAATTATCAGAAAGTACCTAACGAGAGCACAATTCCTCCAGAGTTACAACTATATCAGAGGTTTCCCTCCTCTCTCCAAGTCACACAATGTCTTCCTACTATCCCACTCCCACCTCTTTCCCTATATTCACTCCTTTAACAGAATTCTCACTCCCCTGTTGCCAGACTGCTGCCAGACTGGCATTCTTTCTCTTAGACTATATAATGCACATAATGGGCCTAGTAACATAGTAGCAACTATATGAACCACTTCTTTTGCATTAAATTAGTGAAACACGATGTGCCACACTTCCTACTCAATCTAAAGAGATTTTTTAACAGCATTACAATTCGTATAATACAAAACCTTCACGTTAACATGTTCAAAGTAAACCATTTTTATATGACATACAAAAGATAAAAGAGACACGTAATTCCATGTTACCGAAACAGAATGGAATATCAATGTAATTAATCTCACAGCCATGTACATCAGAAAGGTAATTATTTCTCCTTAAATATAACTGATACACGTACTAAAATGTAACTGATACAAATACTCAAAAATGTCCTTGTTAGGAGTAGCTTTAGAGATATCTGTCAAGAAGTATGCCATGAATTTAGGCTTTATGTAGGGGAATTTATATTTATCTTTTTTTTTTTGTTTGTTTGGTTAGATTTGATTATGAATTTAATATTAGACGATTGTAACAAGAATAAAATCCCACAATTATACGGATTTATTCTCTTTAGAATTATTTCCTGTTTTATTTTTTTAATTTATATTTTTATCTCAGAACAAATATGGGTCAGCTGACCTAATAATTATGTGAGAGAAATAAAGAAATTCTTACCTTCTAAATTTGAGAATATCTATAAGAGATGTGCCAGCAAAAGTATCCAGAGTACCAAGAATAACATGAGACGGCTCTTGTATGAAAGGTACAAAAGATGACTCAAGTGATTCAAAAGACTCAACTTCAAAAGAACTCTCCCCATGAAGTTGAGGACATTCATAAAAAAATTTAGTTTCATCAAAAGTCACTCCATGGAGGTATAAAACTTTTAACTTAGAAGATGGTAACAACGACATTCCTTTATTTTAGATGCATATCCAACGAATATGCATTTGACAATTTTAGGATCTAACTTTCCACGGAACTAACTATGAATATGGACAAACACAAGACATCCAAACACCCGATTTTGAAGACTAGAGAGAAAAGGAATAGACGAAAAGGAAGAAATGAACTCGATAGGACGTAGACCATCTAGGACTCGAGAGGATAATATGTAAATAAGATTTGCAGCAGTGAGGACCGCCTCTCCCCAACAAGATTTAGGGACATTCAATTGGAAAAGAAGTGCCCAGAAGAAGATGCCTATTTTTTCTTTCAACAATGCCAAGTTGTGGTGTATCCACATAAGTAAATTCATATGAACAACACCATTTTTAAAAGAAAATTTAGACATGCCATGATTTACATATTCCCTCCCATTATCAGAACGTAAACGTTTAATTGACTTCCCAAATTGTGTTTTTACCACATGGAAGAATTTCACAAATAAAGTAAAAACTTCAAATTTTTGTTTCATGAAAAATCTATGTAACGCGGGTACTATCATCAATAAACGAGAGAAACCATTTTGCTGTAGATATACTATAGTTTGATGCAGGTCGCAAACGTTAGAATAAATCAAAACAAAAGGATGGGCAATCTTTATATTACGAGGATGATGTGGCACAATGGTGTTTTGCCAGTTGACATAAATCACATTTAAATGACTCTGGAAAATAAGGAAGGAAACATGGACTTTATAACAAAAAAAGTGGGATGTACTAGACATCAGTGGATATGCCAAATTTAAGAGGACTCAAAAGTAGTGCAAGATTGGAGACAAGAGGTACTTGTTTGTTTACCGATACTATCTTTATTTCCCAAGTTATTAAAACAATACAACCCTCCTTATTCTTTAACAGTTCCAATCGTCCTTCCCGTGGGAAGAATCTGAAAAACACAATGACTGGGAAAGAAGTTTACAGAACACTTTAGGTCATGGGTGAGTTTTTGAACAGAAATAAGTTTACTAGAAAATTTTGGAATATAAAGAACATCTTTAAGGTTTAGCCATGGCAAAAGAGAAACATTACCACATTTAGATATTGGTATACAAGTCCCATTGGCAACAGTAATGCGGTTACCGAAAAGAGAAATATATGATGTTAAAAGAGATGAATGAGGGGTCATATGGCCTGTGGCACAAGAGTCAAGAACCCAAGAGTTCTTACATAAAGTTTTAGAAAAATTAAAAGAGGAATTGAAGTTTTTACCAGTCATGGCTAGAGAGCAAGTACCAGAAAGTGACTTACGAATAGACTCCATGACAAATTTCAAACGTTCAATTTCAGCACTTAATGTATCTTTGAAGTTAGAAAATCAACATTGCTTAGTGGGTTTGTCTTGCTTAAATAAATATTAGGGTCACACTTTGCGATTTTGTTGCAACAACCACAGTTGTGATGGTCACTTTGCCAATATCTAATGCCATATTTGACTCAAATATGGTCACATTGCTAATGTATGCAATTTCCATGCTAATCCATCTTTTTAACCATATGAATCCTTGGTCCTCTATGATCCGACCACCACCAATCAACCTTTGCACCTTCCTCCCACATCCATTTCTCCTTCATATTTGGTCACTCCTACTCCTGTCACTACCCCTCCATCGTCTACCTCCATTTTTCCCTGTGCCATGTTCGCTTCTTCCTCCATTCTTGAGAACATCATTTATCGGATCCCTGATTATAGAGCCTCTTTTCATGCTACTAGTGACTCTAGAAATATTCAACAAGTTAAAAAATTCTGATCATGCTACTGGGTGAGTCTCAAAATATTTAGTAGTTTAAACATTTCAATGGCCCTGATCATGTTAATGTTGGCAATGGAGAAGGTTTGAATGTTCTTGCATCTGGTTCCACTTCTCTGTTATCCTACCCACTCATCTTTTATTTTTAATCTTCATCATTTACTACTTGTTCCATCTATCACCAAAAATCTCCTTAGTGTTCATCAATTTGCTTTTGATAATGGTGTTAATTTGAACTTTTTCCTCATTATTGTACTGCCAAACCACAGGCCAACCGTGGAATCCTTCTAGAAGGTGTTGTTGGCATTGATGGCTCATATTCCTTCCCAATCTTCAGATTCACAACTATTTCACTCCTCTCTCGTCTAGTACTTCCACCGCTTTGTCCATCACCACCCCTATTGCTGCTAGGTCTTCCACAATTGCTCCATCTCCCTCGAAGTCTCTCAATTTATGGCATTCTAGATTAGGCCATCCTAATGTCAATGTATTAAAACTTGTATTGATTGAATGTAATGTTCCTTTTCAAAATAAAAATCTAGCTTTCTATTCATCTTGTGGTGTTGGCAAGTATCATTGTTTACCTTCTTCCACTTGAAAATCTTGGCAAAACTCCTTCATCCCTTCAATTAATGATGCTAGAATATCTCCATTGAAGGAACACTTGTGTAAACACTTTCAAACCAAGGATCTTGGGAGCCCTAAATACTTCTTGGGTATTGAAATCTTAGTTAAAAGGTGTTGTAATCTCTTAAAGTATGCTCCAAACAATAGTTCCATGGACCTAAATCAAAAGCTAATGACAGAAGAAGGTGCATCGTTCTATGATCAAAAAAGATATAGGAGACTAGTTGGAAAACAGAATTATCTTACAATTACTAGACTTAATTTGTCTATTGCAATTGGTTGTCGTTCAATTCATGCAGCCTCCGTGTATTGGCCTTAAGAATGTTATCATTTGTATTCTAAGGCACCTCAAAAGAGCTCCAAGACAAGGTTTGCTATATGAAGATAAAGGAAAACACCCAAATCTCTGGGTACTGTGATGCAGATTGGGCAGGATCCCTTACTAACAGACGCTCTACTATAAAATATTGTGTTTTTCTTGGAGGAAATATTATTCCCTAGAAAAGTAAGAAACAGAATGTAGTGCTTCGATCAGCTGCTAAAGCTGAATATAGGACAATGGTGTCTCTTACTTGTGAACTTGCATAGGTGAAACAACTCCTTCAAGAACTTAACTTCTGTGAAATCAAAACCATGAAGATGTATTGTGATAACTAATTTGATCTCCATTGCTTCCAATCCAGTTTTCCATGAGAGAACTAAACAAATAGAAATTGACTATCATTTTATTCATGTAAAATTGTTCTCAAAAGAAATTTGTACCGAGTTTATGGATCAAATGATCAACATGTAGATGTGTTACCAAGTCCTAAAGGGGACCATGGGTTGAGTTTATCTGTTTCAATCTTGGTAAATTCAATTTGTGTGAGAGAGAGTATTAGAATAGTATTAAAATTGGGTAGAAAGTAGCTTTGTTGGAAACTATACCTGTGAGTTGTACCTAGGTTTGTAGTTCAACCTTTTGATCTTTCGTCTTCTCATTCTATCAGATTTCTATCATTATAAATATGAGATCATAAAAGTGGTATTTCAAGCCCTCGTAAATATATTGTCTTATTAATCTTAAGGTATATAAAATATGTAAGTTGAGTTGAAATCAATTAACCCGGTACCGAACCCAATTTTGATAGGGTTAGCCACAATAAATCTGCTGAAATGTAGTTGGGTTGAGTTGCTCTTAACTTACAGTAAAATAATTACTTTTGCTAGTGTATTTCTCGTTGGTTTTCTTAACAATGTCGCAACATATGAAAAGTAGGTGAGGGGCAGAGGCATTTAATGGATGAGAGCACAAAATTGCCATTTGGGCTAGTTTAGTATTCATATCCTTGAAAGAGTTTAGTAAGCAATAATTATGGAATTACATTTCTTGATATAAAAAAACAACACATTAATATTTAAAGGAAATATGAAATCCTAATAAAAGGAATTAAATCTCCTAAAATAAAGAAAATAAATCTTTAGACATAGAGACTATAAATCAAGACCAAATCTACCAAATAAAATGCTAATCTCAATCTCTTAATTTTAGGGGTTTCTTACAAACAAATCTATATTTATTATTCAATCAATCAATAATTAGTGTACAATAAATGTGCAATAGTTACACCCATATTTCAGCACTCCCTCTCAAGTTGAGGAATATATATCCTCCATTCCCAATTTCATTACAAGATTATAGAAGTCTGTATTAAGTCCTTTTGTCAGCACATCAGCCACATATTGCTTATTAGATAGAATGTACAGCAAGCATACTAAACCTTCTTCTAATTTTTCCTTCATGAAGTGTCTATCTATTTCCATATGTTTTGTTCTATCATGTTGAACGGGATTACATGTAATGTCTATTGTTGACTTATTATACCAATAGAGCTTCATGGGTCCCTCCATATTAATCTTCAAGTCATCTAAAGATAATTTTTAGTCATAATAACTCACGTAGCACCCTGTGCAATGAACCTGAATTTTTATTCAGCACAGATCTTGACACCACATTATGTTTTTTACTCCTCCATGTCACTAAGTTCCTACCTAGGAAAGTTCAATATCCAGTTTTTGAACTTCTATCAACAAACACCTACATAATTTGCATCAATGTAGGCTTCAAGACTTAGTTGTTCCATTTCTTTTGAACAGTATTCCCTTTCCAAGGCTTCCCTTCAAGTAATGTAGAATTCTATAAGCAGCTTGAAGATGAGATTGCTTTGGTTCATGCATAAACTAACTAATGTCACTTACTGAATGAGCAATGGTTGGCCATGTAAGCCAGATATATATATTTTCTAACCAATCTCTGATACATCCTTTTGTCTACTGATGATTCCTCTTCAGTCATACATAACTTGTAATTAAGACCCATTGGAGTTGAAAGTGATCTCCACCCAATTTTCCTAGTTTCTACCAGCAAATCGGTATATATTTTTGCTGAGATATGACAATTCACGAGTTACAGTAGGCTATTTCAATCCCTAAAACATACTTTAATCCTCCTAGCGCTTTTAGTTCAAATTCCTGAACTAGTCTCTGTTTCAATTCTTCTTTCTTTTTTTCATTATTTCCAATCCCTGTAATATCATCTACATAAACTTGATGTATTGTTACCCCCTCTTTTCTTAAATGTTTAGCAAACAAAGTGTGATCTCCTTTGACTTTGTAACGAAATCCTTTCATAGCTTTTGTATATCTTCCAAACCAAGCTCTAGGAGATTGTATCAGTTCATAAATAGCCTTCTGTGGTATGCAAATTTTTTTTGTCTCCTTCAAACCCAAGTACAATATTTATGTAAAAGTTTCCAATCAAAGTGGGCAACTAATGACAACAGAACCCTTACTGTATTCATTATAGCAACGGGTGCATAAGTCTCCTTATAGTCTATTTCATAAGTTGGAGTGAATCTCTTGGTGACTAGAGCTGTCAAAATGGGTTGGAACCCGCGAGCCAACCTGGCCCACCACGGGTTCAGGCTGGGTTGGGTTGAAAAATTTTTACAAATTTCAATACGAGTTGATTTTTTACCCGGCCCACCTAAAACTCGACTCACTCGGGTAGAACCCATGGTGAGTCGGGTTGGCTCACCAACCCGCAAATAAAGGGTCACACAAATGTTTGTTGTTAAGTTGGGTTTTGCATTTGGGTAAAGTTAGGTTGTTTTTTTAGCCAACACATACATAATTTGTATTTTTGAGATTTTGTTTTGTATTTGAATTGTATTAAAGTTCACTTAGATTTTAATTAGAATTATAATTTAATTTTGACTGAAAAAAAAAATTAAAAAAATAGTATTTTTTTTAATTAAGTGGGTCCGTGAGCCAACCCATTTAACCCACCAACTCGTGGTGGGCCGAGCCGAGTCAGGCCAGGTTACCCATTTTGACAGGGTGGCCCACCTCTTTTTGTATCAGCCTTATATTTTAGTGTGAATATCTGTTTCCAGTCAACAATATTCTTTTCTTTGGATTTGTCAACAATTTTCCTGAGTACTATTCTTTTTCAATGCATCCATCTCCACTATTCTTTCTATAAGGAAGAATTATTTAATTGCTGTGTCTAACGTAGACCACACAATATGCATTTATACTAATTTACAAAATCAAATACCACAATTTTTGAATAATAATTAGGGATAATGGTTCTAATTTCCTACAATCTATATCAACAAATGATTAACAAATTTGTAACAGCTATAATTATTTCATTTTAACACTCCCCTCGAGTTGGAGTATATAAGTCATGTGCACCAAATTTGTTACAAACATACTTAACCCAAGGGCCTCTATGCAACTTGGTGAACACATCTGCCAACTAGTCACTAGTATTGACAAAATTTTTATTTCTCTAGAGAGCACCTTTTCTCTCATAAGGTGACAATCAATCTCTATGTTTAGTTCTCTCATGGAAGACCGGGTTGATGCAATGTGAAGTGCAACTTCATCGTCACAAAATGGCTTCATTTCATAGATCCAATGTGAAATGACAATCAATCTCGATGTTCAGATCTCTCATGGACAACCGTTTGAAAATGTGAAGTGCAACTTGATAGTCACAAAATAGCTTCATTTTATAGATGTTCCCAATTTTTAGTTGTAGATGTCTAACATAGGTAAGCTCACAAGTGGTTATTGTAATAGCACAATATTCTGCTTTTGCATTGGATCTAGCGACTGTTTTTCTTTTTTCTTATCCATGAGATCAGATTTCCTCTAGTAAGAGCACAATAATCAGAAGAGGATCTTTTGTCTACCGGTGACTTGCCCAATCCGCAACAAAGTAAAGTGACCTTAGTATTTCCTTTGTCTTCATACAGTAATCCTTGTCTCAAAGCATTTTTTATGTATTGAAAAATACGTGTCACAACATCTCAATGGCTATTATAAGGGAAATTTAGAGATTGATTTACCACACTAATTGCAAAAGTGATATCAGAGCTCGTGACGGTGAGATAATTGAGCCTACCTACTATGCCTTAATATCTTTTCAGGTCTTTTAATGGCTCCTTTTAACCCAGAAAAAGCTTGATATTGAGATCCATAGGAATACCACAAGGACAGCAATTAAGCATACTAGTTTTAGTGAGAATTTCCGGTGCATACTTACGTTGATAAACAATGGCAAAAAATGATTGGGCAACTTCAATGCCTAAGAAAAGTTTGAGGGAACCTAAATTTTTGGTATAAATCTGCTGCAGAAGGAGCTCTAATGCCTTAGTTCACTAGTCTTGGGAAAGACTAGAATCTTCTTTTGCTGATTTTAAATAAGACATCATGGAGTTGTAAATCAGCAACTGGCTGTGTAATGAGTGATTTTACAAAGAGAAAACAGCAATAAGGATTGTTAAGATGAAATTGCAGCAATTAAGGCTGCATCCTCTTGAAGATAAAATGGCAATGAAGACCGCAAGGGGTAAAAAAGAGACTGGGGAAAAACCCTAACTTTGATTCTATGTGAAAAAATATATAGGCAGTAAGCAATAATCATGGGATACTTTTCCTTATATGAAAAAAAAAAAAACAATACATTGGTATTTCAAGGAAAAATTAAATCCTAATAAAAGGAAATAAATCTCTGAGAAATAAAACTCTTAATCCCAATCCCTTAATTTTAGGGATCTTTTACAAACAAATCTATATTTATTATTCTATCAATCTATATATCTATATTGTTTAATATTTACACTCATATTTCAACAAGTATGAATTGACAAATAAAAATAAAAAACATCCGTGAAATCTAATTTTACCCTTAAGATCCATGCATGCATGATTTTCAAAAAATACAGAATTTATACCTGAGTGCCACTACCATTGTCACTTCCATCCCCATTATTCAGGCCTACACTTCCATTATCATCTTCATCATTGCTACCAGAATTATTATCAGACTTCTCAAGACTCTTTGATTTTACAGACTTCTGCGTATGCGTTCCACTTTCACTGCCACTCCCACTAGACTGCAATGCTCATAATTGACAAAGTAAACAAAGGCCCACATCATATGAAATAGACAATTTTAAGCATGAAATAAAGTATCACAAATCTGCCACTGACATTGAGCAAAAATCAATGGACATTTATTTAATAATAACAATAGTAGTAAGAATCAGTAACTCTAGCATTTACATCAATCCTACTATAGTATTTTGAGCTCATAGATTTAGCAAAGGCAACAGACTGCTTATATCCTCATACATATTCATGCCATAAAAGAAAAGGAAATAGAAAATATAACGTAAGGAAAGAAAAATTCAAATCAGCTTACACTGTGACATCTTCTCCAAACGTGCTGCCACAGGTTTTTGAGCTCATTCTTCCGAATGGGTTTGACTAGAAAGTCAACGGCACCCTTTGACAAACACTTAAAGACTAAACCCATAGAATCAAGAGATGACATCACTGCAGACCAATTTCATTAGAAGCCATAGAAAAGAGTAGCTCTTTTACAGCATGTGATGAGAAAAAGAAATGCTTCAAACCAAACATATACAAGCACTTGGAAAAACTTACTAACTACTGGAATATTTTTCCGAGTTTTGTGGCCCATAATCTTGTATAGAAGACCAATGCCTGATAAACCAGGCATTGCCACTTCAGTTAAAATGAGATCAATATGATTGGTTAAATCCTCCAATATCTTCCAAGCTTGCAATCCGTTAGCTGCTTCAATAACTGGAAAAAAAAAAACACCAAAAACACATTAAGCTCTCATGTAACAGTATTATACTCATCACATAGAATTATATTACAAATTATTAGATATATTCACAGTCAATCGATACCTAAGAGCTTGCTTTACAATAATTAAACATAACAACAGAAACTAAACTCTTACAGAACTAAAGTCATGCAGGCTTTACAAGCTTGCTTGACCTATATTGTAAAAGAGTCTAACAGAGCACCTCAATATTTAGGGGCAACCAGGTCCTTTCCCTGTAGCTGTTTCTACTTTTCCATGAATAAAATTATCCCCCATTTCCATACTGGATGTCAAAATCACAAGTAAGCCCGCTAACGCATAGGATTGGGAATCAGTGAATCACATGTTGGGACCATAGTTGTATAATGGAATAATTCTGTCGTGACAACAGATTGCTTTTATGGCATATACTTACAGGAACTAGGATATAAATTTCAATATAATTCTATACTGGTTTACATATGCAGGGTCCATATAAAAGATTAGTATTGAGAATAATGTGATCCAATTTACTGTATAAAACTGTTTGCTATCATTATTTTTATAGGTTATCATAAATTGGATGCATTGTGTTCTTTTATTTGTTAGAAATTGTAGTGGAGATGAGTGTTCCCGACCTTCTAATTCTGGTCCAGCCAAGGAACAAGATGACGATGCTAAGCGTCTATGGAAATATGTTACAAAGATAAGAACTGCACGTGGTTCTGGTGGTAGAAATTAAGAAATTAAATGCAAATTTTGTGATTTTACATTCAACAGATCTTACATTAGAGTGAGGGAACACTTGTTGAAAATTGAGAACAATTCAAGAAGTTGGACAATGAGGCTACATTGAAGAAGTCAAAAACAAAATTTGTCTCCTTACCCCAGTATCCTCAACAATGGATACAAACAATGGCAGTGTTCATCCGAAAAGGAGAAAAACTATAGATATTGAGTTTAATATGCAGAGTAGAAAGCAACTTGCTTATGAAATTGGTAGAATCATTTAATCTGCAAGATTGTCATTTCATCTAGCATGAAATCCTTGATATAGGAAAGTATTTTCTTATGCAACCAACCTCCTAGTTATAATAAATTAAGGGCAATATTACTTGAAAAAAGATAGAACTCATGTAGAGAAGTTGTTACAACAACCAATTAAAAAATTCATGGAGCCTCTTCAATAAATGATTTGATTATATTAAATACGAGGATATAATATGATTTGATAGGAAAATATCTTACAAAATATTTCTCACTATTAAATATTGATTTTGTTGCCTATTATTGTATCTCTTCATTATAAATAAGAGAAGATATATGTATATACACATGAATTCATTATAAATAAGAGTACATATGTATATACACATGAATACATTATATTACTTCTCAATTTCTCTCTTCTCAACATGCTACTAGAGTAGTAACATCCTCTATGACCTATTTTGTCACTAATCTTTCAAAAATTGTATCCAGAGCCTCTTGAAAATTGTGTTTGCCTAGTGAACCCATTGTCTTTAAAAGATTTTTTTTAAGGAACCCTTCTATCCTATTAAAAGGTTTGTTCATTGATGCTAATCACCAAAATATGATATGATTTTAAAAGGAATATCTTACCAAAATATCTCTCAATGATGGAGATCCTACATCATCATATAGAGATATAATCAAATTATAATATGTAAGTAATTGCAATCCTTACCAAAAAACCACAATTTTGTAAGATTAAATTAGGCTTAAAATATACTTTTTAAGATGGAATCAGAGTCTATCCTGTCTATCCTACCGTTTATCATGTCACCCGCAATCAAACCTCCCACACATATCTACTCTCATGCTTGAGACATTCAATTCTTATTGTGAGAGGATGTTCTAGAGATATCACATCAACTACATATACAACCAAATTAAGGTATATAAATAAGTGCAAACCTTACCTTAAAAACTGATGTTGTAAAATTGAGTTAAACTTTTAAAATTTATTTTTTAAAACCATTATTAGATATTATTTTGCTTGCTACTATTTTATTTCTTCTTTATAAATAAGAATACTTCTATGTGTACCCAATACACATAACTCATTATATTCCTTCCCAATTTCTCTCTTATCAAAATGGTAGCAAAGTGGCACCATACGATACAACCAATTTTATCACTAATCTTTTCAACATAACCAAAAGGGTGTGAACATTGTTACTCATGGACAAACTGATCCACAAAGAAGATCTCTAATTAGCTTCGTGATTGTCACATTGTGTGGACCTAACAACAAAGTAGTTACAAATCCAGCTTAGAAAGTGAAGTTAGGCCTAACTCAACCTTACAAAATCAACTAATAAGATGAGGCTTACAATCACTTATATATTATAATTCAATCATATCTCTAGTCGATGTAGGATCTCCATCACACCCCCTCATGTCAAGGACAAGATATCTCAAGCATGAAAGTAGAAATTTGTGGCCTGTCAAATAGTATGTGGCACAATAGGCCAACAAACCTGCTAGGATTGCTTGAGATTAAAAATATGAGAAAAAGAGCATAAGAGGTTATTGATCTTTGTTATTCCCAGAAGAAAATTTCACCAGGAACATCTAGCTATCAGCTCATAGGTACAACATATAGCAGTCTTCCAATACAGTTGTTAACTACCTACATTAAATACATATTCTAGCAACAACTTATTTAATACATATTCTAACGGGATTAAACCCACACTTTCTTATATGCATCTTAAAAGTGAACTTTAAGTCTATCTAAATCTCACAATACCAACTTGTAAGGTGAGTTTGCATCTATGTCTATACTATATTTTGACCATATCCCTAGTCAATGTGGCAAATCAAACACTGACCAATTTGTTAAGACTCTTATAAGTACCTAAGTTTGTACTAGTAACACACTTTTCTGTAATCTCTCTTTTTACTAATGCGAATTCATAACTCAACAGTTTGAGATTTTGACTTTGATAGAGTCCTATGTTAAGAAATACTACACTGCTTAATTTCCTCATGGACCGAAAATATGAATAGCTTATTAGAACAATTGTCCTATCGATTAAATAACTTCAATGCCTAGGACATATCAAAATTTACCAAGGATTTTAGCTTGGAATTAACATGAGAGGAATTGTGATAGAACAAATATATGGTAAAACACGTGAAACTCTTCTTTTATTGAATACAAACTATTATCCTGCCAATGTGACAGGGACAATAGCTAAACACCCCTCTAGGAACGATTACAAGAGATGCCAAGGTAGAACTCCGAGAGACCTCTCTCTCAGCCCTTCCTACAATTCTTCTCACATACTGACTAACTCCCCCACTAAACCCCCTAACAGACTTAAATAAGTCTGCTACAGTTGTACCTTCTAACAGACTCAATTGTCTGTTTTCTTCCTTCTTTTGTATACAACGCCCAATCTATCAATTTTTTCGGGTGGAGAATATCATGTTCATGCATGTTATGACAATATCATCCACATAAACAATGACATAAATGCATCCTTGAGGCAAATGACACTAGAAAGCACAATGGTTAGCTGAAATGCAAATCATACCAAAATGCTAAAAAATAGTACATAAGGAGTTAAACCAAATTTGAAGGGATTGTTCAGTCCATATAGGGGCCTATGAAGCTAACAAATCATAGAAGAGGACTCCCACAAAGCAATTAAAGGCATATTTATATCAAGTTGAAACAAGGAAGAACAAAGAATGACGACCATATAATAGGAGTCTAACAAAAGCCATTTGGCCACAAGAGAGAAAGCATTAGTGTAGTCCTACAACGTATTGGGTGCAACCTTTCGTCACCAAGTTTGCCTTGAAACAATCTTTAGTTCCACCAAAGTCAACTCTACATGTGTTAAACCATGGAACCAAATGACAAAATTGACAAGAAGCAAAGGAACCAACTCTTTTGCTTACGGTGCACATATCTCGGCAATCATTGCATACCTCCAATCAAAGTGAGATAATATTTCACATGAAAAGTTAGAGACAGACAAAAGACACACAACAGAGAAAAGTATAATGAAAGAGTAGGATGGTGATAAATAAATGTAACATAGTGACATTCACTCTATTACTATATAATGATGATTGATGTATGAATTTTGAGGTTTCGTTTTTGTTTTTCAAAATTGTATTTACAAAAACATTAATATTAGTATATTAAAAATATTAGAACAGTGTTCACCCCACAACCCCACTTTTAGGGTCAGCTACTCTAGTATGCTATCCATGATTTACAAACAAAATAATGTTCAATGGTTATGAAGGTCATTAAGTCATGGAAAATTGTGCACAAGTGTTGAGTATTGTTGAAGGTTCCACATTAACTAGAGATATGGCCTAATTAGTATATAAATAGTTGCAAAACCTTATCTTAAAAGTCAGTTTTATGACATTAAGTCATGCCTAGAACTCACTTCTTAAGATAGTATCACATCTTATTCTAGCAATGTTTGTTAGACCTATAGTGTCACCCACAATTTGGTTCACAATCAAACCATTTACAAATATCTATCTCACACTTAAGATGTCCCATCGTCGGCATAAGAGTGTGTTGAAAATCCCATGTTGACTAGAAATATACCCAAATTTAGTATATAAACAAGTACTAATTTCACCTCACAAATTGATTTTGTAAGATCAAGTTAGGCCTAAATCCACTTTCTAAAGTGGTATCAAAGTTTGGTTCATCTTAGTGACCGACTTAATCGAATACGATCTGGAATGAGTGCAAATCCTAAGTTTGTAGATCTCTTGTATCGAAAGTTTTTCTAATAAAAGTTTCATACAAGTGTGTCTCATTATGATAAACAGCAATACAAGTAAGAGTCACCATTAAGGTACTCGTGATTAAGAAATGCTCTCTGGAAATAGAGTGTACCGATGTGGAAGGACTTAAACATAAGGGAAAATTGTTGGAGTTCAAATATGAATTGAAGACTTGCATTGTGTAGAAATGGGAAAGTTGTGTAACACATTAATGAGAAAGACACACATTATATCACCCTAAGATTTTAGGTTGAAGGTAGAGTCAAGTTCTATTGTATTGTTGACTAAGGACTCATTGCATTGGTGAAGATCTCTCCATTGTGTATCCCATCATAGTTGTCTAACAACTGGTATTTGAACTTATCCTAACAAAATTTGGTGAGTCTATCATGCCATGCACTATTAAATCACTCACAAATATTTAGTCTAGCATGAGATGCTATGTTCTTAGCGTAGGACTGTGTATTGAAGATCTCACATTAACTAGAGATATAATCAAATTATAAATATAAATGGTACAAATCTCACTTTAAAAGTTTATTTTGAATGGGTCATTAAGCAATTTTCAGATATTATTAAAAGTTAAACATTTACACACATGAACAATCATCATTTCAGCATGACAAAGGTAATAATAGGGTCTACTATTTTTAGGACGCACCGTACAGCTAATAAACATACAAAAGGAGATAAGCAACATAAAATTATACAAATCAAACAGCACTTATTAAAAGGTCGGTGTTCAGACCTAACTAAATTATTAAAGGATTTGATTATAAACAGATAACTAACCTTCATAACTACAATTGCGAAGCAGTGCAGTGACAACATGACGAGTAGAGTCATCAATCTCCACAAGCAAAACCTTAAGGGATCTAATATGCAAAAATCTCTCCCAACAAATTATTGCCCCTTGAGGCTGTGGAATATGCTGCGGAGCAGAGGACTCCACAGTCCCCTCCTGTCCAGCCTTAACTCCTTCAGCTAATCCATTACATTTCACTTCATCACCCTCGCATAACTCATGTTCCCCGCCAGCAATCTTCTTCCCATCTCGTAAGCGCTGACTCAGTTCTTTCAGATCTTTGCTGTCGCCATCGACACTCATCTGGACAACCCTTGTCATCCAGAATGCCCAAATTTACAGTGAATATAACCCGTCCTCATCCAAAGAAAAACAGCACACATTCAACAATCTCCACGAACCCCAACCCAAATGCAACTGCAAATCACTAGATATGCAATTAAAAAATATATATATACAACGAATAAAGAAAGACTAACAAATGCCTTGACCAAATATCCACAGCGCTCTCAAACAAAACCCTTTCTACAATAATTCTCACTTTCTAAAACCATTCACTTCAAATCCAACACACAAAACTATTCAAAACCAACCATGGATCTAGACCAAACACCAACCCTTGCAAGAAGTGATTCAATTTTTCTTTGTAAGTATCTTCCAAACCCTAACTAAGCTGAAGAACTTACTGAGGTCTTCCGTAACTTACTGAAAATTCAAAACCTCAGAGCAGTAACTGTACATACACAAGATCGTTGCTCAAACATGAACATCCAGAACCAGAAACGACGCATCGTATTCTTCGTGCTAAATCGCTGACACTGTCAAAAACGAATAGATTTGAAAATAGAAGAAGAAGAAGAAAAAAAAAGATATCCTCGTTCCAAATCAAAAATTTCAAAAATAAAACGAGGATTACCAGGTGAGAAACTTCACTAATCGCCATTATGGAGTCATTACAGAAAAGATTGGAATTACGTCATTACGTCATAATAATTACAATAATAATAATAAAAAGAAACCGCTGTTAAACCTTAAAGCGAAATTAGGATAAACAATTTATCAAAAAAAATTGTCGAAAGGGGAAAAAAATCTTTAAGGTGGCTCGTGTTCTGTTGTGAAGATGAAAGGAGATTGACCAATCTGAAAGCACGGTGGAGAAGCAGATAACGCCGACGTTAAGTTTAGAGGAGAAGGAAAAGAAAGATATTGGGTGGGTTGGAAGCGCGATGACCGCGGTTGGTGACGTGGACGAAGTGAAGGTGTGGAATGTTCGCGAACTGCCACGTGGCCAAGATATTTCCAAGTCCGCATGTTTTTGGGGACGCTACTCTGCTGACGTGGATCAAATCAAAAGCCGGGTGCTCGAGAACGAGCAAGGCGATGGAGAAGATCTTCAAGATTTGAAAAGGACACGTGGCATAATCTCCTTTCACAGGATTCTGGCTTTTCGTGCAAAAGTCACGACTTCACGGAGTTTGAGTCAACGTAAAATGACGGTAATGACCTTATAGATTTTGTACATAAATTAGGAATTTAGTTAAATTTCGATTTCTATCATTGATTAAGTACTCAATATAAAAAAATTACTTTCAGCTCATTAATCTACCTACTCTAAAGAAGTTATCGCATATTAATGTTATTTAAACGAATTATATTTTTAATATATTTTAAATTCAAACTTTATAGATTAATAAACATCAATAAAAAATATTTTTTTATGTAAAGATTATTAATAAAGTTAAATATATTTGGATACATTATATCTATTTGTAATAAAGAACTGAAATATTTATAATTTAATTTGTCATGATTGAGATGACATCATTCCTATTCTATAATTGCAACTTGATTATCGCATTAACAGATTTCAAGTTGTCGTGTCATTGTTTCATTATACTTCGAATTATCAACATCAAATACTTTTTTATTCATATTATTCTAATGAAATACTTATTAATTTTGCTTTACAATTAATTTTTAGAAAAAAATAAACTATATTTCTCTCCCAAACGTTATATTTTCCGAATGATATAATTTAAATATAAAACTATTACTTATAAAATATATCACAATGTGTTGGTATTAATATTAAGATTTATAAAAAAATACTCCTTATTGATAAAAGTATAAAATTTAACAAATTATTAATCAAATTTAATCTACTGGGTTAAAGTACAGGTTCTTTGTAGTTTCCATTTTGAAAAAAAAAAAACTCGTTATTTTTGTTTTTTAAAGGATTATCATTTAGTTAACGACGAGAGAAATTCATATTCAATCATTGTAGAACACTTGATTGTATAGACACCCGTATTTTCGTTTGTAGATTACAGTAAATAAATATTTTTATAGACTTATTGACAATAAATACATATCTTTAATATATAAATTATATTAAAACTAAGAATGTGGTAAAAGAATTACTTTCAAATATATACTTATGTTTTAGATCACCAACTATTTTAATTGGGATCAAAGATTAGTTTTAACTATTACTTAAAAATATTGTTAAAAAATTAGTTTAGAAATAAATATAAAAGATGATAGAGGAATAAAAACTATATGTAATTTGAGAAATGTTTTGCAAATTATTAAAAACATTAATAATAATTAATTAAAATTAGAATTTTAGTTAATTTTAATTTATATTTAATATTCAGATAACAATTTTCATTGAAAGTTAAAGAAGGAAAAATATATTTAACTCATTTTACTATAGAAGGAAACATAAACCTATCTTATAAAAGAGAGAAAAAAAAAACTAGATAACTATTGAATCAATTATTGTATAGCTAAAGGAAAACAGAAGTCCTAAAGGGTTTCAATATAATAATATAATTTTGACTTTTCCTATAAACTATATTATAATTTGATTAAATTTTTAGTTAGATTAAATTAATGAATTTGCATGCTTGAAATAGTGTCTATAAAGTTGCTTATATTCATTAAAGGAAACCATATGTGAAAATGCAATCCCCTTAGCATTCAAAACCTCTAATTTTTTTTTTATAATTACTGATTTAGTATCTAACTTTTTCGTTAAGTTCAATTTGGTACCCAAATTTTTGGTTTGTTCAATTTAGTACCCCAATTTTCTAAAGAGATTCAATTTGGTCTTATCCGTTAAGTTGGAGTTAACATCGTGTCCGTACAGGACACGTGTCAAGCCATGAAATTTTTTATTTTTTATTTTTAAATTAATTTTCTTAAAAAAATATTTTTTTTCAAAAAAAATTATTTTTTTTTCAAAAAAATTTAAAACTACCACGTGTCAATTTATTATCGTGCCACGTGGCATATTACAATCATGACACGTGGTAGTGGTAATAGTTGTTTTTAATTTAGTACCCCAATTTAAATTTTTGGTTCAATTTTGTACCCTAATTTTTTAAAATGCTCCAATTTCGTTCTTTCCAATTTGAGACCAAATTAATAATTAAGTTTAATTATAACTTATATATACATGTTAAAATAATTGTTTTGAATTTATACATCAAATCATTACACCTAAATATTCAAATTTTTTATTTTTTATAAGTGTAAAAAATTTTATGTGTAAAAAATTACAAAGGTTAAAATGTCAAAAATAAAAGGCTTAAATACCTTTTTCGTCCTCATTTTCGTAGTATTTGTTGCGGATGGTCCTCATTTTTACCAAATGTTTAAAATGGTCCTCATTTTCGTAGTGTTTGTTGCGGATGGTCCTCATTTTTATCAAATGTTTAAAATGACCCTCATTTGCGCAATTCGTGTTTAATTTAGTCATTTTCTGTAACGTCATTTAAATCAGTAACGGAGCACTGTACAGGTGTCACTGTTTGTATTACATTGCACAAATTGCTACAACATTGTTGCTTGCAACGATTACAACCAGAGGTAAAGGAAGAAGATTGGACTACACCTGTATAGTACACATAATATACCCCAATATAATATAATACAAATAGTGCCACTTGTACAGTGTTCCGTTACTGATTTGAACGGCGTCACAAAAAATGACTAAATTAAACACGAATTGCAAAAATGAGGACCATTTTAAACATTTGGTAAAAATGAGGACCACCTGCAACAAACACTACAAAAATGAGGACCATTTTAAACAAATAGTGCCACTTGTACAGTGTTCCGTTACTGATTTGAACGGCATCACAAAAAATGACTAAATTAAACACGAATTGCAAAAATGAGGACCATTTTAAACATTTGGTAAAAATGAGGACCATCCGCAACAAACACTACGAAAATGAGGACCATTTTAAACATTTGGTAAAAATGAGGACTATCCGCAACAAACACTACGAAAATGAGGACCATAAAGGTATTTAAGCCAAAATAAAATAATTTAAGTATTTAGGTGAAATGATTTGATGTATATATTAGAAAAAATTATTGTAACATGTATATATAGGTTGTAATTAAGCTTATTTACTAATTTGGTCTCAAATGGGAGAGGACCAAATTGGATCATTTTAAAAAATTGGATCATTTTAAAAAATTGGAGTACTAAATTGAAAACAACTATTACACTGTCATGTGTCATGATTGTAAGCTGCCACGTGACATGATGATAAACTGACACGTGGTAGTTTTTAAATTTTTTGAAAAAAAAAATTCTAAAAAAAAATTAAAAAAAATTTAAAAATTTCATGGCTTGACACATGTCCTGTACGGACACGGTGTTAACTCCAACTTAACGGAGAAGACCAAATTGAATCTCTTTAAAAAATTGGGGTACTAAATTGAACAAACAAAAAGTTTATATACTAAATTGAATTTAACGAAAAAGTTGGGATATCAAATCAATAATTATATATATATATATATATATATATATATATATATATATATATATATATATATATATATATATATTATTTTGAATTCCCCACCTTGAACCACGAAAAACTTTATGAAGGAATTGAACCCAAACTTCTTCACGCTTTGTAGGTTTGAATTGTTGAACATGGAGGTGTTGACCAAACTAGAAAGTTGGTTTTGTAAGCAAAAATACTTGAAGTTTTGACATGATTCACATGACGAAAGGAAGAAGTTTGGTGAAAGTGTTATCCTCTATGATGAGGTGCACCAAAGAGGAGCAGTTTACAATAACAAAGGTAAGGTTCTATGAATGGAGTTGGAGTCCAAGTACAAATTTTGTTGCATTTTTGCGGAGTTAAGTATTCATCCACTAAACATGTTGTAAGAGAGATTCATGAGCTAAAATTGATATTTTGATACCAAAATATCCCTAAAGAAGGCATTGTTGTAGAGGTCTAGAAAACATAAAGACAAAGAGGTGATTGTGATTTTCTCAATCAAAATATTATAAAATTATAAATAATAAAATTTTCAGTTATAAAATTATAAATAATAAAATTTTCACTTATAAAATTATAAAATCAAAATATTAAAAAATTATATGTGAAGACAACAAACCAAGGTAACAGACAAAATAACAACCATATCACCTTGATAACAAAAAATTGAAACAATAGAACATAAAAGTTTATTAGAAATTCAATTAACAATTTTCAAATTTATATACTAGAAACTTAATCTAAGAAATGAAAAAAGAAAAAATAAATAAAAATAAAAAACTACAAAATAAAAAATACTAACCAAACTCATTCATTTAATTATTTTTCTCTTTCTTAATTTTATTATTTAAGACCGTCTCAATTCAATCTCATTCTTACAACTACGCCATCTCCTCTCAATGAAAATTGCAAAATTTTATGGATTTCATTTTTTTTTTCATTTTCAATAAATTTTAAATTTAAAAGGATAGAATGAGACACAAAAGGTATAATACAAATGTATTAATAAATTTCACTAATTTCCTCTAATATTTGCTTGATAGCAAAAAAAGAAAATAGAGTAATAGAAAAAAAGTAAATAAAAAGCGAAGTAAAAAATTAACATCTAAATTTCAAAAACTAGAAAAGAATTAAATGTAGATATATATTTTTTAAAATAGGTTAAATCTATTTTTAGTTTCTTAAATTTAAGATAAATTTAATTTTGCTTCTCAGAATTAAAATCTATTGCTTTAGTGTTTTTAATTAAAAAGTGTTTTGTTTCGATTATGAATACCCCAAAACGTTAAAGCATACGAATATTAAAAATAAAAATAAAGAGTACCAATAAATTTAAGAACCTTTTTATTTTATTTTTATTCTATCAAACAATTAACATTATTTCTATCACCAGTATTTTTCTCATGTTTATCTCACCGAGCAAACAACTTGCAATACTTTGGTATTGAGAGCCTCATTGCAGGGCCTGATTTGGAGGATTTCTTTACGCACACCATGTTTTCTTCCTGCACTTCCATAGCAATAGTGAAATAACTTACTCATTCCTTATTAAAATTAAAATATCTGCACATAGTCTTTACATTATATAATTCAGAATGTAAAATTACATTATCAATTATATGATTTTGAATACATTTTACGTTTTAATTGTCTTCTAAATGTCTTCTAAGTTTGTATTGCAAATTGTCTAATCTAAAATATAAATTTACAACAAGGATTGTACTATATTTTGAATTGTCTTATTTCAAATTATACACTCTAAAATTTAATTTACATTTCAAATTGTTTCTAAAAAATACATAACAAATACACGATTCAAAATATAAATTTACATATTAATTATAAAATCTGAAACATATTTTTCAATTTATATTACGAGTATAATGTGTTCTACGAATTGTACGAAATATGCAGATTGTACAGTCCAAAGCTATAACTAAAACACAAAAACAAATCTTACAATATTCTTTTCTATTAATTTCAACACATAATTGAAAACTTAAAAAGTATGGGATACAGAAAGAAAACATGGGATGGAGGAAGAAATTCCCCCTTCTATTTGCCACACGAATTTCATCGAACTTCAGTGCACACGTAACCAAATTTACCATCTCTTGCTCCCCAAGCATTTAGGGTTCCTATTTATTCACTTCTTTAAAATAAAAATAGGATTGAAAGCATTTTTATATGAAACCCAAAGTAAAATATCCTCCCCATATTGGCATGAAATAGGAGAATATGTTTTTTTGTTGCCTTTGTTCTAAATTCTTAACAAAAAAAGTAAAGATGATTTTAACAAAGGTAAATAACTTTCTGCTAAAATACTGAAATAATCTTTATTTAGGTGCTAAAAAATATGCACTTTCTCTCGTGCTATAAACAACAAATGTTTCTATTCCATTCTTCTTATTTATCTCTTCTCCATTCAACTCAGAAAACAAATTATCCAAGAAAGCTTTCCACCTTATTTTCTCGGTGGTGTTAAACAAACAGGCGTAGAGAATTCATGAAGGAATATAAAAACTCCTACAGGATAAATAGATAAGATCTAACTTGCCAAACAAAAACTAGAGAATTCTTGTTCTATTCATTTAAACTACAAAACTTTGTTAAAGCAACAAGCATATTCAATGAAAGGAGTCATTGATGAGTATAGTGAAATCAAAAGACTTATTCAAATAACATAGAACATCATGAAAGGTTTACCTGGAAGTTACTCCAAAAAAAGTCTTCCCTAAATTTCGAGCATGTGATGATGCAAAACAACAAGTTTTCATTCACATTTAATTTACAATAACATTACATGCTGTGATATATTCACTCTTCACTATAACATTACATGCTGGGAAACTCCTTCCATATAACCAAATTAAAACGAAAGAAATACTATCAGTTTTATCAGATTACAGCATTTCAAATATTATTATTGGTCCAAAATAATACTAAAAGAGAAGTTTCCTTCTTTGATTCTCTGTCCTGCAAAATTGCCAAGCATGCAATATATATGCACGCAAAGAATGAAATACTTACAGCTATGATACATTATTATATCTTTATGCTGCAGCAGATCGCTTGTCTTCGTAATCATCAAGATTAAGGGCATGTAGCAACTTAGGCCATGACTCTGGGATTCCCCCTGGCAGGTTAAATTCCAATAATTTTCCTCTGCTACGGTAAAATTCCTCCACAGGCTGAGTCTGCAATCACGACAGTCTTTAAATTTATGGAAAGGGAAGCCAAAAATCATTCACAACGATGTAACTATAAACAATGGGGAATTGGAAACATCAACTTCAACAAATTCGCCCAGATATTTTATAAACATCTCATTATAAAAATAAATATACAACAAATACGAAGTCACTCAAGCAGTCATTTATTCTTGAAGTCCACACATAATAATAATATAGTGTGCACAATACCATTTCACGGTATATTCGAAGCCTTTCTTTGACTACCGGTTCAGTATCATCTGATCGAGTAATGAGCTTAGAAACGCAATTCGCAGGAGGAAGAAGTGGAGCCATAACCATTCCAGGGCTCCCATTCTCAGCCTTAATGTCAATGGAAGCAACATTAAAATTACCCCCACACTGATTGCAAATTCTCCTACCAAGGCATTTCTCAAGCAGAACATCTTCTCGGAGCTTGAGATTGATTACCAAGTCAATGTCAGTTACCCCTTCCAATATTTCCTGCACCGAAAAACATAGGCTAAAATTTGAGTACTCTATAATTTAAAGTTTCATATTGCTTCTATGAACAGGAAGCACACAACATAACTGTTGTAACTTAAACACATAAAGGGGTGAAGAGGCAGAAGCCGAGAGAATTAAAGCTGCTTGTATGAAGGGGGAAGTAGAAGCTGATTTGGTGGGAAAATCAAATCATAAAAAAAAAAAAAAAGTAGATCAGGTAAATCGCCTTATGAAATCGTCAGGTTTATCCATACAAAGAAAAAAAATCTTCACATTTCTTTAAAAATTACATTTTCAGATTTCAAAACTGACTACAAATATTTATGTTCCTTGTACTCATGCAAAGATTTAGTAAATAAAATGAGGGTTAGTACCTATAATGAAATACTTTACCAAAGTGAAGAAACTCACTGCTTGCTTTATTGTTCGAGGAAATCCATCAAGAATAAACCCCAATTCGCCTTTAGCTTCCTCAGCTGCAAGTCTCTTTGACAATAAACTTATTATAATTTCGTCTGACACCAATTGACCTTGGTTTACAATTTCTGATAGCTGTAAGAAACCAAATATTACAAATAAAAATGTAGAAGAGATGTTCCGATGGACATAAAATAAACATTGTAACCCAACAAAGAGGCAACAACTAGGCTACAACAGATGAAATTGAAAAACCATAACTCTATTAATAGAATCTCATTTATTGTCCGTCAACTGATCTTTAAAAGTAAAGTGTAGTAAAACATCTAATACCTTTTATTAAAAGGAAAAAATCCAATACCTAAAGCACTTAAAAATGGAAAAATGAAAATGAAAATCGAGACATCATTTCACTAATTTGGTTCAATTAAAATTACAAAAATCAATGTTCCAGACTAAAAGACTCACTAGCTTGGAGAACAGGTAGATTTTCCTCATTACCAATATATATTACGCATGCAATTAATGTTACAAGATTACTGTTAATAAATAATATGAGAATATTTATAATTAAATAAGAATAAGGAGTTAACAGCCAACAAGAGACGATTAGACCATTCTGTACGTCGTTAGTCTCGCAACAAAAAGGACAGATATGATGAAAGAGCAAAGATACAGTCAATGCAAAAAAGACGGGAATGCCAAACTGTTTGAGATACACCAGAAACGTACATCTCCAACCACAGGTTTAAATAAGAATAAGACACGCAACGTCAATGACAATACTCTCTATTAAGTAGTTTTCACAAACCAAAACAACTATCCTGTGAGGGACAGTGTTTCAATTTCCAGTGAAATGAAGAACCAAAGAATAATAACTATTATCATGTCCAAGTTTCCCTTATGCAACACCATATTGAAGACATTTCTACTCAGTTACACAGACTTGGATGCCACAACAAGAAACGAGACTAGACCCAATCAACCTTGCGCCATGGGGCTGGCAAATACAGACAACTCAATGTACGTTTCAAATATTTTAAAAACTTATTACTTCAGTTTTGTTTAGTTTTATTTTACATATGTTTAAAAAAAAAAAAAAAAAAAC
>Ga0209589_1000969_pt1 | contig 44580 bp, 26 predicted proteins | sample CowpeawhiteBW_FD_187525 | JGI IMG/M metagenome (GOLD analysis project Ga0209589, IMG submission 187525) | Root nodule microbial communities of legume samples collected from California USA - Cow pea white BW (SPAdes) (version 2) | ecosystem: Host-associated > Plants > Roots > Nodule | place: USA...
CATCGGTTGTAAAATGAGATGTATAATCTTGTTCGCAGATATCATGAACAAAATCAGAAAACTCTGACATGAGACTACAATTTTGTTGAGAATCCGCTTGAGAATCCAAGAAACTCAAATAACTAAATTCATGCTCTTCCATAATGAACTATAATAAAAATAAAGTATTTTAATACGTAAATTACTCACATAAGAATATTAAAAAATAATGCAATTAAAAAAAATGCATAAAGAATGTAAGACGAATCACATAAGAAAACCAATGAATGCAACACATATCAAAATTGGAAAACTGATTGCTGATATTTATAACTGATTGCATTATTTAGGTTAGAAAATTCACCCCTCACACAGTATAAATTCACTCACATTAAAAAAAATTTGGTTTTTTGATGTTTGAGTGTTTCCTACAGTCGCACAAAACAACCATGCAAATATGGATTTCAACTCTATTTTTAAGACGAGGTGAGGGTGTAATTTTTTAATGAATGGGTGTAAGAAAAAAACAAAATATATCAGAAACGGCATACAGTTTCCATTTCATATATTTGTGAAAGGGATTCGGAAACGGCATATAACAACTTAGAGCATCCCAGAATCAGCTACGAACATCAGAACATTTAAAATTAATGGGGTGGGGTGTAACTTTACCATGCAAAATTCAAAATGCATGTCAAACGGAATACAGAATCCGTTTCAGAGTATTATAAAACGGATTCTGCATTCCGTTTCAAAAAAATTTGCAAATTTTTTTATGAAACGGAATGCAGAATCCGTTTCATAATACTCTGAAACGGATTCTGTATTCTGTTTCATAAAAAAATTTGCAAATTTTTTTGAAACGGAATACAGAATCCGTTTCACAATACTCTGAAACGGATTCTGTATTCCGTTTCATAAAAAAATTTCCAAATTTTTTTGAAACGGAATACAGAATCCGTTTCAGAGTATTGTGAAACGGATTCTGTATTCCGTTTCAAAAAAATTTGCAAATTTTTTTATGAAACGGAATACAGAATCCGTTTCACAATACTCTGTAACGGATTCCGTATTCCATTTCGCATACATTATGATTTTTTATCAAACGGCTTTTGTATTTCACAAGCAAACAGAAAAATATAAAGTTTAAAGGCTAACCTGATGGAAACTAGCACTACTGAGAAGATAAGGGACTTCCTTACAACCACCTTCCTTCAACCTTCGATCACAACAAACCAGGGACCATCAGTGAGTGAGACAATAAATAACATTCCTTAAAAAAGAATAAAGGAAACTGATACAAAGGACCACGAACCAGAACCAGAGACAATGTTAAGAATAAAGGAAACTGATACAAAGGACCACGAACCAGAACCAGAGAGAATGAAGGAATGAGACAGAAATTAAAAATTTTAGGGACCACCAACACAGAGAGAAAAATTTTAAATGAATGTCTGAACGGAGAAGAATAGAAACGGAGTCGAACAAATGAACAAATAACGTTTGGGGGTGCAGGAGTTGGTGACGCAGTAAATGAAATTTACTGCGTCAAACGGACTTTCACCCACCCTCTCAGTGTTAATTAATAAGGGTATAAGTGTAATTTTGGGGGGTACAGAAGATTCTTTTGGGGTGCAGGGAGAAGGCCCCTTCATTTATAATTAGACTAATCTTGATCCGGCCCAATCCAAATTAACAACTTATACAGGTTAGGTGATATGTTTAGTATGAGTGATTCTATACCCATTCATCATTACTTGAAAATATAAATTTAGTCTCCAAATCTAGTGTCGACCAAATTGCAATGTTATTATAGTTGACTAAGTTGCTTCTAAATTATATTTTTACATAAATCTTAGAGAAACGTAAAATTATTTTTAAATTTTTATTTAGTAAGTATTTATGTTTACGTTGGATTATTGATGCTAACTAAAATAAATATTAAAAATAGATAAGTTTGTGTTGACTTAATAATGATCATTATCTAAAATAAATATTAAAAATAAATAAGATTAATATTGTCTTTACGGAAGTTAATCTTATTTTTTTTAATATCTAAATTTATTTAAGTTAGCATCAATTTTTTGAATGCTAATTAAAAAGATTACTAAAAACAAATAAGTTAATGTCAGCTTAAATATAAATATTAAAAATAAATAAGATATTGACTTACAAATACTAATTATTGACTTAGCTAACACTGACTAATAGTCTTTTCGGCTAATGAGTTTATGTTTTATTGGACGAATGAGCGTCACACCTAAGGAGTCGTTAACTAGGAAACTTTTAGCTAAGCGAGAGGGTCAAGAAAGCCTTTCTTACATTTTATTTTTTATCTTCCACTTCTCTACAAATAATCCAAAAAATAATTATAATTTCTATCTTTAAAAAAAGTGTTTAAAATCTAAATGTTTTCATGGAAAAAAAAATCCACGACACAGGCAAATAAGCGTTTAAAAATAACATATTTAGCATTATTCAAAACTAACATTATTATATATGGAAAATAAAATAAAATTTAGTTTAACAAAAAAAAAAATCAAATTGAACCAAAAAAAATCATCCGATAACACTAGTAAAAAAAAATTATGTTGAATCAATAACACCTTGAGTAAATTTCTAAAAGAAATATATATATATATATATATATATATATATATATATATATATATATATATATATATATATATATATATAACAATTTCATTAAATATTTGAATTCAAACCCGTGTTAATGGAAATAAAAATTAAATTTGTTTCTGTTGTGTTAACTTTTTTCAACAGAAATACTTTTGTAAAATGAGATAAAAGATGAGACTTTATATGGTAAAAAGGCGGAACCGATAGCAGTGGCCCAATTCAAAAGTGTAGTTTGTTGTTTTGGACGTTATGTGATAGAGATGTTGATGGGTTGATCCGACAAGACCCGCAAGAAAGTAAGCCCAATAATTAAAATAATATCACCTGCATAATTATTAAAAGGCAAAATGATTATTAACAATAACAAAAATAATAAAATTCCTTTATACAACATCAAGTGAATATTTTTTTACTATGATAAGTAAAAAATCATAAATTTGACTTGTAGAATCGTACAATGGGGAGCTTAGTGGTAGATGAGAATTCATGGCCTCCCTCAAATTTCTTAGTAATTTACATATATATATATATATATATATATATATATATATATATATATATATATATATATATATTTATATATATATATATATATATATATATATATATATATATATATATATATATATATATATTGGTGAAGGTATATATTAATTAGTAACAATATTTTTTGAGTATTTTCAAAATGTATTTTAATTTACTTATTATTTATGAAGGAATTTAAGTTATTTAAAACATCGAATTTGAATCTTACATTTGTAGTCATTAGAAATATAAAAGAATGTAACCTTTTTATTTGTAACCTTTTTATTTCTACCACATAAACACATATTATCGTGTGTACTATTTTTAAAATATATATAAATTATTTAAAATTTTAAAAATAGTAATTAAAAGAATAAAATTGAAAAAAAGGTTGTACATAGTTATAGATATAACTATAGATAAAATAAATTTTAATTATTGAAATAAAAAATATTATAAGTAATTTTGTGTAAAAAATATTATGAATAATTATTTAAATATGAAAAAGTAGTTACTAAAATGATAAAGGAGTAAATAGTTATTTTATAATAAGTAATTATTTGAATTTAGAAAATTAGTTACTATAATGATTAAAAAAATGTTTTTTTTATTGTGAATAATTTTTTAAATTTTGAAAAAGATTTATTAAGAGAATAAAATTAAAAAAACAAAAAAGATATAAAAAAAAGTTGTATGTTTATATATAGATATAGATTATTGAAATTTATGTTTATATTATATTCTAAGTTTCGATTTTGTATAACACTATTCCTTTAGGCTAATTTAAGAATATTTTTTATGCACAACTTATTTACTTAATTAACTATTTTTGTTTCTAAAACCTGTGTTTTTCACATTTTCAAATACACATTTTTTTAAACTTTTATATCTTCGTTAGTACAACTGTATATGGATTATTAAGATTACAAATGAATTAATATGTAAAAAATTAATTACAAATCATGATTTCTTATTAATATTAACTGTTCAAGTATGATTTAATGATGATATATAATTATGATTTTTATACCGGGTAGAGCTCTTAAAATATGTTGGAATCCGCGAGCCAATCCGGCTCACCATGGATTCGAGTCGAGTTGGGTTGAAATTTTTTTAAAAATTTTAATACGGGTTGATTTTTGACCTGTCTCATCCGGGTTAATTCCGTGGTGAGCCGGATTGGTAGCCGGGTTGGTGAGCCAACCCGCAGATAAAAGGGTCACACAAGTGTTTTTTATTAAGTTGGATTTTACATTTGGGTCATGTTAGGTTTTTTTTTAGCCAACACATAAATAATTTGTGTTTTTTTATTTTGGTTTGTATTTGGATTGTATTAGAGTTTATTTAGATTTTAATTATAATTATAATTTAGTTTTGACTGATAAATAAATAAAAAAATTGTATTTTTTTAATTAAGTGAATATGTGAGCCGATCCGTTTAACCCGTCAACCTGTGGTGGACCAGGCCGGATTCGTATTTTTTGGCTCGCTAAAAAGTGAGACAAATTAGATTAACTCACTAAATCATCAACCCGTAATAGATTAAACCGGATCAGATCAAGTTACCTGTTTTGATAGCTCTAATAGAAGGAGAACACTCTTGTATTTAAATAAGCATGCACATATCGAGCTGTTATTGCATAGTATAGCCGTTAAACTATTGTTGGTTCTTATCCATCCATAGTGAGCTCTTCAAATACACTAAGTTTTCTCAAGAGAGGTATTGCAGTCTTCTTGTAATAAAAATGTTATAATGTTTTTTTAAGAAAAAAATATATAATATTCCATCTAGTTTGGGCCAAGATTTGTGCAAGATAAAAAAATTAAAAAAATCATGCTAAACCACCAAATGACCACCAGATATTTTATACATTGAAGCGTCTTATATAAAAATCAAGCACAAATTAAGGAGTTATTTATTAATTTTAATTTTTGATTTAATTAAACTTTAAATACTTTATAAATTTAGGTATTTCAAATTTAGCCTTTTATTAAAAATAATTATTCTAATGAGTACTCAAATATTTAGTTTATTCGTCTATCATTTAATTCTATATTTGAGTTGTTATTTTTATCATTTTGTCTCTAATTTGTCAACCAATTAAGTCTTTTTAGATTTAATTATTCTTTTGGTCATTGTTTTTGTCCAAAAATGTTAAATTGGTCTTCCAATTTTTTTAAGTTTCAATTTGGACATAATTTTTGAAAAATTGATGCAATGTAGTCCTTTTTATTAAATTTTATTGAAACAGATCAAAGATTTTTCATCAACATGGGATGACTCGTCTCGACCCTCGACATAGGATGACTAGTCTCTGCCATCGGCCCAAGCCAACCCATCTCGACTGTTAGTTGCGGTTGTTCGTCTCAACCGTCAGCCTAGGCTGGCTTGACCCACCCCTTTGGACAAATGACTCGTGCAAGCTCGTCTCGACAGTGGGCTCGTGCCAGCCTATCCGGACTATGCGCCCTAGCTAGGCCATCTTGGTGGTGGGCCTTGGTCGACCAGTATGGGTCGTCAACCTTGGTCAACCCCTCTCGGTCATTGGCCCAGGTTGATTCGTCTCTGCCGTCAGCCTAAGCCGGTCGATCTTTGTTGTGAGTTTGTGTTAGTCTGAGTCGTCTCATCTCGGTGTTCGGCCCACGCTGCTGACACGAGATCGCCTGTCTCAGCCATCGGCCCTTCTTGGCCATTGGCTCGTCTCGATCATCGGCCTAGGGCGACCCAACTTGTCTCACTCGTTGACCCGACTTGGTCTGACTCATCCCAGCCTGCGGTTCGGTCCGATCTGTCTGGTCTCAGGCGTCGACCCGGGCTAACCTGTATTGGTCATTGGTTCGGCCCAACCTGACCAGGTCAGTCTTGACTTTTGGTCCTAATCGGCCCAAGATGATTTTTGCTTGAACTTTGACCCAAACTCAAAGTATTATTTTTAGAGGGGGGTCAAACCCATCTTATCCATGATCCTAACCCACTTAAGAGGGGGCTTTAGGGGCTTGAGTTTTTTTTTTTGCCCCCTCATTTGGGGTTCTTAAAAGGGAACTTAATGAAGGGTGGCCAAAGCTAGCCCATGAGTCATTGGTCAAATTGACACCTCTAATTGTTGCAATGAAACACATTGAAAAAAATAACCATTTTTTTCTCATTGACATTAAAATTAAACAGCACGACAAGCAAATTTGTCGTGTGATTTTTCCAAGTGAGTTTATTGTTTCATACTCTTACGCAATTAAATTAAGGTCACGAGTTAAGGTCACGAGTTTTGGGTGTTGAAGGCATTAAATTTTTACTATATATGAAGTTAAAATCTGAAATACTACAAAGAGGAAAGTGTTAATCTCTAATAAAATTTGCTTAATACATATTTTTCTAAAGGCATCAATAAATATTTTTGATAAATATGTTTTGTTATATGGAACGTCTATATACATGTATATCTTTGTGATAGAGAAAAAACAATACCACGAAAAATATCAAAATATGAAACAATTTTTTTTTTCAAAACTTGCAAGAGTTTATGAGGAGCAACAACAATAAAAAATGGAAGCAATAATTACAAAAAAGAACACTAATATTTTTAACATAAAAAAAAGAAAACTCTACCGATGTGATCAAGAAGTAAAAAATTATAGATATAAATCAAATATGAATACAAAAGAATCAAATCAAAAACATAAATAAATGCTTACAATTGAAAACATATCAGCAAGTTCAAGAGGTGGGTGAATTAAACTCAATCAAAATTTTTTGTTTCTAAAAAGGAATTTTCGAAAACAATATTTATGTTTTCGTTTCTGACCAAGTAAATGAAATTAAAGGTAAACATGTCACTAATTTAGTCAATTGAAATTCATTTTAGTTGGTTAATAATTTGAACAATATACCAAAACTTAGTAAAACTAAATATCACAGATATATCATATTAACATTCTTAACAAAACTGTTGATTGTCAAGTTCAAAATATGTTTTTGAGAAAGTCGTTAAGATGAAATTAAAGTCCAATTATAATAAATTTATACCGGTTAACTTTTTAATAGCTACATCTAATCTACTTTGTAATCTGAGATAAGTGTTCCACTAAATAATGATATTACAAAGTTATTATACAATAAAGACCAAATATGACAATCACACTTATTGAACCTTACAAAAAATCTACACAAACATGCAAAGCCCATTGCACACTACTAACAATCTACCAGATTATCAAGAACTAACGAGACAGAGTTAAAGAACAAAACCCTATTGCACACTACTAGACATATCAAGTGATATTTTATTGAACTCAATTTCCAGAAATCTGATGAAGATCTTCTCAATAACACTCAATCTAGCTCCAACAAGTTTTACAAAACATATTTTCAAAATTCTATCTGCTCATATGAGTTGAGTGTTGTTTTATAGATCTATTATTTGATTAGTTTAATTAATTAATAATAATAAACAATCAATCAATTGGTTTCACTTAATTTATGAAATTGGCTAATTGATAGTTATTTTAATGGATTAAATTGTTGAGAGTATACATATTCCATAAGCTTTGAACATTCTAGCCAAGTAAAAACTAGTTTTAACATACTAAAATATTGACGAGAAATGAAACCATAAGTTATTTGGACAAATTTAAAGTAAAATCAACTAGTTAAAATATTATTATAAAATATTTTAACAAATTTAATTATACCTCTAGTTTATTGAAATATACTTATTTATCAATTATGATTTCAATAAAACATTCTATAAAAAATTTAAACAGCTTACATCTTCATACATCAACATAAAGTAATGGTACAACTCAAGATGAATTCTTCAAACTTTATGTTCTTTGCTTTAAATTTATATGTATTCGATTCATCAAATCATTTTGACAGTCTTTCTAAGGTTAACATTCACAGTTAGTTAATATATCAAACTAACAATATTTTCAAATATGAAGAATGAAGAAAGATAAACAAAAAATAAAACAAAAATACAAAACTAATTTTTCTAACCGCAAACTTTAGGTTAAAATGAAGAACCATAGGTCGTGAATCTGTTGTCCAAATTTTATCCCAATCCAATTATCAACAAAGTGCAAAAATTGTAATTTTATTGAAATGGCAACAGGATTTCTCTCTTCTAAATAGGCTTCAAAAATAACATTTTCTTCTTTTACTCTCCCTTAAGGTTGACAAATTGTACACTTTCGATTGACATAAAAGACCCATCTCGATTTAGGTTAAGTGAAATAAAATGGTTTTGACTAGTTTAAAATTTTATATGCATATAATTGCGATCCAACTCAACACGTATCAAAGACGAATGTTCGTCTTGGTGACTGACTCAAGTAAATCATTGTATAGAAAGTCTTTTTAATAGATCAGACAAGTGTGTCCTATTATGATGAACTACAATAGTGGTAAGGGTACTCGTGGTTTGAAATGTTTATGCTCAAGGGGAAAGTATTAGTGTGTAGGGACTCAAATTTGAAAGAGAGATTGTTGAAAATATAAGTGAGTCTAAGTTTCATTTTATAGAGATAAAAAAGTTGAGCACACAAAAAAAGACTGATAAATCCACTAACTTACGGATTTGTATTGGAGGTGGTGTTGTGAACTCATTTTATTGGTGTTGTATCTCCTTGATAATTTCCTTTCAAAAAATCTATCAATTTAATGAAACGACATTATGAAATGTAATAGATAATTTTGAACATGTTAAATATAATTTTGAACATTGTTGTATTATGATATCTTTTATAAAGATGTCAAAAAAAAGATAAAATGTCAATTAACATGTTCAATAATTAAACAATCACGTTAACATAGATATTTAAAAGGTCAAATATAATTTTGAACAACTAATTATTTTAATTACTCAATTAAATTAGTCATATAGATCAAATCAAAACATCACTCATATTTAATTATTTAATTGGTAAGTGTCAAAATTACTTATTCAAATTAATTTAACAATCGTATTTAATTATTTAATTGGTAAGTGTCAAAATTACTTATTCAAATTAATTTAACAATTTAAAAGTAACTCTTATTAACTTTCAAATTTAGAATATGTTAATTTTTAATTTGTATAAATTCATATAATTAAATTATTTGTTCATTGAATATTAAATTATTGAAATGTTTAAAAATAATAATTGGTGAGAAGGTTAGAATACAAGTGATTTTTTCTTATCTCATAACTTTTATTTATTTTTATTTCTTAAAAATTATAAATTATCATAATTGTTTAAAAGTTTTACAATATATGGTGCACAAATCCATCCATTTTGTTTTAATTTTAAGACACATAAAGTTATTTTATAGTAAATATCAGGAACTTAAAGTATAATTTTAGATTTTAAAAGAATTAAAATCGAAGAGAATTATGTTATAGGAACTGAAACTATTAGTCACACATTTTTTAAGAATTGAAAATATTAATTTTAAATTGCATAACAATAAGAAAACAAATAAAAACATTTACAAAGACTAAAATCAAAATTTATTAATTATACCAGTTAAATATACATTTAATAAAATAAAATTACATAATTAAATTAAATAATAATGATATACATACTAATTTGTTATCAGTTACCAGTTTTTTTATCCTTATTTATACATACATCGGTGTGCACCCAATCATATAATTCTATATAACTTTTAATTTATATAATTATTTTAAGATAAAATTAATTCATATTAACATGTATAAGTCTATTTTATTCATACTTGTAAAAAAAAAATTATTATGAAAAAACTTACTAATATGTCCTACTTTAACATACACAAAATACAATAATAATCACTTTTAAATACAAACTTATTCTCAAAACTATTTATGTATACAACTATATACTACACTTAAAATCTTCTTTTAATTCTCCACTGAAAACTCAGTTCTTAACTCAAAGCCTTAACATATTTTCACCAGAGAAATTGAATACCAAGCACAGAAGAACCAAATGGGTTTAAAAACTTGCAATTTGTTTAAGATTTGTAATCATCACTTAATAACATGATGAAGATATTAAGATATCTAATTAAGATAACTAATCCTGAAATGGGAACTTTGGTGAGTTAATGAATTAAGATGCGATCACATGATGCTGTTGTTGTGTTTTGATAGCAGTAGCCAGAAGGTTCATCTCCTCGGAGCGATGAATATTAGAAGAACCAATGAGACAACATTGTGAATCGAGAAACCTGCAATTACCGACAAAATTGGTGGAATAAAGCGTCAAATTTATTTGTACACATTTAAAATTGTCGTTAGGGTTGTTTCTGATTCGGCACACTGCTTACTAGTTATTTGTGTTCGCTGCATGCATAACAACGCTCTCAGAATGAATGAGACCCCTCTTTCTTTCCTATCACGGGTACCTTATCATTTCCTCTGAACTATTTTGTTTACTTTCGATACAACGTTCTTCTCATTAATTATCTTTTATTTTTATTTTTTAACTCATTAATTCAATTTTCATGTTTATCAAAACCAAACACTGTTGTGGCACTGTTGTTGTTCTATGAATGGTTCATTGTGTGGTAAGATAACATGTTTGTGTACCAAACACAAAAGTGTGTTGTTGTTGTTGTAACCGTTTAAACCTAATAACTTTTTGTAATATCTTTTTTATGTTACATTTGTATGTATGTATAACAGTTAAAGCAGCAGCAGTGGTCTTAAGAAGTGTGATTGTTACGCCAATCACGGTGCGTCAGTGCCCGCTCCTTTATCCTAACTTTCATATCTCTCCATGTTGAATTTCTCATGTCATTTATTTTATCTGTTTACTTCGATCCATCTTTATTGACCGTAATTATGGTGAAATTTTTTCTGAGTTCTTAATTTAAATATTAGATTAAATGTTTCGGTAATTGAATTTAGTCTCTTTTTAAAATTTTGATCTATTTAAATCTTTTAATTTTAGAAATATATGAATTTAGTTATTTTAATCAAATTTTATTAAGTTTATTTGACGATTTAAATGTATTTCTCAGCTAAGGTTGAAACGGACAAAGATTTGTCAAACAGTGTAAATAACTCAAATACTATCATAAACACATATGAAACATCAAATAAACTTAATTTAATAAAATTTTATTAAAAAGACTAAATCTACACATTTCTAAAATTGAGAAATTAAATTAGACTAAAGTGTCGAAGGATGACTGATCTCAATTTTCACTGAAGATGAGATTGAAAACATATTTAACCCTAAAAGATTTAATATTGTTTCTAACATAAAATCTTTAAATTTAATATTTGTAGATTTTGTTATTTTTGTATACCACTTAAGTGACAATCTCATTCATATAATAAGAAGTTATTTTTAATTGTTTTAGTGCATACAAAAAATTTATTTGAATCAATATAATCATAAAATGAGAAATAAACTTAAATCTTTAATCTAATATACTGGCAAAAAAATCATAATAAAATAAAAAAACGTTATTCTAAGATAAACATGTATCATTAAATAATATATTTCATATAATCCTTAATAAAAGTTTTAACGTTATTACATGTTACTACTACTTGAATGAGATTAATTATATCATTAAATAATAATATTAAGTATCTTTTAATGATGTTCGAATAGACATGATTATAAATATTAATTTTAATTATTTCAAAATCAGATTATTTAAGTAACTCAAATTTTCGTAAACTATTACACGAGTATTAAGTTTATATATTTAGATTTGTATATAAAAAAAACTTAATTAAGTTTTAGTTTTTAATAATTTTTTTATTCTTAATTGAGTTTTTATTAATTTCTTTTTTACCTGTTACGTACTTACATTTTTTATACTTTTTTAGTTAATGTAGTTTAATTTTTTTTAATTAGACTAGTGAAAATCTTATGATAATAAAAAATAATAAAGGTATTGTTGTTGTTATTATTATATTATAAAATTGACTATAAATAATTTGTATAATTTTATTGTAAATCATTTTTATTTATTTTGTAAATAATTTTTTATTTAGAAAGTAGTTAACTTTAAAAAAAATGGTTAAATAAAAAAAATTAAAAAAGTTTGTTTCAATTTAAAAGTCCAGATTCTTGGTTAGTCTTTATACTTTGTAGCTTTTTTATTAAGTTAAAATTATTGTTTTTATTTTTATTGCTATATAATATTTATTAACTATTTGTCTTAAACTAGAAATCAAGTCTAACAATTATAAAAACTGTTAACTAGTGTTATTATTTTGAGACAATGTCAATAAATAATTTTAAAATATGAATGTTATGAATCGATCATATTGATTTCAAAATTTAAATAATAAAAGTAATAAATACTTTATAGAAATGAAAACAAAGATTCACACATTTTATAAAGATTACACAGCAAATATCAATTTTAAAGAGATTACAAAAATTACAAAAACTGAAATTAAAGCATGCTTATTCTATAAAGTCAAAAATATTAATTAAACCCACATTTTATAACATTTTTTTATTTTTTCTGATCACGCCCCACTAGGTCACAGCCTACCGTTATAAATTACCCATTTAATAATTTTGAAAGAAGGCGTTTTAATTATTTTTTAATATACTCTTATTATTAATTAAAATTTTCCAAAACTAAAAAGGAAAAATATGAGGAGACCCATTTGAAATTCAAAATTTTACAATTCTTTGAGAATTTATTTTCAAATAAATTGATGTTAGATATTAATATAAACTTTGACCACTTATTTATACTCAAATTTCAAATATCATCAATCATTTGTTCTCACGTCAAAATTTATCAAAAAAATAAAAAAAATAAAAAATAGAAAGTATACGAGACCTATTTATAAATATACACCTCACACAACACAAATAAGACTATACTAAATCTATAATAAAAATACACTTCACACAACACAAAATATAGACGCATTTTGAGAATTTATTTCAAAAAATAACATAATATATAACTCGCATTTTAATAATTCATGCTACCTATCTCATTTAATCTTCACACCATTAAGTTCATTTCCGTGATAAACATTATCATTCATTAAAAGATCTGAATTAAAACAAAATATCAATTAATTGAAAAACATTGTGTAGTTTTGAAGCCAAAAGAGAGACATGTATAGTATTATTTGCGATTTGGAACAACGTAAGCCGATTTATTGCCGCGAACGTAGCGATTCACGTCATTACAGCGTACATTCCCGCCGCGAGGAAAAGGCGAATCAAAGTAAAAAAAAAAAAAAATCAAAGCAAAAAGATTAGTCCCTTTAATTAAATTTTCTTTTCTGTGCCTTTTCAATTCACTTATCTTATGCATATGATCATTGAGACATAGACAGAGACAATCACAAAACAAAGACAATAGAGAATGATAAGAAAGAAGACTACCAGTCCTAACATTACAACCTTAGAAACATCACACAGAAAAAAAAAATAAAAAACATGCCACTCTGTTTAGAAGAGAAAATCCTTTCTCATTAGCACATGAAAGCCCCTCTTGCAAAGTGCTCTCTTACTCATCACAATCAAACAAAACCCAACTCCAAAACTTTAATTTTTTAAATAAAGTTTATTAATTGATGCTATATAAAGTCAAACAACAGCAAAGAACCCAGCTTTTTTATTTCCACCCTGCAATAAAGAATTGGAGTTACCAAGAATCAGTTATTCTTTCCCTTCTCATTCTCCTATTCAATTCTCTTCCTCTTGAACACCCCATCTCTTCTCTCTCTCTCTCTCTCTGGGCTCTTTTGGTTTCTGCAATGGCTTCCCTTGCAGACATTGGTGTCTCAGCTACCATTAACATTCTCTCAGCCTTTGCTTTCTTGCTGGCTTTTGCTCTGCTGAGAATCCAACCCATCAATGATAGGGTCTACTTTCCCAAGTGGTATCTCAGTGGAGGGAGAAGTAGTCCTAGGAGTTCTGGGAATTTTGTGGGCAAGTTTGTGAACCTCAATTTCAAAACTTACCTTACCTTTCTGAATTGGATGCCACAGGCTCTCAGAATGAGTGAGTCTGAGATTATTAGCCATGCTGGCCTTGACTCTGCTGCTTTCCTTAGAATCTACACTCTGGGGTACTCCTCTCTCCTTTTACACCATTCACATCACCTTTCACTTTTCCTTTTAATATTAACCACGTCTCTTTCGTCTCTACGTTTCACTCCATTGTTGTGTTGTTTCTTTTCAACAAGCACTTGCTGCTTTCAACTCAACTCATAATAAAATTACCATTTTTTTTTCCTTATCCATCGTAGAAGATTTTGTTTGTAAGCATACTCTGTATTTTTTTAATTTAATGTGCCAAATTCCGTGAATTGTGTGATTGATGTGATGGATTATCGTGCCGCGAGCATGCTTGCAAATTGTTCCTTTTTTATCATTTTGATGCAAAAAGTTTTAAACTTTAGTCAAATTCAGTCACTGACTACTTTCTTTACATTTAATTTTATCATTGGAAAAAAAAGAGACTGAACTGGCATGCTGTTCTGGGAATTGTGATTTCGTTTGCTGTGGAATTGTTGTGATGCATTGTTGTTGTGCGGCAAAACTATGTTTGGAAAATTGTGCTACTTCTCAAAAATGTTAAGCATTCGGTTGTTGATTGTATTTGTATTTCCATGCGTTTGATCATCAAATAGATTCTAGAGTTATGCCGTGTGGTTTTCAACTTTCTTTTTGGTTTTGCCAGCTTTTGTTAAATCTCTTCCGTGGAAGCTTCGCCTTCTAGGGTGTTGTCCAATTTTCTACGTTTTCCACTTTTCGTTGTGCTCCTCCCTCTGTTTCTGTTCTCTGTCAACTTTTATGTGTTGCATGTGAAAGATGCACCTTTTTTTTCTGTCTATCGTATTTTTTAATGTAATCTTTTGATCTGAACTTTGGGAGGCATGCCTTTCAGATCGTGAAAAGAGAAATAAGCGTCTCCTTTTCAACTTCTTGTTAATGTTGAAATTACTGTACTGGGTTACTAGTAATCTGACTAATTTTTATCTCTTTATTTTCAGCTTGAAGATTTTTGTTCCGATCACAGTTGTGGCACTCCTCATTCTTATACCAGTCAACGTATCAAGTGGGACTTTATTTTTCCTAAAGAGGGAATTGGTAGTGAGTGATATTGATAAACTCTCAATATCAAATGTTCCCTCTGAATCTATAAGGTATGTTTTCCCTAAACTCCCCCCAAAAATTAAACAAATAATTCAGAACTTTCTTTATGAAGTAATGCTTCGCTTGAAGTCCAAGTTTTGTGTTTTCTCCTCTTGACTTTAACTACTCGTATCAACAATGGATTAAAGTTTTATTTGGAAAAATATAATCGTGGCATATATCTTATATTGTCTCAGGATTCCGTTAAAAAGGAATCGTATTCAATCCTGATATCTAATATCCACTATTTAAATATTATCTTTTCATCTCCCTGTCTCTCTTGTTTTTGTTAAATCTTGTATTGTTTATTTTTATGTGTATTACAACCTGCATTACATTGTCATGATAGTATTTTTTGTGTTATCAATTAGCTAACAACTGGAACTATAAATTTCAGATTTTTTGTTCACATAGCATTGGAATACCTGTTCACATTATGGATTTGTTTTCTGCTGTACAAAGAATATGATTATGTCTCATCAATGAGATTGCATTTCATGGCATCACAACGCAGGCGTGTGGAGCAATTCACAGTAAGTTAAAAATCTTCATTCATTTTCAATAGAGTGGAATAAAATTGAGATTGTTTCTTACTGTTAGAAAGCATTTCATGGAGCTCTTCAGTCCTCACCATTTTCCAATTGCAGTGAAGTGTCAGTTCCTTTTTTTTGTGTAGTATGGTATGGTTTGGATTGTTCATTTCATCAGTTTATCTTTTACTAGTTAGCAAAGAATTCATTGTGCCCATTCTCATATTATGAATGCTGCTTAAAATGCTCCAAGTATCCTTGGACAGTTTGTAAATAGAATTGCTTGAATTTCCCGAGTTCTTCATTAGGGTTGTGAGAATAATAAGATCATGGAGAAGATGCAACTCTAGCTGTGCTTCTTTGTTATTCTTTTCAAGGAGCTAATTTTCAGTTTATAGCTTTGAATCCATTTATGGTACTTGAATACAGTGGTTTGTATGGGGTTGATGCTATAACCTATACTGAACTCTTATAGCAAAGATGCTATGATTTTAGAATGAATACTTTTCAGCTTGGATTGTCACTCCTATCAATGCTTTACCCCTTCTAATCTTCTTTAACCATCTTTTCAAATCTTCATGCTTTTTACATTCTTGTTGCAGGTAGTTGTCAGGAATATCCCTAATATGCCTGGTCACGCAGTGTCAGATTCTGTGGAGGGCTTCTTTCAAACAAACCACCCAAATCATTATATTGGACACCAGGTAATAATTTTTATTACATTCTTGATTGGGGAAGTTTATTGAAGATAAACCGATAAGAGAATTTATACATAGGTATTAATGTTGATTTATTTTTACTCAGCAGAATATTTCTTTACATTAAATGATTCATATTGTCATGCATTCATTTTTATTCAGGCTGTCTACAATGCAAACAAATTTGCTAAACTTGCAAAACGAAGAGAAAGACTCCAAAATTGGCTAGACTATTACCAGCTTAAGTCTGAAAGACATCCTGACAAGAGTTCCACTGTCAAGGTATGTAATTGCTAGGAATGTATGTGGTACAATGTGACAAATTATCCGTTTGGTTGGAACCTGAATCTGACATTGTTATTTTTCCCTTTAGACTGGATTATTTGGTCTCTGGGGTAGAAAAGTTGATGCTGTTGATTACTACAAACATGCAGTTAAGGAACTTGATAACCTGGTAAGTTGGTTTGTTTCTCTTTTTTTTGGCATAAACTATGCACATGGCAATTTTCTGTGTCCTTAAGCTAATACACATGCTTCCATTATTGAAATTGAGGTACTTTAATATAGCTATACTGCAAACCATATGCAGATGACATTGGAACGCATGAAAATTATAAAAGATCCCAAAGCTATTTTGCCAGTTGCTTTTCTTTCATTCAATTCCCGTTGGGGAGCATCGGTTTGTGCACAAACCCAGCAAAGCAAGAATCCAACACTTTGGCTAACTGATTGGGCTCCAGAGCCACGTGATGTATATTGGCAGAACTTGGCCATACCATTTGTTTCTTTAAGCATCAGAAGGCTTGTAATATCATTGTCTGTGTTTGCCTTGGTATTCTTCTACATGATTCCCATTGCTTTTGTGCAATCCCTTGCCAATTTGGAGGGTCTTGAAAAAGTTGCTCCTTTCCTCAGACCAGTTATAGAATTGTAAGTGAACTTAAGTTTCTTTTTGAATGTAAATAGAGAAGGTAATTAATCTAGAAGTTGATATATGTTGTTCTTGAATTTCTTCATTAACGGTTTTGGCTTCTTTGGTAGAGTATATAATGCTCAATCTTGATTTGTTAAGTTTAGTTTTTGAAATTCATCTGGACTCCAGTAATAAATGATGTAAATTCTACCTAACAGTGTTTTGTTTTTTGGATTTTGACAGGAATTTCATCAAGTCCTTTCTACAAGGTTTTCTTCCTGGTTTGGCTCTTAAAGTATTTTTGTACATTCTACCAACAGTTCTGATGATCATGTCAAAAATTGAGGGACATATTGCACTGTCAACACTTGAGCGGAAGACAGCTGCAAAATATTATTACTTTATGCTGGTGAATGTTTTCTTGGGAAGCATAGTCACTGGGACTGCATTTCAACAACTACATGCTTTCCTTCATCAGTCACCTACACAGTATGTCTTTAATTCAGCAGTTTTGAGTTAATGCAATGTCTGAAATGGCTATATATTGTGTTTAGATCTGCCTAATCTTGCAGCAACATTCCAGTTTCATATATTTAATGCAATAAATATCATAACTTTTTCGTAACATTATTAAATCTTACACTGTGTCTGATAAATCTTTTTATTGTCTATAGGATTCCTAGAACAATTGGAGTTTCCATTCCAATGAAAGCTACCTTCTTTATAACATACATAATGGTTGATGGGTGGGCTGGAATTGCTGGTGAGATTCTCAGATTAAAGCCATTGGTTATATACCATCTCAAGAACATGTTCATAGTTAAAACAGAAAGAGATAGAGGAAAGGCCATGAACCCTGGGAGTGTGGACTTTCCAGAGACCATTCCAAGTCTTCAACTATACTTCCTTCTTGGAATTGTCTACGCTGTGGTGACACCAATCCTTCTTCCCTTCATACTAGTCTTCTTTGCCTTTGCATATTTGGTTTATCGTCATCAGGTCAGTGTCTCTGCTACTGTCATCTTGAAACCTGCATTTTTTTGCTAGTTGGACTTACAGTAGCTTGAAGATTTCCTAAAACCATAGCATGATTTCTTGAACAAGCATGTTGCATGAAATCTGTATGAGGGCATATTGTATTGCTCATGAGCTTGTAACATTTTTGTCTGCCAATTCAATGAAACAGAATGTGGTGATGTGTAGTCTAAATATAACTTCGCATGATGTTTAACTATGCAGATAATCAATGTCTACAACCAACAGTACGAAAGTGCTGCTGCATTTTGGCCACTTGTTCATAGCCGCATCATTGCAAGCATGCTAATATCTCAGTTTCTTCTATTGGGATTGCTTAGCACAAAAAAGGCAGCAAAATCCACACCTTTGCTTGTTATCTTACCAATATTGACATTTGCATTCCACAAGTATTGCCAGAGACGTTTTGAGCCAGCATTTCGGAAGTACCCTATTGAGGTAAGATATGCAGCATTCAATAAACTTTGGAACAGTGTAGAATTCTCTACACCAAACTTCCTTTTTGTTCTTCTTTGAAGTTGGCTACATGATACTTAAGAACTGATTTCTCTTGATCTATTCAGGAAGCAATGTCAAAGGATATGTTGGAGAAGAGCACAGAACCTGACTTGAACATAAAGGCTTATTTGGCTGATGCTTACTTGCATCCAATCTTCAGGTCATTTGAGGTTGAAGAAGAGGAAATGATTGAAGTCAGAGTAGATAAACATCAAACTAATGTTGCTCCTAGTTCTCCTCCATCTAGTGAGCCTAGTTCACCATCCCCACCCCATCATCTGCATCAATCATTCCCAGCCCATCATCTGCATCTACCATCACCACCCCATCATTTGCAAGAACCACCACCACCACCCCATCATTTGCAAGAACCACCACCACCCCATCATTTGCCTGAATCATCATCATCCCATGATTTACCTGAACCTTCCCTACCCCATGATTTTCCTGAACCTTCCCAACCCCATCATTTTCCTGAACTTTCCCAACCCCATCATTTGCCTGAACTATCCCCACCCCGTCATCATTTACTTGAACCATCCCTACCCCCTCATATGCATCAACCTTTTCCACCACCTCCATATAATGAGTATCCACCCGGTTATTACTACCAATACCATCCTCAATCTCCTCCTCATTATGTTTATCAGTAGTAAGTTCAGTCCTGAACTCAACTCGTGCATCGTTGGAAATAATCAAAGTGTGAGTCAAATTCCCATATTGGGTAAACCCATGATGCATACCAATCAACCAGGTTACTTGAGACTTGATGAAAATTTAGTATTTCAGTGGACTTAGATCTGTTTTGGTTTCTTAGCTATCCATTTCAAGTGTAAATGATTTTTCTCCTTACATGTAAATGGTTTGGATTCATCCAAATATGGGCTAGCAGGATTTTACTTCTAGGGAGATTTGAAATTTATTCTGATAAATAAGTTATTGTATTACCTTGAATTTTGCCTTTATGAAGTTATTCAATTTATGTCATCTTTGGATTCAATTTAGTATTATAGTATGATGTTTTTAATAGAATGATTTCCATGACATTAAAGTAAGTGACAATATAGAAAAAAAATTGTTTTCTAATTTTTAGTTTTTAGGTTCGTACTCCACTAATTTGATTGAGTGAGAAGGGGATTTTATATTAGATTTGAACTTGGAAGGGAATGAAAGTAACCAAACATTTAATTTTTGCAAGGAGCTGGTAAATCTTTGCCTTTTGATTTCATCAATAATTTTGCAAATTTGCTTTTGTTTCTAGATTGTTTAGTTTTTTCAAATATATTTTTTTAAATTTATGTAGATAAAATATTTCAATTACTACTCCTCTCCATCATCGTTTACAGCGACTAAGGAACTATTGACTCGACATTATTGATAAAATCACTCAGGTTATTCGACAAATTTTAAAGAAGAGTAATAAAAGTTTAACAACAATATTATTTTCATATTAACTACAAGATCTCATAATTCTTAACATAAAAACAAATAAACAAAATGAAAGAGAAAGATATTCATCACATCACTCAATTAATAGATAAAATAAATAGTAATAGCTCAATGAAAAAAATATAAAATTTTGAATATTCAATAAACTAAAAAATGTAATAAAACCTTCATAAAGGAAATTAATTATACAAATTAATTTGAATTAATGCTAACATTAATAATAATAATAATAAAGATATAGTTAATTAATTATTACAAGAAAAGAGGGTCAAATCTATTCCAGAAGAGTGTCCCTAAGTCACTTTTTCAAAGAGGAAAATAGTTACTTTGTAGGCGTGCGCAAAGAAATTATGGGTGTGCAGGAAGTAAAAGGCTGTTAAGCACAATAGAGAAATCTATCACAACTGGAATAGGGAAAATGTCCAAGTCCATAATTGATTTGTAGTTTTTCTTTTAACTTTATTATGTTAAAATTATTAATAACTTTGATTTTAAAGTCATGAAACAATCGAATTTATCCAAATTTAAGAAATAAAAGAATAAATTATTAAAAAATGTGTCTAAAAAAAATAAATCATAAAAAAGTATAATTTAGAAAAACAAATATTAAACCCAGATAACTAAAAAGAAAAGAATATTAAAAATGTGGGGTAAAAGGTCGAATATTTGAGATATTCTCATTTTAATCATTAAAAAAATTATTTAGTCGTTAAATATGTAATAACTAAAACTAAACTATGAATATAATACTTTAATGACAAAATAATTTAGACTTAATGTCAAACTAATCCTTGTAATATAAAGCAAAATATCACCAAATTTTAACAGCAAAACATAATCAATACTTTTATTATGTATTAAAAATTAAGCATTTTACTTTTAAAATCAAATTAAGAATATATTCATTACTACAAAACCATATATTAAATTATAAAATTAAGACATAAATCTTATAAGTTTAATTATTAAAATTTTCTATCAACGATAAAAATCCATTAATAAAAATATAATTTCACTTGAAGTTTTTTGATATTTAAATAAAATTTAGAAAATGTATACAGGAAATGACAAAAAAATTTATAACAATTAAATGTCATCAATACTACTTGCCAGACTTTATTGGTTCAAATTCTTTATTGAACATTTGTTTTTTATTTAATATACAATGATTTTAACATTTTAAAATGCATTAAATATATTTGTAACAGTATTTAAAAGTTCCAACAGAAATTCCACAACAATTGAGGAGCCACATTGAAAGTGCATCAATGAGGTTTGTTTGAAGCGGCGAAACAAAGCCAGTGAGTTAAACTCAGTGTGTGTGGAGTGGTTCCCGCCGTAAACCCAGATTTGATCACTCTTTTGTTTTTCTTTTACATTCATTGATTCATTCTTTCGTTCCATTGTTCCAATTTTTTGATAATCATCTTCATCTTCCTTAGTTTCCATCTTCATATTACGTGCACCCAACTACAGTAGCTTAACTCTCAAGCCCACTTCACATAGCTGCCAATGCCTCATTCTTCATAATTCCATTGCAGTGCGCATCTTCCACGCTTCTCTGAATCAATGTCTGCAAACTTAAACTACGGCATGCCCTTTACTCATCCTCACTGGTTCTCACCAAATTCTGGAATTTACCATAGCAAGCATGCCCCTATGGACCTTCCCAGCGACCCTTTTCTCGATGTTGTTTCCTTCATTTTTTCCCACCGCCATGATGGGGTTTCGGCCCTCGTTGATTCCTCATCAGGGTGTTCCATTTCCTACTCAAAGTTGCTACCTTTGGTCAAATCCGTTGCCTCTGGTCTTTACAAAATGGGTGTTTCGAAAGGTGATGTGGTTCTGATTCTTCTTCCCAATTCCATTTACTATCCCATTGTGTTCCTGGGAGTTCTCTATCTGGGAGCTATTGTCACACCGCTGAACCCTCTTAGCAGTGTCTATGAAATACGCAGGCAGGTTGCTGAGTGTGGTGTGAGTGTGGCTTTTACTCTGCCTGAGAATTTTAAGAAACTAGAGCCATTGGGAATTTCTGTTATTGCTGTGCCGGAAAATGAGAAGGGTTTGAGACATGGTTGTTTTTCATGCTTTTGTGACTTGATTTCTTGTGACTTTGATTTGCCTCAGAGGCCTGTTATCAAGCAGGATGACGCTGCTGGGATATTGTATTCCTCAGGTACTACTGGGGTGAGCAAAGGGGTTGTTCTGTCCCATAAAAATCTTATTGCTATGGTTGAGCTCTTTGTGAGGTTTGAAGCTTCTCAGTATGAAAGTTCTTGCTTGAGGAATGTGTATCTGGCTGTTTTGCCAATGTTCCATGTGTATGGCTTGTCGCTATTTGCAGTGGGATTGTTGTCTCTGGGTTCTACTGTTGTTGTGATGAGGAAATTTGACATAGATGAGGTTGTCAGGGTGATTGATGAATATAAAGTTACACATTTTCCCGTTGTTCCGCCGATGTTGACAGCATTGATAACGAGGGCAAATGGTGTTAATGACAGTAAGTTGCAGAGTTTGATACAGGTCTCCAGTGGTGCAGCGCCTTTGAGCTCAGGAGTTGTTGATGATTTTCTTCGAACTTTTCCCGATGTTGATTTTATACAGGTAATTCAAAGAATGCAAGTCATGTTCCAGCATTCATATAATTGCTAGAGTCAATACCAAATGTGTGTGTGTTGTAATAAGCTGAATGCTGATTCCATCTCATTTCATATTGTTATGATAAATTGTGGTAAATGAAATGGAACAGTGGAAATTCTTTTAAAAACTTGTACAGTTTAGTTATGAGCCATGTAAAATTGGAAGTCCCCCTTCTTTCTGCTTATGCTATAAGATTTCGACTTTTGTGTGATAATAAATAACAAATATTCTGATAGTGCTGTTAATATTCACATCAATTACTTCTGATAATTGGACTTTTATTCGTTTATGGTAATGTTGTTTAACTAGATTTTTAAGAATGTGCAACTGTAAGAATGTTTCTTTTTAGGGTTATGGAATGACTGAGTCAACAGCCGTAGGAACACGTGGCTTCAATACTGAAAAGTTTCGAAATTATTCTTCAATAGGGTTATTGGCTCCAAACATGGAGGCAAAAGTGGTAGACTGGAATACTGGTGCATTTTTGCCCCCTGGCAGCAGTGGTGAACTTTGGTTGAGAGGGCCTTCAATTATGACGGGTAAAACTCTGTTTTCCTTAATTGATATGAAATAGAAAGAAATCACCTTATTCCGTTTCTACCATGTATAAAATATTTGGCAATGCTTATTGAATATCACAGTTTATATATTTCATACACACCAAAATTCGACTTAGAAGCTCCGTTTATGTTTAGTATTCTCCAGTGAGTGGTATTATAAGTGATCTGTTAGAGTGCTTGTGACAAACTAACATTCTGGTAGTTAAGGATTGAGATACTGTTGTCAACAAATTAACATGACTTGTAGGAAATAATTGAGTTAGAGTTGTAGTTATGAGTGCTACATGTGGTCTAAAGAGAGGAATAGTGATCGATATAGCAACTCAAAGACAAATTTTTCAAGCCACTTGATAATTTAGGTTGTTTAGATATCTCATAAATATGTGTATACTCCTATACAATTAGATACAAAATTATCTATTTTTGAAACAGAATAGAAGTATTATATTGTTTAGCTCCTAATCATCATGGAGGAAACATAAGCTCTATATGTATTGCTGTGTTTGGGAACATCATTTTACTCTGAAATAATTGCTTAATTTCATAAGCTTTATTGAAAAATTATGAAAATAAGTGATTCTGTCTTCAAAATAACTTGAACCAAATACACATGTCTTTCCCAGTAAAATGTTGCCGAAAGTTTTCTGTTTGTTCAGGTAAAAGAGAATTAAAATTTCACTTCAAGGCATCTGGTAAAGTTTGTCGTTGTGACTTCTTGTTTTAGATTTTCCAATGTTAGAGTTGTTTTCTTGTGTGTGCCTTTGTTGTTCCTTAATCCAATCAAGTTAAGTCTATCTGCTAATACTTTTTTCTTTGCCCTTTTTATTGATACTTCAATTGAAATACGTTAATTTGAAATTTTCTTCTTAATTTTTCAGGGTACTTGAACAATGAGGAAGCTACAATGTCTACAATTGATAGAGATGGCTGGCTACATACTGGAGATGTTGTTTATTTTGATAATGATGGATACTTATACATAGCTGATCGATTGAAAGATATCATCAAATACAAGGGCTTTCAGGTATCTAATTTTAAATTTTAACAGAAAAAAGCAAAAATAATTTCCTTAATAAATGGCAGTCTTTTCTCAAGCTTCCATACAAATATGTAACTTTTCCCTTGAGACAGCTTAGTTGGTTGAATTGTACATCCATAGTAAACATGTTGTTCAGGGGAACACATGAAATGCTTATTGGGTTTCTTAATTACGATTTTTTTGTTGTACGTGTATATTCTTACATATGGCTTATGATCTGTTACAGATTGCCCCGGCTGATTTAGAAGCTGTGTTAATTTTGCATCCTGAAATAGTTGATGTTGCTGTTATAGGGTAAGTATGAACTCCATGAAAACACTGGATATTAGCAAAGGGTCTAAAACGATAATTAAGACTTGTATATGTACATATTCTTTTATATTCATCTTATAATAATGAGAAACACAAACACTGGATATAGCAAAAGTACCTCGTTCATTGACTTTGTTTGTGTTTTTGAAAAGATCAAAACATCTACATATGTTACTGCATGTACATATTAGTCATCATACTCTAAATTCTCTTTATTGGTCCTTAAAAAAATACCCTGAAATGTTGCATCATTTTCCACTTCAGTGCTATGGATGAAGAAACTGGTGAGATTCCAGTGGCCTTTGTGGTAAGAAAGTTTGGAAGTGTGCTGTCTCCGAAGCATGTTATGGATTATGCTGCTAAGCAGGTTCGTCCTATAAGACAGACTTTTAAGTTCTATCTATGATGTTTCTATTCACATTTTCTCTTGAATCCATACCATAGTGTCTTTTGAAATGTTTCACATTTATGATTATGGTCAAGGTGCTACATCAGCTAGCTACTATTATTATAAAAGTTTAATAGTCATGCACTGATAATATAAAACGGTTTTTTACATTGTCAAAATTTTTAAGATTGTAACGTAAGGATCACCAAACTTACCATACATTTTGGTTTGTGATTTGACGACAATAGAAAATTATGCAGTTATGTTACGTTATTGTTAGTTACTAAGACCTTGTGCCATTTGTAACTCTTTTGTGGCAGGTTGCTCCATATAAGAAGATTAGGAAAGTGTTCTTCACCAGCAAGATACCTAGGTCTGCGACTGGGAAGATCCTTAGAAAGCAACTGAGGAATTGCTTGATTTCTAAACTATGATAGTGCATTTTCTCAAGACTCGCATCAAGTGTTACATTGAAGAATTACCGAGGAAAATTTTGGAAAGTGGATCATCTTAACATAGAAAAAAGTGAATGTAATAACATATAACCATTCATGAGGGCTAGTAAAGTGTTGAAGAACATTATGTCATGATATAACATAGAACATTATGTCACATTATTTTTTAAATTTGTACCATGTTGATAATTTTGAAAATAGAATTTCCCTATTTTGGTGTTTTGCCAATTATTACATTGTTTCCAAAAAATAGTGGGACCCAACATCATGTGAAATTCAGTCAATCATTTATTACGAAGGAATATATATCTTCCTGTTGTTAATCCGACGAATATTTGCATGCGCTGGAAATTAATTTATTTATTGTGTTAAAACTAAGAATATTAATTTTAACGTCGTATACAATTAAAAATATATAAAACTAAAGAAAGCTTTATTGTACATATTTTAAAATAGAATAATACCCATATCAGTATAGTATGTTAGATAAAGTGACAAATTTATCATGGAGGTGAAATTTCAGGTCTCGTAATTTCTAAAGCCAAACTTGTTTCCAAATCAGTTTTCCCATGGTGAAGAGAGACGTATGGAATTTTTACATCTCTATTTTGTCTTTTTCTGTTATCGGTCACCATTTATTGCCACTCGAGACGTAGGAAGATAACGATTGTATTGCAGTTTGTTCACTCAATCCGAGGTATTGGGTTCAATTAATGGTTGTTAGCTAATGGGTACCCCAGAAAGTAGCAAAAGTGAAGAACTTTGCACCGAGCTACTCCAATCCCAAACTGGGGTCACTTCCACTTCCATAGAGTCTGTCACCCAGAATTTGCGTCTTCAAGTGTTTGGGGTGCTGCATTGGGTTGTTTCCCTTGGCCTCATTCTGGCCATTGATTTTCTCTTGAAAAAAGCCTTTGCAGCAGCTTCAATTGAGTTCCCAAGTGCCTTGTTTGGGATGTTCTGTATTTTCTCTGTTCTGATTATTCTTGATTATGCTGAGCCCTCTGCTGCTGTGGCCTTCGAGAAGTTCTTTGAACCGGGAATTATTTTCATCCAGAGATGGCTCCCTTTGTTCTATGTTCCCTATTTGGTTGTGCTTCCCCTTTCTCTTAAAGATATTCCCGCTTCTTCTGCAATCAAAATCTGTTTTATTGTAGGTATTGATTACTAGACAAGCTCTTATTCTTATGATCATGACGCTGAATAGAGATGATGATTGTTTCAATCATCCTTGGTGTCTGTGTGTGTGTAATTAAGATCTTATTTGGATAAATTTCTCATAAGTACTGAGGATAGATAGGAAATAAGTTAATTGCAGAAGTTGATTTTAAATACAATTCATTTTTTCTTGTTAACTGTTTCATCTGTAAGTGTTCATGGAGAAATTTATGTAAATAGAGTCCAAGTGTTACGATTTCATGATGAGAGTTGAAACTTGTTGAACTTGTGCAGTTGGAGGATGGCTAGCTACAGTTTGTGTCACTGGTTTGACAGCTATAGGTGTGAGGAAAGCTGTGAAGACAGAATTGATAGATGCTGAGCCTATGGAGAAGCCATCTCCATTTTCTTCCATTGAAGTGTGGGCATGGACTGGAGTTCTTCTTATATCCTTTGCTGCTTCATTGGTTTTTCCAACAGCATTGGGGACAAGAGCCAGAACATATCTTCCATTCTTGCTTGCGTCCACAGTGTTAGGCTACATGATTGGTTCAGGGTAAAGGTTCATTTTCATCACTGCATATACATTGAACTCTTTACATGGCTGTTTCTGGGGACAGTTACTTTTTCTTTCTTTGTTTATGATTTAGATGGAGCAAAAATGTGATATTGTATTTGGATTTTATTAGAACTAACTATAGTTATGCCTTTTCTTATCCCCTCCCTATGTTTTCAGATTGCCATCAAGCTTGAAGAAGGTCTTCCACCCAATAATTTTTTGTGCAGCATCTGCAGAGCTAGCAGCAATTGCTTTGGGGTTTCTTTCTAAGTCAGGGCTTGATGCTGTTTTAGGTGTAAATTATAGTTGAAGTTAATATTCAACTCTATATTGTACAAGGGCCTTTTTGTTTTAGATTTAAATTACTGCAAAAGTTAAATTTGAGTGTTATAAGGCAAGTTTTCTCGAAGAAATAGTCTCCCTTTTACTCAAACATGGTTTGGAGCACTTGCACCGGTAAACCAAATGAACACTAAGTTGTTCTTTGATTGACTACTTTATAACTAGGAAAAAGAAATTTCTATTCTGACTGCAGATATCTTATGAGTTACTATAAGCATTTGAAGCCTTTTCCCCTCCAAGTTCAAATGCGATTAATCATTTAACTAAATTTTAGTATGAGAATGAGTTATAAGAAACTAACTTATCTGGTTAATCTTGAGCAATAAGATCACATTATTTGGTTTGATTTATGGTCTCGTAACAACATTGATGTAAAAGTGTAGCACCAAGTCTAGTACTAATTTATCTATAGACACTAACATCTATGACTTAGCTTTGACATAATTTTGCTGATTCTTCTTTTGACATTCCCAGGATATTACCTTACAAACTCATCGTCTAATCCTGGTGCCGGTGACATTCTAATGGGCTTTTTGGGATCTGTTATTCTTTCATTTGCCTTCTCTATGTTCAAACAGAGAAAGGTAAAACCATCTCCATTTCTAATGATCACTAGTGCTTGGATAGTGTGAAAGAAAGTGGATAGAAAGTAAGAGAATTAATTATGTTGCATCTTCGCCCACCTTTACTTTTTTTTCTTCTTTTTTCCATTAGTTCATTTTTTCCCTCTTGCCAAATTAGAAAAGATTTTTATAAGGATAATGGGATAGTTATTTGCAAATGACTTTATAGAGTTTGATCTTACTTGAACAAATATGTATTCAGACTGAAACACAGGATTCTGCATATCTTGTTTTTCTGTGCACCAAATATGTCCACTAAGATTCAGTACAAAACATGCGTTGTAACTTGTCCTCTCCATCCATATAATTAAGAATGGCTAAATCCATTAAAGCATTGACTAATGATTTATCTACTGTGCTCAGCTTGTAAAGAGGCATGCAGCTGAGATTTTCACCTCTGTCATAATCTCTACCATATTCTCATTGTACTCAACTGCCATTGTTGGACGTCTACTTGCTTTAGAACCATCATTAACAGTATCCATTCTACCCAGATGTATAACAGTGGCGTTGGCTCTCAGCATTGTGTCTTTTTTTGAAGGTAAACATCATGTTTTGCAATAAATGTAAAAGGTTACATAGTTTAAGTCCTACCATTCATCTGGGAAATTTTGCCATGTCTGCAGGTGCCAATGCATCAGTCACAGCAGCTGCAGTTGTAGTGACTGGTTTAGTTGGTGCAAATTTTGTGCAATCAACTCTTGATAAACTCCGTCTTCGTGACCCTATTGCTCGTGGCATAGCAACCGCTTCAAGGTATATTTTGCAGTTCATAGATAATTTTGACCAAGAAATCATAATGTCTGCAGAGTGCAGACCAATCTTCAATTACCATCATATGCAATAGTCACAGACACTGCTTCTGAATAGTAGTTTGGACATTAAAAGATATGATTACTTTAGAAAAAAGCCATTAAGGTAGTTTCTTCTTGAAGCATATATATACTTATATTTCTTGGTTTTGGATCAATATATGCAGTTCTCATGGGCTTGGAACAGCAGCTTTATCTGCTAAGGAACCTGAGGCTCTTCCGTTTTGTGCCATTGCTTATGCTCTGAATGGGATATTTGGGTCTATACTTTGCTCAATTCCTGCATTCAGACAAAGTTTGCTTGCAGTAATAGGCTGAAATTGTGGACATTCCTTGTAATGCCATACCTTTCAATGCATACCTTTTACTACAAACGAGTAAGAACGCAAGCGCCATTGCTTGTGATATTTATGTTGGAAGCAATACTAGGTTTTGTTTTGTAAAAAGATATTTTTGGAAGAAGAGATGTATTATGCAGAGAAGTTTATTAAACTTCTAATCCTAAACTCATTGGCTAAAATGGTCTCAATCTTCAACATTGATAAACATCCTTAAGTTTAAATGAAAAGAAATAATATCCTTATCTTCCTCTGAACAGCATTCTAAAAATTTGAAACATCACAAAAGTCTTTAAAGTCTTCTTGAGTGAGTTGTTATTGGCACCCCCATTTCCTGCACAACCCCTCCTTTTTTTTTTCCTGAATACTTTGGATACCTACTTAATGAACTTCCATTCTTCAAGTTGTAATATATATATATATATATATATATATATATATATATATATATATATATATATATATATATATATTTCACTTAATGAAGTTTTAAGTTAATGATAAAATATCCAATTAAGTATTTTTGTTAAGATTTTTATATATTTTTTAATTGAATGTCTATTGTTTAGTTAATCGCAATAATATTTTACATTAACTCAAAATATATTTTTTTTATCCAAAAAAATAAGATGAGGGAGACAAAACAACAATCATATTTTCTAAAATATATTTAGTTATATTTTACTTTCTCATCAAGTCTCGTTCTCTTAAAATTATAGGTGCACAAAATTTTTAAAATATCAAATATGGAAAATATATTAAAATTAAAAATTTATTTTTATTTACATATTAACTATCATGTATATATATATATATATATATATATATATATATATATATATATATATATATATATATATTTGTGTGTGTATTTGAAAATTAAAAGCAACATTGAGAAATAAAATGTTTAAAAGCATAATAAATGTAAAAAGTAAAAGGTAACTTGAATAAATATTGTAGAGAAGGTAAATTCTCTTGATAGCTTATAAATATCTCAATTGTTTATGTTAGTATAGCTTCAGTAGAATGAAAATTTTCAAAATTAGAATTGAGAGATTGAAGAATCGAGTGATTTCATCGATTGGAAAAGATATTTTAAAAGATCAATCATGAATGCTTCCATCAACAAGATTCCTAATAATTAGGTTACTATCAATCTATTTTGTCTCTTACATGACATAAAAGAGTCTTCATAAAATCTAAATATTGTTGAGTACTGAGTAGTAACAATCCACACTACGATTTTTGTAGGAACCTTCATAAATCCCACCGCACCCTTATATAGGAAATTTCCATTTTTGTCCTTTTCGATTTTTTTTGAATTGTGTAATTTAAAGGATAAAAATATTTCTAAAACTCGAGGATGATTACCAAAAAAATATAATTTTTAGGTTACATAATTTAGAAGTTATTTGACAATCTAGAATATTTTTTATTTTTGAATTGCACAATTCAAAAATTATTTTTTATTTTAAAAATAACTTTTATATTATACAATAAAATCAATAATTTTCTTTGCAGTAGACTGCAGGGAAATTTAATGAATGTACAAGAAGAAACTGTCATTTTTGTATCGTCTAGTTTTACTTCCTGCACCCTCACTACCTGTCAAATTTCAAAAGGATCAATTAACCTTTGTTAAAAAGTGATTTTGTATTACATATTTCAAAAACATTTTGGAATAAACTTTTCAAAATTTAAAATAAGTTTTATATAACAAAATTTTCGACATAAAAAAAAATGCATTTTTGAACAAATTTTTCAGTGTAAAATTTTCGAAACAAACTCCCTGGAACCTATATAAGAACTTCCGAAATGAGTTTTTTAAAACATCCTCCTACGAAATGCATTCTTCAATCATCGTCCAGTACATCAGATTGCTTTATTTCTCAGTCAAAAAGATAGTTGTTTCATTATCTAACATTTTTCATAGTATTCATTTGGAGTAAATATCTCTTTATACAGAATATCCGAATTATCCCTATATATTGCGACAACGCGCAAATTAACTTTGTATACTTTAAGAGTGAATACAGTATTATTTACGACAAAAAAAAACTGAATTTGAAAATTATTTATTTATTTTTTGAAAATAAAAATATTGGTCCATTAAACTAAATTATGTCAATTTTGTTTCTGCTTTATGTTAATATAAAAGAAATAGCCTTTCTCAGCCGAAACAAACGTTAATATACACGAATAGAGATTTTCTTAACTAATCCCTTATTACAACATCTATCCAGGAATCCGATATTTTACCAAACTGAAGGCAAATCGAATGTGTCACACATGAAAGGATTAATCAGCCACTGGGATGTTAACAATAATGCATACATTATCAACTAAAACATGCCACTTTAAATAGGCATGACTTCGAAATATCATCAATTCTAACTGTTCCACAACAAACAAACAAACTGCTCCGCAATTTGCTCGTTTTACAGATTCTAAAATGTGAAGGTCAACAAATGATTGGAGTTAAAAATGCAAAACCTGGTCGATGCTCTTTCATGCTGTAACCAGCAGCAAAACTTGCAATATCTAAGCAGCGAAATTGAGCTTCTTCATTACTTTGGCATAAGCCGCTGGGACAATAGCAGGTTTCCTCAATCTACGTTTTGATTTCTTTGACTGCAGAAGATACCAGAAATTCATCAATTTTAAGGAGTAGAGATAAATCCATATAATACTGTAGAATGAGAGAAAATTAGGAGAAGCATAGTTGACTGTTTGGTTCCTCCCTCCCTGCCGTACCCCTTTTTGTTTTCCAGGTAACCAGGTAATCTTGTAATTGATTTTAAAAACTCAAACTCAATCCCTTGTCTTCAGTATATAACTCTGACTCCAGACACAAATTCTGGATTTCAGACATACATACGATACAAGTAATTTTGTTGTCGCAACTGTGCATTTTGAATGGTTCCCAGTGTATTTTGAATTTTCCCATTGACATTTATGAGCCAGCAAACATGGATAAAAAGTAGTAATTCACCCATTGGCTCTATATCTTAGCTAGTGAGAAAGAAATTCACCCTTGGTAAAACAGTCGCTATACTAGTATTCTTATTCTAGAAGTATGGACATGTCAACATGGAATGAATTGTGGGGTCACTGGTCAGATGCCTTCACTAAATATAAATTCCGTATTTCAGATATATAACAGTACTTTTTGTTGCCCCCACTGTGCCTTTGAATTGCTTGTTCAGTGAATTCTGAATTACACATAGATATTTATTAATCAATGAGGAAGAAAGTAACTCAACCCAGTTTAGACTTTTATTTCATACACATACTTTCATTGATCTATAGTCTAAACCAACAAGAATCACAGCAGTAAATAGGGCAAAATATAAACAAATTGTTCTATAACCTTATTTTCAAGAAAATATTACTTATGTACATAGTATATAATTTACATCAACCATGCAAAAGAAGAATTGAAGGGGTTAAAACTAAATAAGTTTAATACAGAACTTATATTTATATATTGCTTAATGGACATAGAAGAGGTAATGTATATTTACAAGTGGGCAAATAACAAATACTCCTTTTGACTCCTAGGATTTTTTAACCTCATCAGTTCTTATGTACACATTTATGATCTTAAACTTCCACAGTTTTGTATATGAATATAATAATAAAGTTGACCTCTATTACATTGTTTTGAAAATGAGCAAATTAGTTTAAAAGCACAGAATCATACATGTAAACATTTTTTATTATCTCTAACATTTATACAACCTGTTTAAAAAATATAAAAAAATAAATATTATAAATCTATGTATTGGCCCAGTGACTCAAATTTTTTAGCCCAACTAATTAGACTAATAACTAATAATGTTAGGACTTGGGACAACTATCTTTTTGTCGTTGTAAATAATCATGTAAGGAATGTTATTGAGATAAGGTTCATAGATGATTGCTTTGCTGAGTTTTACACAAAAACAACTTTTCTGCAAAATGCTTTCTCTGTGACATTTATGATTATAATTTTTTTCTTAATACCATATACTAATTCAAAGTTTCAAATATACAGTAGAGGATGTTCCCCCTAGAAAACTTGACCACAATATATTTATAAACAGATGTATTATGTTCGTGTTTTGTACATCATATCATACCATCTTACAATGTTATTTTCACAGCAGACAGCTAATGAGGGAGTCAACAAATACTACTGTAGAGATGCAATGAACGACAAACATTTAAGTATTTTTGTCAATTATCAAGTAACCATATCACAGCAATGGTCATGCCCCAAAAGCTGGGTGCCAACTGCTCCAACAGCCACGATGACATAATTGGAAACATGTTATGCATTATACACCACCATCATAACATCAATCACCGCAAAAACCCAAAACAAGGAAAACTTCACGAGTGTTTTTCTCTTCAATAAACCAGTAATCATGCTGAATTGGCCTCCCACAACAAATGTCAATACCACCAAATACTGTATTTTGACTTCTTTTTTTCAAATGCTTGTTACTACCTTTTTCTACAAGCATACCATAAGTATTGCCTCATCACCCTAAATTTTAAATTGTACATCCTAAGGAAACACATGTTGCTCTATTTTCTGCAAATGAAGTAATCCAATTCATAATCCAGCTACTAGGCTAGAAAGGGCAATTATGATTTCAATTTTCAAGCAATTTGTCTCTGAAAGAAACTTGCCACTGTAATGCTATATGAACCTTGCTTAGAAAGGACAGCAACAAGTCAACAACTTCCGTGACTTATTTCCACCACATGAAATGTCGAGAAGGGATATTGGGAATGAGTATGACATGATTTATTTGGCTATTCACACTGATGGAACAAACAGAAATTATCAAGGATTCTAAACAGAACCACCAACAAGAAACTCACATTCCAACAACAATCAAAAAGAAGAAAAATGAATTAAACTTCCTCCATAATACCTTATCCAGCTGAGCTTTTAGAGAATACAGGAAGAAGTTAGTTATAACTTATAAAAGAAGTTCAATTCATTTTACATCTTTTTTAAACTTTCCCCTATAAACACTTACTGAGAAATTTATCTAAATTGGGTTATCATCACATATCATAAAACCTCATTAAATCCAGAAAGGAAAAAAAAAAATGAACCTTGAGATGAGCATTGTGACGCTTGCCTTCCTTCCAGCGCCTGATGTTCCCATCATTCATTGTTCTGAATCTGGATTTTAAGGACCTGCTCCGACCATAGTAAAATCACTTGCTCCCCACAAACAAAAGAAAAAAGAAAAATTCACACACACACACACACCAAAAACCTATGCGAGTAACGAAGTGGAAACTTACGAATAAGATTTCATTTTGGTTTTCTTAACCTTGGAAATGGTTGGAGTCATCGGTTTTCTTCTAAGTTTTCGTTCTCTGGACGACACGTGGCGCACTTGAACCAACTATACAGAACAAATTAAACTGCTATAACAATCACGATCGGAATGACAAAGTCTAGATGTTAAAATCGAAGACTTACAGAAGGGGAAGGATGAGATGCGTGGAGATGCCATGAAGAGAAAATTAAGGAGGGAGGAGAAGAAGTGCGGAATGTGGAAGCAGAGTGAAGCGGTTGCGGCGGCAAATGGTGGAGGAGACGGCGAGAAGAGGGCGGTGGTAGAATTTGGCGTGATTGGACGGCGAGACAACGAAGTTTCGTCAAACAACGAAGCATGGCGACTTCACTGATTTGCAGTTTTTGCACTCTGCACAATCGAACCCAAACCTGCGATTGTGAAAGTGCTTTTTTTCACCTTCGAATTTGGGGATTTTTTTTTTCTAAATTCTAGTTTTTTGTTTAACCTTGAGGTGAAGATCTGGGCTAATTTGGGCTTAATTGTTTCTTGTTAGTGAAGCCTAAAATTATGGGCTGCCTAGCTCCCCATTGTGTACAAAGTAGAGTCTGTTATTGGTACCCCCATATTACTACTTAAATTCCCAATCTTAGTGGAAAGAAATATTCTTTTGATATTTAGGCTAGAAACCTCCCAAAAAAGCACACCGTCATTGATTAAAATTCACAAAGGAAAAAGTTTCGCTTCTACTAAATTTATTTCAAACAAATTAACGTATGATTCTCTTAAAATATGGAAATTTAATACAAAAAACGTTATATAATCATCTTTTAAAATAATATAAGGGAGTGTGTGGATTACATAAACATTTTTATGGTAAAACAAGTTTCCTTTACGCAATTTTTTTTAAGAGAATATAATACTTTCCGTCGTGCATTCTGAACTCACTTTCTAATACCACAATAAAAAAGTTGTTTGTGTTTAACAAGTTTTTTTTGTTATTTTGCACAAAAAAAAAAAACAGGAATTCACATTTTAACGTTTAAAAATATACATTATTTCGTAGGTCTCAATAAATTTCAGCGTCTGAAAATAAATAGTTTATAGACATTGCACTATTTTTGAAGTTACAATTATAATGGAAACTATTGAAAACCACAAACTCAATTACAATATTTATAGTTTAAAGACTTAATAAATAGAAAAAACCACCAAAAGTTATGTGAGCCATTAATTACAAGATTAAACCATTTTACTCTGTCCTCTTCGATATGATCCAAAACTATTGCACATGGCTAGTAATATCAATCAAAACCATTGGCTATTTAAAAAAAAAATGAAACTTTTAAAAATTGGAAACTCTAACTAGAATTAGACATAAAAGCAGGTTAGAAGAGTTCTATGCAGAAATGATGTATAAGAGAGACAAATATGACAAAATACTATAACACAGTTACACATGCCATCAGCACCCAAATCCTCAACAGAGACCAAACATCATGCATGCATGCACAACAACAGCAATTAACTACCAGAATACATCTAAAATCAATCATAAAATAAAAACCTTATACTCTTGCATGCACTAACATCATTTGCAAAGAATCATCAACACAACACTATTCTTCTTCCTCACTTTTCCTTATTCAAACGCGTGCAGATTCTTTAGAATCCAAGCCAGCCACACTCGAAGAACTTCTCTCACATTCTTCTCTGACATGCCCCGCAGCAACAGCACCTCCCACGTCACTGATGTTCCCGAATAGCAGCACCACGATTCCAGCAATGGCAGTGCAAAACGCAGCTCCGAACGAAGTCCTAATCCGCCCCGGCGCCACCGACCCCACCGTGAACCCCACGCACAACCCTGCAGCTCTCATCCAAGCATACCAGATCGAGAACGCACCTTCTTTCCCCGAGGGAGCACAGTCCAACACCAAGAGCCTCCCAAAAGCATACAGAATCCCTGTTGCTGTGCTCTGAACTGCACCAAACAACACCAAGTGACCCCATTTCCAGTGGCTGTTACCATAGTAGAATCCAAACCCAGATGACAAGAGAGACAGAAGGAACCCCACTATCTGCATTTTCACAGAGTTCATCTTGATCACGTGCAGCAAGGGTTGTAGCAGTGACAGAGAAACAAGAGGGAAAAGGAAGTAAGTTAGCCAGAAATAGAGCAAGTGCAGTGGCTTAATGCAGAGTTGTCCCACTATGAAGATCACTCCCCCAGTGAAAATCGACATGGTGGTGAATGAGGAGAGGAAAACCCCTGCAAGGCCTCCAATGGCATGAGGGTACTTGAAGATGGAAAAAGGGTGGAGCCTTGAGGAGAAAGAGATGGAATCGGTGGTTCTGCTGATGGATGTGACAATGTGCAACACCCCCACAAGCCATATCAGGCCACTGAAGATTGAAACAACCCAAAGACTCATCACATCACGGTCGTTGTCGTTGAGCTCCCGGAGCATGTGGTATGTGAAGGAGGAGATTATGGCGGCGCCAAGGCATCCGGCCGCCGTGGCGTGGAGGGAGAGTCTGCTGGAGACTGCTTGTCTGAGGGAGAATTGGCTTCTCTTGAGGGTTGGTCCTGTGAAACAACGGATCATGAGTCCGAGGTGGTGGGTGTGAGCAGCATTGGCAACTGTGCTGGCTGCAACAATGCCTGCAATGTAGGGAACGAAAATGGCAGTGACTTTGAAGAAGCCTGCAGGGAGACAGAAGAAAACTCCGATGCCGGTGGCTGCTGCTGTGATGAGCTTTGGGAAATGGCCATCAAGATGGAAGGAAATGAACCCTAGAATTGGAGCAGCCAAAGCTAGACCAGTGGCCCAAGCAATCGATGTCCACTCCAAAGAGGAGAAATTTGATCCACCACTTGTGCTTATGGTGTGATTTGTGAGTTTGCTATACCTGCAATTCCACCACATTGCATTTTTGTTAGATGTTTAACTTTAATTTCTGTCATAGTTCTTCTCATAGTCTAGCATCAACTATCACTCCGTCAGAAATCATATAATGATATATCAGAAACAAACTTAGTATACATACTAATCTGTAACGGAAAGAACAGTGTAATGTACTCTTAAATTAGCTAGTAGAATGAATTATTTACTCTTTAAATTAACCAATAGCATAATTGGTTCAAATGTTGTCTTAATATGTTGGCACAAACTACAATGTTCATGGACATATAACCTTCCTGTTGTTTATGGGAATGCTGTCACTTCACTGTTAAATGGAACTTTGGGAACATGCAATTGCAAATACACAGTAAATAGTGTCTCTGTTGTTTATTTGATGTGTACACAGTCTTAATCCTGTAGTGTGTACAGCAATTTTGGTTTGGGAACATTGAAAATAAAAATCAGTTACTACTATTTCTAAGTGGAAGGCACTGTAGTTATGAATAGATTACAAAGGCATGGATAAGATATAGAAACAACTTCAGTTTGTCGGCACTGTTAATTGTAGTTAAAGTGGATATCATTACCAAAAACAACCTAATTTAAATTTAATTTAACTTTCGAAAATTTCACCCAACGGTCCTAAAAGGCAAGATTTAGTCTTTACGCAATATTAAACACTTTTCTCATGTAATAATACTGTCTTTGATGAAAAATTTGTCATGTGTGAGTGAACAGTACAGATCTTTCAGGTAAAAAAGTGATTAGTGTTAATAGTGTTTTTTAAAAAGTTAATAAAATATAATTAAGCTAAGCAAATGGAGATAGCATGATGCCTAATTTTACCGTTGTGGATAAATACCATGGGTATTTAAAAGTTTAAAAGGTGACTGATGACTTTTGGGATAATCCGACAAACATTTTGATACTCCCTAGGAGGAAAGCATGGATTTTTATTTTCACTCTCTCTCTCTTGTTTTGGCCAAGAATACAAGGGCATGGCTTTAGGTTGTTTTTTGTTGTACACCAAAGGTCGACATGCCAACACAGTTAATAAATAGGTTTGATGTCCGATGGGTAATGAAGTGCTTTGAAAAAGGAATCTTAACTCTTGAGTAGAGTAAGGGTAAAGTAGAATTGTAAGAAAGCCACAAAGGACACGACTTTTCATGATGGTGAACTATAGTGGAACCAAACGGCTCAAAATTATATTTTTTTAAAAAAAAATTAAAAAAAAATGGAACCCTATGCTCAGTTTATCACGCTGCCAAGTTTTTAAAATAAAATAAAAAAAAATTGGAACCCTATGCTCAGTTTATCACGCTGCCAAGTTTTTAAAATAAAATAAAAAAAAATTCTTTTTTTTTTCTTGTTCTTCTACAAAAATAACCCTGATGTACAATCCATGGCCACTACAGCAACCTTTTCAAAAAACTTGTTAAATGAACAACCAAAACACCAAAACTAGACTAGATCGAGACAACAGAAGAAAAAAACAAATTTTTGGCTTAAAAAACGGCATTTGAACAGGAAAAGACTTGAAATGGTGGAAACAATGAGAAGGAGAAGGAAAAAGTGGACTCACAGATGAATTTCCTTTTGTGTGCAGTGCTTGGCTGGGTGGTTTTTGGCCCATTCCTGAAGCGAATCTGTGGGGAGACGCTGTAGCTGACTGATTATGAGAGGAAACACAACAGGAACAAGCACAGTTTGAACAAAGTAGAAGCAAAACTCGTAAAGGTACCATCCCATAACTTCAAACCCAGAGGGCTTCTCCCCCACTTCCTCGTACCCATTATAAGGTTCTCTTGCCCTTAAAATCTTCATGGCCCTGTTGTGTATGTCTGGTCTCACCGTGCCCTTTCCACCCTCTTGCACGCCCTGTGCTCCTCCCTGCCCTCCATCAGCTTCAACCGTCACCTCTTTCATCACTTTGAACACAGAAAACGAAGGTGCAGGTGTCAGAGAGAGTAATGGCGAGAGAGAAAAAAAAGTGCAGAGAAAGAAAGAAAGAAGAAAGAGTGTTGTGGTTTAAACAAAGGTGACACTACTGCAAGGGACTAACTAAAGGGTTGGTTTGGTTTGGTTTGGTGTGCAACTGTGCACAGCTGGGTTAATGAAACTTTCTAGGACTTGAAACGACCTTGTTTAGTGAAAGTATATATATTACTATAATTTCACAACTCACTTTTTTTTTTCTTTTTTTTTTTTCATTTGTCTCTAGGGAATTGATAAAATATCACCACAGTGAGACGTTACAGAAGAAGGAAACGTCGCTACAGTGCTCAGTTTTGTGTGTGGAAAAGTTTCCCATATTTATAAATTTCATTTATGAAGGACACTTGGTCCCATGCAACCAATAATATGCTGCAGTTAATAATCATACCACTTATAACAATGCAGGTTTCTTTTACTACTCTGATATAATATAAAGACATATTTTATTTTTTATTAGTAAAACTATTAAGTTTTTCAGAATATATGCTATGAAAAAACATAAGCATGCAATTTTATTTTTTGTAATGTTTTGTGCTGAATTGATGTAACCGGTAAATGTATGAGCTGCATAATATTGTTGTTCGGACATATTGGTTTTTGGATTCTCAACGGGTGGCAACGGGTTTGTTAGTTGCGAATTAAAAATAATTGTTGTTGTGTCTTACATAAAAGATTCTGTCTCCTTGTGACAAATTACTATACAAGTTTTTAGATACTGTCCAGTTACATAGTTTAATGAATCTCACTTGACACTTGCAGCCAATTATAATATCATTTTCTTGCAAATATCAGAAATAATGTAATTGTTGTTAAATGTCCTCAGTCCTGTCTTGTTTGTTTATAGATTATAATTAAATTTTTATATTGTGAGTGAAAAAAAAAATTGTGGTTAAATTATTTTAAATAATCTTAAATTCATCAACTTTAAATTAATTCTATACTGTTGCGTGTTGTCGTGTTGCGTGTTTTGTACTTTATGAACAAAAACTGACGATTAAGATGTGAGGATCATCACAAGCGTGCAGATATGGAGGGAGAACACAGGTTTACGAATAAACGGTCAAATTATTACACAGTTCACACAGCTTACACTAATGGGTGAAATAAATGTTTTGACTTATTCAAGAGTTAGTAACATTTACAAAAATCAAGATGGAAAGTGATTCGGTAAGGCTAGAGTTTTTTTTCATTGCATTTTAATAATTATTTAAAATTTTATATATAAATATTTTTAAATAAATAAAACTTACGATATTTTGATATTACTTTTTCTTTTATACTTACGTCATAACTCTCAATACTATTATCCTTATATTATTTAATTACAAATATACTTTTTATTGTTTTTTTATTATAAAAATCGGATAAGGGTGCGTGGATACAATAGTCCAGGATGTTATATATTTTTCAATAAATAATAGTGTAGAATTGTGCAATTTTTCTTTTTTTGTGTGTGAACTTTTATTCTTTAATATTTTCTAAGTGAAAATAGCTTAAAGTTTTGAGAATACTCAACAAAATATTTGGAAGCTAATTAAACCATACTTATAGGTAAAATTGAAAGGATATTTTTTATTAAAAATTAAAAAGAAATACCTTTATAATATTTGTGCTAGTGGGAATATGTATTTTATAAAGACATAACTTTGAGTTAAAACAAATAATATCTTGTCTATTTTAAAATTTGTGTTTTTATATTCTATCTTGTCTATTTTAAAATTTTAACAACATTTTGTGCATCTCAAGAGATAAAATAATATCTTCAACATTGTATCTATTAGTTCAAATCCATTCATTTATATAAAAATTATTAAAATGTTTCTTCAAGTTCACAATACAATTTTGAAGTGAAAGATAGGATATTAGTAATTATTTACTTGTCTATCTTCTATTAAAAGGGTTAGTTAATTTTCAACACATTTTCCTTTGGAATCAAACATGTTACATAGTTATGTTTGTTTCAAAGGGAATATTGTTGGCAAAGATGAATTTGAGGGTGTGATGGGATCACAAATAACTAATGTAAAATTTATAGTTATACTGTGAAATAAAATAGTAATTATTATTAATTTTAAATATAATTTTTTTAAAATATCCTAATAAATAAACATTATAAAATTGGTGGAAATTAATTAGTTTCTTTGTAATTTGATTTTTTTTGTAATATATGTGTTTATTAATTAAAATTTATAAAGTATAATTGAACATAAAATATATTTATTTAATGAAAGACATTATAAGTACCATAATTGACATAATTAAAAATAAAATTAACTAAATTAGTAGTGATGGAACTGATTTTTAAATTTCACACAACATGGATCTCTATTAGGTGGACATAAATATGTTGTTTGGATGACCAATTTAATATATTATCAAGTGTTGGGATGTATCACAAACGAGTTCAAACATTAAACTTGTTTCCACCGCTTGATCATTTGTGCAACATCACTATCTGTTTTGATTTCAGTCGTGTCGTGGATAAGTTTTTTGTCGGCTACCCTCATGGGACGAAGGTAGTCAATATGAGTTATTACAAAACAGGTCCCACAATGTAGCGTATGATCTAAAGTATAGTCCATAACCATACTGTGATGCATGCCCGTCTAAGAGGTCCTCTAGAATATAACTTTGCTAGTGAATGCGGAATAGGGTTTGGGATTCTGGAAGAGGATGAGGGAGTTGGTTGTAGAAGAATAAGTATTTCGTAAAGCAGACCTTGTAAAGGTAACAAACAATTCAATTATTGTGTTAATGGGTTGATGAGGCTTATAATGAATCATTTATGCAATGTCATCATCTGTTGAGATTTGAAGAGCATCATACATAATGGCTCATTCTTCATTGAATGTGGGTCTCCTAAAGTACAACTTATTGATGGATGTGGTGGTTGGAATCTCTAAAGTTGAGCATACTTTGAGGCCCAAAATGTTGAATGTGCAATTTTGTGGTATGCGAAAGAGTTTTGGACTTTCACAAATAGAACTTCACACCATCTTCGCATTGTATCATTTGGCCATTGGAAAACAAGGTTGGAAGGTAGGAATTTGAATAGTTTTCTTGGGTATTGATGCCAAATTGTTCCATGTCAAACACTTGGATGTGTTGATCTTTTGATAATGGGTGTAGCTGGTAGGTTTGTTATGCAATACCAGAGTACACTAAGTTGTTTTAAGTATCTCTAAGCTTTTACAGTGATCAAATATTAGGGAGGGAGAGGGGTTGTAAGATCCGAGAAATTTAATTAATTAATAAATGTGGGTAGTGGGAGCCTTTATGACAATTAAGGCTAACTTTTATAACGTGGAAAGTACTAGCTCAAATGGTTGAGAGTACTCCTTTGTGTTGAAAGGACTTGGGTTCAAGTTTGGTGTATGTCATTTGTGTATATGCTAGATCATGATGAGTGATAATATGATCCTAGATTTATAGGAATTATCACGAAACATTTGTGTGGTTGTGTGTTTGAACCTTGGTAGATGCAAAATAAGTTTCTTTTTGGCATGAATGTGAAGAAGAAGAATCCCTAGCCCTCTAAGAGGGCTCCTCAATGGGGCTAGAAAACCACTTTAGAATGACCATTGATTAACCATTAAACACATTTTAATGGAATTTTCGTTTTAGCCATTAAGACCATTAAAATTAAAGTTGTTAGTCAGAATAATAATGAGTTAAGGGTGAGATAGATTTCTTTTAGATATTATTAACCAACATGCTCTGAAAAAGATAGCTAAGAGGGAATTTGGAAGCCTATTGATGCTGGAACGGTAGAAGGAGTCAAGAAGGGGGACGTTGCTACCAACAAGGATTACAAGTTTTGGCAATTGGAAGCAAGGAAACCAAGTTAGGGGAACTGTTCATCGCGTTTCTTGATTTTAAATTCATAATTTTGAATTGTATTATAAGCATGAATGTATTGTGTGCGTGATTTTCTAGACTTTGATAAGTTTCTGAAATTTTTCCAAAAATAGTCTGGCGGGCCTTCAAAGCCGTCAGGCGACTCATGTTAAAACAATCTAGTTTTTTGGTTTCTGTTAAGAACCGCCTGGCGGTGAAGAGCTGCCACTAGGCGACGGGTGCTGGTGTTCTTTTCACGAAAAATGCTATTTTTTGTATTTTCACGGTACAAGAACCGTTGGGCGCTGGTTCTATATCGCCAAGCGCCAGGTCTCTTATTTCTGGGCGTTGGACGCCACCGATTTTCTAGTCTTCGCAGTTTTCATAAAACTGCATTTCCTGGTTCGTTAACCGTCCGACTTAGATGAAATTATGACAGGTGATCCATAACATGTTGTTCTTTACTTTGAACGGTGGATATTTGATTTGGACGTCTGTAGATAGAGATATATGTTATGCATGATTGCTGGTTTGGAAGTCTTTAAAGTGCATGATCATGTAGGGATGATAATTTGTGGGCTTGGCATAATGCATTGGAAATTATTGTAAAATGAATATATTGTTATTGTGGGATTCATATGTATGAAATTATTGCCACGTGACAACGTTAAATTTGGGTTTGCATGCGACATTTAAGAGAGTGTTATAACTAATGTTTGAGTTATTTTGTAAAGCTCATGAGTTGGGTGCATATTGGGTTCTGATTTTGAGTTCCTTATAACATGAATGGTTCGTATTAAACCAAGTATTGACATGGTATAAATGCATAAATCGTTGTGTAAAAATATATGTGCTTCATTCTTATGATTTGTGAAATGTGCATTGAGTTTTGGTATATATATATATATATATATATATATATATATATATTTATATATATAT
>Ga0209589_1000970_pt1 | contig 44535 bp, 29 predicted proteins | sample CowpeawhiteBW_FD_187525 | JGI IMG/M metagenome (GOLD analysis project Ga0209589, IMG submission 187525) | Root nodule microbial communities of legume samples collected from California USA - Cow pea white BW (SPAdes) (version 2) | ecosystem: Host-associated > Plants > Roots > Nodule | place: USA...
TATCTATATATATATATATATATGGGTTAAATATGTTTTTGGTCCCTCAAGTTTCAGCAAAATTTTGAATTAGTCCCTCATCAAAACTTTTGACCAATTTAGTCCTTCATCTTTCAAAATGCGTGAATTTAGTCGTTTTAACCAAAATTTGTTAAGTGTATCTGACGTTTCAAGCACATTTTATGATAGTATTTAAATTATTTACACTGTTTGACACATTTTTACTTCAATGTTAACTTAAATATTATCATAAAATGCGCTTGAAACGTCACATAAACTTAACAAATTTTGGTTAAAAGGACTAAATTCACGAAAGATGAATGACTAAATTGGTATAAAATTTTGATGATGGACTAATTCCAAAATTCACTGAAACTTGAGAGATCAAAAACATATTTAACCCTATATATATATATATATATATATATATATATATATATATATATATATATATATTAGGAAACTAATTAAATGACATAGAAGATCTCAATATCTAAATCTTGATTTTGTTTTAATTGTTACCCATTTTTAACGACTTTTAAATTTTCAACAAAATTTCACCATGAATATTATCAATTTTGTCTTTCAATACTAAATAAAATCAGACTTTTGATGCTACTTAAAAAGTGTCTTTCATATTAATGAGTTTAGAAAAATCTGACGTAAAAGATATGTAACAACACTCTTGCAAAGTTTTCTAAATTTTTTGTTAGTTGAATTAATCAAATATAAAATACGATATGTACATTGGATTTGATGTTCCTTTATGCAAATATTATCTTTCACGTTAGACATAAGACAATTGATGTAAAAAATGATACAAATGATATTGTTTCATACGTCACATGGCAGTGATGAAAATAAATAAAATAATGATAATTTTGGCTTGGACTATGGTTATATCCATCCAAACTTGTTAACGTGATCTTTGTTTCATGCGCATATAGTTTCGGTAATAAATTCAACTAATAAATTCGGTAATTATTAGCTTATTGTCTTATAGTTTCGAATTTTACAAATGAATTATTATTTTTATCCATATCATCTTAATCTTTGATGAGTCATTTTATAGTGTTATTAATATAGTTTAACCATTCATTAACATATAATTATGATATTAATGTTCTACAAATAATCATACATTTTCTTAACACATTTAACCATTTCGAAAATACGCATATTGATATTAATATTTATACAAATGTAGCAACACAATGAGAATTTTAGTCATGTATCACCACCACAAAAATTTACATACAAATTAAAAGAAATTATTACTTTTCAACCATACATGACACCTCCATAATCATATATACCAAAAAGTCTTCAATAAATCGAAACGTCTTCAAATTAATATTCGTACAAAGTCTTTTTTAAGACATTTTAGCCATTTCCCAAATACATCTATAAATTATGCAAATGGTGGATAGAAAAACAAAAACTTCATAGTCCTGTATCACTGCTACAAATTTACATCAAAATAGAAAAAAAAAATTAATACTTTTCAAATCATCCTAAAGGAAATTCATACATGACACCTCCAACACCATACACGTCATAACCCACCTTTTATCCAATTTCTATTCTCCCAAATTGTAGCCATCTCTCTGCCTAATCCACACGTCATTCGTGGCTCCTATACTCAATGAAGAAAATTTAAATTAATCCCTTTAACTTTAGAAAGTCTTCAAGTCATTTTAACTAAATTTTATTAAATTTATTTGATATTTCAAATATGTTTTATGATAATTTCTTACTAATATTGAAATAAAAATGTGTCAAATGATGTAAACAACTCAAGTACTATCATGAAACACATTTGAAACATCAAATAATCTTAAGAAAATTTGATTAAAAAATGTAAATCCATGCATTTTTAAAGTTAAAGAATTAAATTAAGCTAAAATTTCAAAAATGGACTAATTCCAATTTTCATTAAAAGTTAAAAGACAAAAACGTATTTAACCCTTTATTATTTATAAGTCCTAACATCAAATAAGGAGAAATTGATTATTTTATTATGACTAATATTGCTTATTCTTATTTATTTTTTCATATTATTTATAACTTTATTAGTATTTTGTATTTTTTATTAGGAGCCAATTTCATACACCACACATGCAAATCTAATAATTGAAGCAGCAAAGTATAATTTTTAAAAGGCCCCATTTTGAATAATATCAGATTAAGCATCACTTTTCTGGATTGAACATCATTAAAGTTTTATATTTAGTAAAATTTTGCCTCAACGCAAAAATATTGCCTTTCAAAATGATCATGTTTAACTTAACTAAACTTTACTATGAACCAGTATTAATACTTAATTGAATAACATGGTAAGATAATTGTAAATATATTTTTTATATTTGATACTTTATTATTAATATATTATGTCATTTTAAAAATATTATATACAATATTGATTATGGTTTATTCAATGAAGTTATTTATGTTTTAAATTTTAATTTAAACTTGTAGGATTTTCTATTAAAAGACAAAAACAGTGAAAATATTTATAAATTTTCCATAAATTTACATTTTTTTACGAATATATTAATTGGTTTCAAATTCTAAAAGTATTAGAACTAAAAATATTATTGGTACATTATATTATGTTCATAGAATAATCATCCTTCACAATTATAAATTATGTATGCATGACTAATTTGTGGATGCAAAATTTTAGCTATAATAAGATTGGAAACTACATGATATAATACAAGGTATGTTTTAATTTTTTTTATGATTTTCATCTCTCATTAGTTAAAACAAGTTACATCATTCCAATATACTAATTAATACAGGTATTTTCTTTTTTTACCAAACTTCAAAGCCCCGCACGAGTATCAAAACTAGTATATAACAAAGAATAATACTAATCCTTTTAGTCAATAAAAGTGATTCATGACTAAAATTGTTGAAATTGCATTCACATTCTACTGTATCAAAATGTAGATTAAATAGTCATATTCCATTTTTAATTAATCGTGAATATAAAAATTATTAAAAATTTGATTAAAAGAATATAAAAAAAATATGTTTAAATAATTGGAAGTAGGTGGTGGACTGGTCTATCTGATCACATTGAAATGATGTGGAGGAATGTACGATGGTAGCTGATGGCCATTATGTCTTATCCCTTTTCATTGGCATTCTATCCGATCAACACTCTCGCCTAGTTTCTTTTTAGTTATAATTTTTGCTTTCTATTCCAGCACATGGAAAATTCTTTAAAATAAGTTAGTTAAGTTTAAATCTGCACTACAAGAATGCACTCTTTTAGCTTCCAAATTATGGCATTGGCTTCCAAATTATGGCGTTGGACTGGTGTGCGACGCAAATTACGTCGGTCAGATTCACGCAAAATCAACGTTAACAAAACAATATTTAAAAATAAAAATTCTCTATTTTGTGAAAATGTAAAAAAGTATAAAGTTAAATTTTTCGTCGGTTCGACCGACGCATACATACCAAATAGCTGACATCGGAGGACCTACGCATAACAATTTAAATTATTTGCATCGGCTGGCCCACCCATAAATTGCTGAGATAAAATAAATTAAATTTTAAGTTAAAGTATTGGGGAAACCATCAAATTCCACTTTTTTCCCCCTTTAGCTTTTCATACCCTTCGTCTTTCCTCGAGTGGGTTCCACTTTTCCCTCCTTCCTTGGTAAGGGATTTCTTCCACGAGTAGGTGAAACTCAATGAGGCGAGTGGGCGAGCGAAACTGCAATGCCACCTGCTGCAATGACGCTCCAACTTCTTCGATAATGTCACCTACTACGACGAGGCGTGGTTCTGCAACATCGTGTGCTGCTCCGGCGAGATGACTATGGTGACGAGCGTGGAGGCTTGAGCGAGAAAGGGCACAACAACGAGCTTCTTTCACCCTGTAGCTTCTCGTCAGCAGCACAACACAAAAACTCTCTTTTCTGCAACGAAGAGTTTTTTCAGAGGCGCAATTTAGGGTTTTCGTTCGCACCCAATTGGAAGCATGTGCGTTGTAATGGGTTCTGTTGGAGCTTCTTTGTACAACTAGGGTTCATGTTCTCATTGAAATCCGCATTCGCTCTTAGCGGTCACGATAGCTATTGAAGTCGTTGTTGTAGTGCATCCCCATAATCGTTTGGAGTTCGTGGCTTTAAGCCCCATTGTTAGCGTCGTTGAGATATTTTAACTTTTCCCTTCTTTCTCTGTTTTCTCGATTGGATTTCATTTAGGAATTAATTGAAGTTTGATTGGATATTATTGTGAACTGTGAAGACAAAATTGGAGCGTACATTTGAGTAGTTCTTATTTGAAAATTATATAACCTATATGTGCATTTTGAGTTGTTCTTTGGTTTGAGATTTAAATGAGATTGATGTTCTGATGTTATGATGGAGTGTAGGTATTGTGGTATTGTTTCCTATTATTTTGTTTTAGGATTGCAATTTAACCTCATATTGGTTTTTTGGGTACTTTTTTTAGATGTAGAACTGGAAATGATTAGGAGTTGACATTGATAGTTTCTGAAACAACCTTGGAGAGGCACATAGAGAAAAGGATGTCGGTGGTTCTAAGAAAAAGACTAGGTTGTTGTACGAAGGAAACCAAGATCAAAATTGATTTTGATGTGCCAAAGAGTAAGTGTTTTCCTTATCTATCTGCAAACTTCTGCTTCTTTTCACTCTCACAAGAACTTGGTTATTTGGCTTAGGATTTCTCCCAACTCTTTTTTTTCTATATTTGAAAGTCTTCATTGTTAGCTTCAAATTTTGTTGAATTATTACATAATCATTAGTCATAGTTTCAACCACGAAATCAAATCAAGTGTGAGGTTTGATGATCTTTGAATATGAATTTGGGGTCTTTATTAGTAATTTTTGGTTCAAGTAGAAGGACCACCACTTAGGGTGAACAAAACTAATGAGTGAAATGTTTCCATTCATTGATGAACTCATATTTGTTTATGTTTTAATCAAACACCACCAGCCACTCATCAGCCACGCCCTCAGTTTGATTTTTGAACATCACCACTTGGGTTTGCTGTTGCATCACTCTCTCAACTTCAAGGAACCGTGTCCACTCCCTATTAGAGATTTTTTTTCATATAAGTAATTTTCTCTTCTTCTGTTTTGTTGCTTGTATGGAACTTAGGGGTAATGAATATGTTTTGTTTGGTCTTTTGTTGCTGAAATTAGTTCTTTAGACTTAGTGTTGCAGTTTTTCTTTATCACCCTGCATTGCATGTATGCTTCGTTTGATGCCATCTTCGTCTTAGCTTAGATATGGCGTTTTATTGCTTGTTCCATTGTGTTTTGTTGTTCATTGGCCTACTCTTCAGTGCACTTTTTTGTTGCGTGATGGTTCATCACCACCGCCCAGCTGGGTCATAACTTATTTTGCAGGTATTTACGTGAGCCAAGCCCTCGCAAGGCTGACGCCAACGATTAAAGCATAAATTGTTTGCGTCGGCTAAACCCACGCAAATCCTTGTTTCAGCCATTAATTTTCAGTCATTTGTGGGCTTAACCCACGCAAAAGTCAGAAAATATTTCAGGTGTGCGTGGGCTTGACCCACGCATACAAAATTATTATTATATATTTTATGCGTTTTCGTGGGTTAAGCCGACGATAAATAAGCAGCAAATGTGCGAATCTGTTTAGCCGACGCAAACGAGCTTTGCATCCAGGAAATTGGCGTGGTCCATGTTGCCGTCGCTGGACCAACGTCTTTGTCCTTTTTTTGTCGGTTTTACAGTACCAACGTCCGTTTTTGGCCGACGAAAATAACATACATTCTTGTAGTGCCGACCCGGCTAAAACTTCCATTTGTAGCGGAGTCCTTATGCCCGACACCTCCACGTTCTACATTTAATGTACCCTAAAAATTCTTTTTCTTTAATTTTGTTTTCAGCTCTATCTCATACACTTGGCGTTGAAGGTTATGTGTATCTATATATTCAGAATGCATTAAAACCAAACTCAAACTGCAATCCAATTCCATTTTGGATTCTCTTTCCTTTATCTAACACATTCTCAAAATTAGCTTCTATTCTAATTTAGTTTTATCTTTATTCACAACTCATTCTCAAAATTGGCTTCTATTCTAATTTAGTTTTATCTTTATGTGAGCCCAAAAAAATTGGAATATGTTGAGATGAATTCATTCAAGATAATTTATATTTTTAAAATATTACTATTAATTATGATAAAAATTATTATGTTGTTTTTATTAAGTTTATCTTTCTTCTATAATATTATTTGGGTTAAATTTTGTTTTGGTTTTTTAATTTTCAGTGAAAATTTTAATAGGTCATTCTGTGAAACTTTGGTTGAATTTAGTCTTCAAACTTTATAAATGCGTGATTCAGTCTTTTTAATGAATTTTTGTTAAGATTATTTAACGTTTCAAATGCGTTCATGGTAATATTTTAGTTGTTTACACCGTCTGACATATTTCCGCTTCAATGTTAACTAATGAACTATTATGAAACACATTTGAAATGTAAAATAAACTTAACAAAATTTGGTTAAAAAGACTACATTCACATATTTTTAAAGTTAAAGGACTAAATTGGGCCAAAATTTTGAAAAGAGGCTAATTTCAATTTTCACTCAAAGTTAAGGGATAAAAAACATATTTAACACATATTATTTTATACTATTATATTCTTATTATACTACAACTGATTTTTATATCTTGTATATTATAACTATTACTTCTATTTCTGCTAGTTGGTGTTTTTATTTAGTAGTTTATATTTCATCTTATAAATATTAATACATATTGTTATTAGTATTTTAAAAATGTATATTTAATTTTAGAAAGTCACGGTCTTAATATTAACAATACGATAAGAATATGTTAATGGGTGTCAAATATTAAAGGTAAATTGTAAGGTGTGAACAAAATTATTACATATAATACAGCATAATTGTACATTTGGCCTTTTGCGATATTGACAATCTTCCGCTAAAGCCAAAGGGTATTATTTTGGATAGTTGTAAATAGTTGATGTGAAAGGTTTGATTATCAAATCTTAGTTAAAGACATATTAGGAAAATCATTGAGTGGTGTATGTGCAACTAATTCCAAGTTTCACGTATAAGAAAAACTTTATTTTAACAAGTGAAGCTCAATCATTATATTGTTCATGTAATCAATAATTTTAAGATTTTAATAGTGGTGATTATTTGGTTTTAGTTATTAGCAAACGTTACGTGGTATTGATTGTATTGATGTAGCAATATAATTTGTAAAAAGTTTGGTGAAGTACTCAGAAAAATATGGAGAATATAGTTTTACAAATATTATTATTAATACCAAAAAAATTATAATTATAATATAGATTAAATGATATTTTGTTTGGTTAAGGTTTTTTCTGTTTCGTAAATTGTTTCATGATATTTTAGAAAGATATGGAGAATGCTTGAATATGTAAAGAAATAGTCAAAGTGTTCTCCTGTTTTTATGAAAGAAATTAAAAAATAAAGTTCATTATGATATTATGCCGTGTAAGATTGTTTTTTATTTTTTTTTCAATTATAAACTTCCCATATTTAAAGTTGTTATTATTTTTCAAATAATTTTGATTTTGATCTCTACATTTTTCATCATTATTCTTTTAACAATATTTTCAGCAAATAATCTGTGTACTCTGATATTTCGGTCTAATTAAAATGTCTTTATATATGTCTAACGAGTTTTATAAAAAAAAATTATTATTTTATGAAACATTGCATTTGTGGTAAAAATTTTTTATCATAAAACTCTTTCTAAATATACATAATCAAACTTTGAATATGCTTAAAGCTCTTTTAAAATCTATTGTTTATTATATAAATAAAATAATTTATTCTATTCAAAAATATTGAAAAATATAATATAAATGTATGTATAAATATATAAAGATATATTGAATTATTTGAAAAAAAATTAATAATAGTATATAAAATAATATTAATTATTCTTATTATTATTGTTACATATTTTAAGAAAATTAATTAAAATTGTTAAAATCTTATATGTACTCTTGTATATCACGTGTTAGATTCTTCTGTCACAATGTATATTAAATAATTTTATTCTAATTTTTTAATTTGTATTAAAAATAATTTTTAAAAGAATCTTACTTATGAAAATAATAATAATATAATAATAGTAGAGGAGATCTATATTAAAAAAATTACATTCAAATGATTAAAGAAACGGTAGTTGTTTAGCTGTCTTATGAAATTACGAAGAAGAAAACTCAGCAACGGGCCCACTCACAATTGCCACTCAGGAAAGTCATATGTACAACTGTAAACTAAGAAACCTTGCGCCTGACACCTGCACCTAATTTCTTGTCTTTTCTATTTATTGTAACCAAAACATAATAATCTTTACTCTTTTTTATTTAAAATTTTGCTTTCATTTCCACCTCACACACTCTGCGTTGAAGTGTTCCTTTATTATTTCCTTATAAAAATTATAAAAAAAAATAAAAATTAAAATCATAGTTACGTAAGCTCAAACGCAATCCGATCATAGATTTTAATAGTAGGTAGGTGTGCAACTTTTTTCTTCCTTTTCTCTTTTTAAAATATAAAACAAAATAAAATTAGTTTCTACGTAAAGTAAAATTAATTTATATTTGATCTACTTTAGAAAAAAAAAAATTACATTTAACCTTGTTGGGTTTATATCTTTTTCATATGGCTTATAATTTTTTTTTTCCTTTTTATATGATATATTTCTCTTTAGGTGTATGGTGACTTTTTCTGTTTTGTTATGATTATGTTGTAAATCATTCGAACCATCAACATATGGTAACTCTTTTTGTTATGGTTATATTGTCAATCACCTCGAACCTGACCACTGTTGGGTTTATATTTTTTCATATGACCTTTTTTGTTACGATTATATTATCAATCACTTCGAACCTGATTCTGATATCACGGTTAAGTTTATTTTTTTTCAAATAGATTATAATCATTAAGAGATTGTGGTTATATATATATATATATATATATATATATATATATATATATATATATATTGATTTTACACATAAAATATTTGACACCACTTTTAACTCAAAACCTTAAGGTGATGAGGTTATGGATTTTTATTCTTTTATGGTGTTTAATTTTGTCTTTTCTACTAGATGAGACTTAGACTCATACTTGGATTATTCCAAACAAACTTCTATATAAATTATGGTTGATAAAATAAATAAATAAATTAATCCTTCTTTATTTAATTAATCGAGTCTTGAAATTGTTAAAAAATAATTAAGACCTGAGTTATCTTAATTTTTTTTTATTATATTATATTTTTACAATAATAAAAGTTATTTTATTACATTATTATACATTTTTTTTATACTATTTTAACATTTGACTATTATATTATTAAATGTCAAAGATAAATAAGGTGTATAGAAAATTATTGAATATAAATAATATGAATCATGTGGTTGTGATACTTTTAACTTGATTTCTTGTTTTTCTGTAAGATTGTAAATTCTTGTCCTAAAATTAAATATGATTTTGGAGCGTTACACAGCTATTGAAAGAAAACTAAAGAAATAATCTAGGTAACTAACAAATTGATTGATAATTTTACTGGATCAATACGACTGGTGTATAGCCTTCAAATATGGAACAACATATATCATTTCATCTTCATATCTATAACAATATTGATAACAATTTATTCTATCCATTTGTAACATAAAAAAGAAACTTTTCATCTTCTAATAATAATAACAACAATTTATTCTTTCTATTGTAATAACTACAATATACACTTAATTTACTTCATTGAAATTGAAATGACTTTAATAATCAAATCTATAGTTTAATCATGCATGTGTTCTACAATGCACTAAATTAACTATCTTTGAAAGTCTGTTAAAAAATAGAGCGCACTCTAACATATTTGATTCTTAGGTGTATGGCTAGATTTGGTTGACTTATTATCACATGATGATCATGTTATATTGAATATGACTTAAGTTTATTAAAACTTTTCTCACAACAAGCACAAATAAAATCAATAAACTTTGTTTTAATAGTTGAAAGAACAACAATTGGTTGTTTTTTAGACACCTGTGACACTACTCCCGAGTTCAATGAGAAAACATAAGTAAATGTAATATTCTTCACCCCTGCATAATCAAAAATTTATAGAAGAAAACAAGTTTTTTTTATCTTCCTTTGTTATAAAAGATCTTAAGTTGTTAGTTCCTTTAAGAAAGTACGCTAATATTCTTTTTAGAGCTTGTAAACACAATTGAGTTATTTCTAATGTATATTCACACTAAACACTATATTAAGTCTTATAATTATAAGGTACAACAAACTTTCAACAACTTTCTTAAAATAAGTGTCATCCACAAATCCACCGTCAACATCTTTGTTAATTTTAAAACTTAACAATTAGACTTTTTACACATATGCTCTCAAACATGTCAAGTAACGATATATATTAACAACAACAGTAAGGATATATACATTACCAACAATAGTAATGATGTATATCAATGATTGTTATCGCATATGCAATTAAATAAATGTAATTTCTTTAATGTATTACTTATCTAAGTGTGAGTCAAAGTTTCACATTAGATAAGAAAGACAAAGTTAAACATTATATAAGATGAAAAACTAATAACTTCATTGTCTTAACGTTTTTTGTTAGAAGTGGTGTCAAATACCTTATATGTATAAGACCAATGTCATATATATACAATCACAATCTCTCAATTACTATAACCAAACCATATGAGAAGGAAAAAAAAAATCAACACTACTACATAAAGAGTGAACAAGTAAATGTATAATAAGGTTAAACTAACCTTAATCATCTTAACATGAATTTAATTTATGATTTCACTTAAAATAGTACTTATTAAGATATGCAGTAAAATGCTAGAAATATAAATAGTAAAGAAGTAGGGTTTGAAAACAATAAATGATAAAAAAGAAACAATAACAAATATAAATAGTTGAATTTTTCAATGGCTATAATATTATTGTCTTTCTTTGAGTTTATTCAATTTATTTCTCATATATTTTATTCTTCAATTTGGTTTCAATTTTTGTCAATTTTGTTCAATTTGGTCCCTTTTGTTAATATTGTTCAAATAATTAACGGATAGTGAACAATGTTTGTCATGTGTCAATTCGTAGGGTTTTTGGTAATTTTTTGAATTTTATTTGATTTTAAAAAAATGTCCACATGTTAAGTTATCATCGTTACACATGTCAAGGTCAATACCACATGTTAAGATCAATGTTTTACATTCAATTTTATTCCTATATTTGTTATTTTTGTTTAATTTAGTCCAATTTTTTAAAAATGGAGCAATTATGTTCTTCTCCAAATTGAGACCTAATTTAATTTGTATATAAATGTTATACTGATATTTTTATTAAATGTTCCTCACGTGTTCTTTGATAATTTCAAAACATTCATAATCAACAATATGAACAGGAGTTTAAGTTTCCCATTTTATGAAACATGATTTTCTCTAGATTTAGTGGTTCAACAATTGTCAATTGTATGGGTAGCTTCAACCTCACTTGCTTAATATCACTTATAGAAAGTATAAGATGTTCTAGGTAGGAATTATCTTTTATTACTAAATTTGTTCCTTTGATTTTGAACATTTTGACATACACACATAATACTTTGTTGAGCAAGGCAACATATGGTGTTGACAACATGTCTCTTCCTATCCTTTTCATAGTTCTTGACAAATTAAAATGCAATAAATAAGTCAGGTTGAAGGGAATGTCATTGGGCTGGGCCGAATTTGATTTTTTTTGGCTCGTTAATAAGTGAGTCGGGTTGGGTTGGCTCACTAAGAGATCAACCCGTGGTGGGTCGAGCCGGATCGAGTCGGATTATACGTTTTGACAGCTCTATAGAAACCCTAGCAACCTTCAGAAAAGTCAGAGAGGTAGAGGTTAGGCAATTATGGTGCAAGAACTCAAAGTAATGGCACTTGAATGACCATTAACCCTTTTAATTTTTGTTTTATTTATTTATTTAATTACTTTTAAGGGTGAAAAATGAATGAAGAGAGAGTCTAGTGAAGGCATGTGGAATTATGTAAACATGCATTTGGTATTCTGGATGTGTGTCTGGAGTGATTGGTGTGTTAAAACCTGCGTTAGGGGTGAAAAAACCAGAAGTTTTCACACTACTAGTGCAGCGCCTAGTGGTACAAATTAGACTGCTAGACGATAGGTGAACTAGGGAGATCCTTGGAGGGTGTGGCGCCCAACGACACTATGGAACTGCTAGGTAGTCTATAACACGACATCACGTAGTGGCATTTAGGCTGCGCTAGGCAATGCTCTAGGGGCTGGTTGCAGATTTTAAATGTTTTGAATGCCTTTTGATGATGGCCTTGGGTCTTGGATATGCTTGCATGTATTACGAACGGGGAGGTTCGTAATTCAGTTTGAACGCGTGATTAATACGGACGATGAGGTTCATATTGGTGATACTTTAGTGTGGGGATATGAGCGGGGAGGTATGTATGTTTCGTGCTTACACTTAAGGGTTTTACGAGAAAGGAGGTTCGTAATTGGATGTGTTCATGCGTGTTGGACTACGAGCGAGGAGGTTCGTAGAGGTTGGACTACGAATGGGAAGGTTCGTAGAGGTTGGACCATGAGCGGGAAGGTTCATGGAAACATATGACATCCTTAAGGCCATGGTCGAGTATGTGTGCAATGTGATTTGATGTGCTAGTCTCAAATAGGTTATGAGACTAGGAATGCATATTTATGTTGTGTGGTGGAGCTCCTTAAACGGACTGGGAGAGGAGGAGCTTCCTAAGTGCAACAAAACTTGGAGTGGAAGCAAGGTTGAAGGCCTTTGAGCAATGGAATGGTTTGGTGGGGATGAAGTTATAGGAAATAAAAGCTATCCTTTAGGAAGGAGATTAGAGGAGATCTAAGGAGATTCCTAGCTAGCATGACTCTCAATAAGGCAATTGTATGGAGTGCTCTCAACATCAAGGCATTTAACATTAAAAATAAAAGTAAACTTTACACAAGCTTAGGAGGCTCTCAAATTCAATGCAAATGGGTGTGGAAATGAAATACAAACGCATGGCTTGGGCAAGACGCAAGCCTCCTAGATCCGTGAGTCATGGATCATGTGCATAGTGGCAAGTCATGCCTTCCATGCTTTCCACCATGTGCAAAATGAGAAAAGATGCTCTAAGAAGCTTCTCAGCCAAGCTTACAAAGTGAGCTTGAATTGGCCCAATTTGGAAGCTAGAAACAATGTCCTTTGGCCAATTATTTTGTAAAGTAAGGCCTAATATTTGGCCTCAAAGAAAAGACTATACTATTGATTTTACATGAACCCCATCATATTTTGATATCTTCTTTAGTGCAAGAGAATAGAATGTGAAGCCCATTAAGCTTATTGGGCTCTTGTTAGTCTACGCCCTCTTCTAGAATTATGAAAAACGGTTATGAAAATTTTAATAAAATAGATTAAAAATAACATTGACTTCTTTGAAATTGAATGCAATTTCACTTATCATGTGTCACGAAATTAGGGTTCTAGTCTCACTCAATCCACTTTTTCAAAACCTACTAAGCGAATGTCAAAAACGTGTTTCAATATGCAATTAAGCAATGCATACATCTATTTATCTGTGACAACCAAGCTAACTCATTAAGCATGAACGAACTCAACCAAGAACACATTACCCAATTTGTAAATTAAGCATTAACAGAGTAAGATTATCCATTCATAACAGAATAAAGATGAAGAGAGCAAAAACAACAAATGCAAAACAAAACCTCAAAGCATAATTGCATCTCCTTTAAGTAGTCAATACACTAGATCAGAAAACCATGGAATTGAAATTACAAAGCAAAGGTAAACGAAAATACATTGAAGAAAACGGATTGAAAAAGTGCGCAAAATGGTCAAAAACGCTCCAAAACGTGTGAAAAATGAGAGGAAAACGAAAACCCCCAAGTGGATGCTCTCCTAAAATAGAATAGGGGAAGAAGATGGATGTCCAAGAACCCCAAACCCTCCTCTAACTCGTGGTCACATCACCACAGATCCATATATTTACAAAAATGCCATTATGGGTTGCAAAATTACAAAAATGCTACTATGGGATGAAAATGTTGGCCCAATGATGTGGACAGGCTAATTGAAATGGTGTTGACGTGAAAATGATGTGGAAATGATGTTGAAACTCTGTCTTCACCTTATGATTAGCATCCAAGATCCAAAATTGCTTCACAAAATACCTAAAAATAATTAGAAACAAAAGTTGGACCAATTAACGCCAAGTTAATCAAAATTCGGAATAGTGGCCCAATGAAGCCTAATTGATAAAAAAACACTAAAGATAGACAATTAAGCACCAAACATCCATCAAGAAGAACACAAAGAGTCAATGGAATAATGGGAAAATAATTACCCATCAACGTGTTTTCTTAAACTTTACATCTTGTATGAAAGATGTTCTCTCTTTATGACATTTGTTGTAGACTAAGTTGATTACTGAGAATCTTTTTAATCATAAGAAGGTTTCCATCAAAATAGTAGGTATCCTCACCTTTATCTTCTACTCTCAAGTTATTTTGATGGAGTATTTGGAGCTTATCCACAAGCTCTTTATGGTAGTAGGAGAGAACATGCCTCATTCTAGGGGCACTATTAAGGTCATTCCAATATTAGACTTGAGGAGCATTGTTTATTGTCTTATCCCTTTCTAGGGTTGTCCACCAGTACATAAAATTTCCTTGGAAACTGAGGGTAGCTAGAGGTACCTTCCTTTCCTCACTTACTTGGTTGCAAGAAAAAAGTTGTTCCACCTTCGTCTCCTTGTCAAGGTATGTTTGTACATCTTTCTGTCCAATAGAAGTGAGGGAGGTCTACTCCATGTTCTCTTGGTTCCCTAGGGACATGTTCTCTTCTATTTCTTCTAGGTCGTGGAGGAGGAGGTTGACAAAAGTTATCCACTAGTCTACTATCCTCCTCATAGTGTGTGACAAGTGTGGGAGTCTTGGAGCTTCTATAGTGGCTTCTACTCTTCATTCTTTCTTGTAATCTCTCTTCATTTTTGTTTTATAATTTTTAGCTCCTCCTCACAGATAGCAAGATGGGCTTCTCTTTCAATTTTCTCTTTTTCTTTTAAAATAGCTCTTTGCTTCCTACAAAGTTTTAGTGACTTGTACAATTTGGTTTAAAATCTTTTCTCCTTTACTGGAATGACTACCACCTTGGGTAAGAAGGATTCCTAGAAATCTTTATTCTTTTTTTGATTTTCTAAAATTAAAAACTTTGGTCTTTAAAAGAAATTCAAAAGAGGAAGTAGATAGCAAGCCTATTGAGTTCTCTTCTAGGAAAGAGGTGAATCACTTGGATTGCTTAAGTACTAAGTCTTTCGTAGTCGAAGGAACTCAATGTTTTTTGCACACGACTTCTTAGATGGAGTTAAATAAAGACTAAGATGAAACATACTAACCTACAAAGTGACAAAAAAAGAAGTAAGCAAAGCATGGAATTAAACTTCTATACTCAGTGGCCCTAAGGTGAGGCTTGTTGGTACAAGACACACTCATCGTCTTAAAACACTTTACTATTTGATTAAGGTTTTAATTAAGAGATGAGAAAACACCTAAGGCTCCCCCATAACACTTAAGTAGGCCAAATTACAATAATTAAAAACTTAGAACAAATAGAACTAAAATGAAATACAATCACAAGTGAATTGCAAAAAAAAAATTAAATGTCTTCAAGTGTTTCACTCCCCTCCTTTTCTCTTTCTTTTTCTTTTGGCTTTTCTCACATTTAGCTGTCTTGCACGTCCACTTATTGATATCACTAAAGAGGAGTCTCTATCAAAGCTTGGTACTCAAGTTCCTAGATGCTACCTTAGGAAAGTTAGCACACCTTCAAAATAGGAAACTATACCAAAGATGATAACCAAACCAAAACAGGCCATGAAAATAAAGCATGAAAAGCACAAAATTGAAGTTTCTAAACTCAAAGTAGATTAAGTAGAGATATAATCAATGAATAACAAGAAAATGACAATCAAGAAAGTTTAGGATATAACTAAAAAAAATCCTAAGGAAATGCATAAAATGGATTACAAAGACCAAAAACTAACTACAATGAAGATGAAGGCTTCTTACTTCTAAAAGGCCGTTTGTTACTGGTGCATAATGTCACTCAAATAATTTCATAACCAAGATAACAAGTGCTGGAAAATTCAGAAATGAAATTGTAAAATTCACAACAAGAAAAACCTCACAATTTCAAATAGTAGTAATAACTCTAATTTACATATTTTGTAATTTTTTTTTTGCTTTTTTGTTCAATTCTTTTTCTTCTTTTCCTTTGTCTTTTTTTTACTATTTTTCAACTCTTTTACAACAACATATTCAGCATAAACAAATCACTACCACATTCATTCCAACATATCAATTTACTTGAATAAAAAATAGTGAAAAATAAAAAGATCTTGAAAAAAGAAACGTAGTAGAATCAAAGTGTAGATTACAAACTTAAAGAAAACATCATAGAATCCTAACTCTAAGAACATTTTTATGATCTAAAAAAATTTAAGAACTAAAGATTGAAAAGAAAATGCACTCAAAGGTTCATATATGATGCGCATAACACCAAGGCATGCAAACACAAAATTTAAAAAATAAATAAATGGGTAAACATAGAATTTAGAACATGAAAGGACTAAACGTGACTTCTAAACAAACATATGGATCTTAAAATCCAAATGACTCAATAACAAAGCAACTTAACCAAACAAAAACAACAAATACTCGAAGAAAAATCAAAAGTAATCAGTAGAACACAAAATAAAGCACTTAAAGCACATAACTGAAGGTTCAAGATTAACAAGTGAATTTAAACCAAGCAAGAAGACAATGAAGAGTTGTAGACCGTGAGAAACCAAGGCTATAGATGGCAAATGATGGCCTTCCTTCTAGGTCTTTGAAGTCTTGAATGATTGATGGAGTCGTCATGATTGAATGTTGATGCGAGAGCAATGGAATTGAGTAGAGAATAGGTGTTTTGTTTGGCTATGGCAAAGAAAACCTAAGAAAGGTGAATCCAACTCCTAGGGAAGAAAGCTAGAGTATTGAAGAGTGAACTCTACTCTAAGGTGAGCTCAAAACAAATGTTGAAGAGGCAATTTGGCAACACTTCATTACTTAAATTCAAGTTGAGAATTACAATTGTGAAGGCCTTTATTTATAAGCCAAGAAACCCTAGACTAGGCTCTAAAAGGAGAGCCAAAATTTGAATTCTAGAGTTTGAATATTAGAGCCAAGTGAGACATGCTTAAGGTGTGACTTGCCTCCTAAGTACTCATACTTCTTACACCATGGTGCACACAAAGGAGAATCTTGCTCTCCATGTTTACACCTTCTAGAGTTAGGAAACCCTATTTCCATGCATTTTATTTAAGGTCCTAAACCAAAGCCTAGCTCCTATTAACCTAAACTACATTATTAGGCCCAAACCCAAACTATGACCCAAATAAAAACTCTATACTACTTGACCCTTTATACAAGGACCAAAATATCTTATTCTATTAGAGACTAGGCCCACTCTTCTTGTATGCACTGGTCATGGTTGAGGTGTTTGTCATACGTAAGAAGAAATAGAGACTTTAGAGAAATCGATGAACCAATGAAGCCCATTTAAGAGAGAAATGCAAAATGGTTTTGCAGGGACAAATTTAGGTTTTGTTTGAGTGAGTTTCATAGAAGCGTGAGAAGAATGATGGAGTGTTTGAGGTTTAAAGAAGTTTTGGTTCAAACTAAACAAGCATAAATAACAACTCAGCAAAATAAAACAATTTACAGTAAAAGGTAATGTAAGGTTTAATGATCCTTCCATGTCTGTGTTTAATGCAATGATCGTATAATGCATAAGGTGTCTAATTTCTTTGGTTGTCTAATGCATAGTGAGCTTGACACTATAGCTTCTAATGAATAGTTCGTCTAATTAACTATCTAGTAAGTTATCGAATAGACAACTTAGCATGAGGGGTCATCTAATACTTCTATTATCTTTTGCACTAATCTTATCTAGCCTTTCTAGAGATCACTCTTTAGTATCTCTTCAAGAGAGACTTAACTCTATTATTACCTGTGATACTAGGCTAAGACATTCTTCTATAAATATAAAAACGAGAACAACTATATCCTATTTTGCTCACCACGAGAGATCATCTTCCCAAGAAGGTTTTCTCAAAAGACAATCCTTTGTCTTCCTTCTTTCAATCTATTTGGACCATAATTTCTTTCCTAATACTGACATACAAGAAACTCCTATCCTAAAGACATGATGGAAGTTTCTTTTATAGAATAACATGTTTTTGCAAGCCGCTCTACTTTTGGTTTTGGTACTCATAAATCCGAGGGTCCTTTGAGTTTAGCATTACATAAAGCTATTTTCAAAAATATTGTATCTTGATGTTGAGTATGGTTTCCTTTTCATAAATTTGCAAAAAGAAAAATCATTATTCGAATGATAAAAGAATGTTCTTCGCTTATCAATTATCGTTATTTTGTCCTTGCATTCTATCCTCAATTTATCATGGAATATCATTGACTCTCTCATTAAAAGATTTAACAATTTGATTCTTGTATTTTTAGATATGTCCAATGCTTTGGGCATCTTCTTTAGGTGTAAAATGCATACACCTGTTTAGCTATGATGTAAACCATTACTTTTCACATAATTGAGAGATAAAAGACATAGATGAAATATAAATCTCAACAAAAATCAAAAGAATAAATACATTAATTCATCTAACCTCAGAATGTAGTTAAGAAATTACAATGGAATCAACCCTAAAAGCTTAGTCCTCCATGGCTTAGATGAAATACATGATAATATGATGAAGGAAAGAAAATAAAAGGAAAGGAAGAATGAGATGTGTGATGGATGACGATATCTGTCAAAACCAGAGAGTTGCTAAGCATCCTTCTACTCCTTTAGGCCTCTTTATATAGGCTTCAATTGAACTTGGACTTTATCTTTTCGGTTGCTAAACTATTTTATCTTTATTTAATTAATTAGCAACTTAATTTCTGTCCAATTTCCAATTTTGCCCCTCTTGTTTGACTATTTTTGTAGTTTTGACCCGAATATGACCAGAGTTGACTACTGCTTTGACCAGTTTTGACCAGTTGACTGCCCTATCAGATGCTTACATGTGGCATAGAGACTCTCTCCAAAATTATGGTTTGTTCCTCCTTCCTCCTTCCTCCACCATGGTTTGTGCGTTGTGGTTTCAAGGAGGCTGCTGCAATGATGGCTACTACAATGGAGACGTTGTGTTTGGTTCAGGATCGCGGTGCATCTGACGCTTCCATGGTTCGTTCTGGCTGTTGTGATGCAAACGAACAGGTGCTCGAACGCGCGAATATGGTGGTCTGCAAGTTGGAGGCTTTTAGGTGCAGGAATGTGAAGGTGGAAGGTGCAACAAATTCTGGTATGTTCTCGCTGTTCCGTCATGGTGGCTCAACGTCGAGGTTTGATTTTTTTTTATGGTGGGACTGGTGCGTTCGCGATATAATGCTGCATCATTCCTCTTCTCCGATCTGGTGCGCAAAGATGGTGGTGGCTGCATCGTGGTGGCTCGCGGTTACCACAGGAACTCGCGGTGGTTGCTGCTAGTGTGTTGCACTGTTGTAGTGGTGGTGATGGTGGCGCGATGTGTAAGACCCGCGAAAATTAATTAATTAAATAATTAATTAATTAATAAATGCGGGTAGAAAACGCCTTTATGGCATTCATTATTGTTTAATATGACGTGGAAAAGTACTAGCTCAAGTTGTTGAGAGTACTATGATTGTGTTAGAGGACTTGGGTTCGAGTCCAATGTACGCCAAATATGTGTTATTTATTGATTTTAATGATATGTATGAGTATGGAAATGGTATTGTAAACTTACATCGATTGGAGTGTATCATTAAATAAGAATTGGCATAATGGTAGTGCTTTGGCCTCATGAGTGGAGGGTCACGTGTTCAAACCTTGTTGGGCATAAAGTAGGCTTTATTTTTGCTAATTCTAGCTTGGAGTGGAGTTGAAAGGGCAAAGGTAAAAATCAGAGGAAGGAGCAGCCAAAGGGCTGAAAAACCATAGTTAATAATGAATAGGAAATTAAAAACATAATTAAGCCTATTTTTCATTTCAGTTTTTAAACCCATTATTAAGGCACTTATAAAAGCCAAATTTTAGGAGAGAAGAAGGGTTTTGACAGTGCTGGTAATTGGCTTTTGAGAGGAGCACGAGTTTCGAGGGTGAGAGGAGAGAGTTGAAGGTTGAATTGGGAGGAGGTTTGAAGCAAAAAGAGTGGTCAACAAGGGAACATTCTCTTTTTCTCCAAATTGAATCAAGAAGTCCAGGTTAGGGGTGCTGAAATTTTGTGTACTTCAATATTGCTTAGGTTTCTGAGTTTTGTTCTTAAATTGGATTTTGTGTGGTGTGAATTGGTTATGATATGCACTGAAATTGAGAAATTGTGAATGAGATGTGGGGTGAAAAGCCTTGTTGGTATGAAATAAGAATCTGATGGGGCTTTTGGTACTGTGATTTTGATTTGTGGCCAAATCCTGTGTTTTTAGAATCAAAACGTGTTTACTTTATGTTTTATGATTTGGTTGATGAATTAGAATGAATGAAAAGTGATTGCGCGTAAATTGGCATTGTTTTGGTGTCTCTGGTGCATGAGTAGTGGTGAAACTCTACAAGTTTCGCCCAAGCGACTCCCTCTCACCTAGGCGAGAGCTGCAGGAGTTCATACAAGGTTTAGGCTCGAGGGATTCGCTCAACCGACCAAGGCTGGGTTTGAGCGAAACGTAGTCTCGCTTAAGCGAGGTTGCGATGAGTCCTGTGCATGTTTGAGCGCAACTTCTCATTTAGGCAAGGTGCGTGTTGTTTTTGAGCGATGGTATGGCTCGCTCGGGCGAGAGGATCTCGCCTAAGCGAGATGACGTGATGATGCTATTGATTACCATGTTTGTGTGTGCTTGAATGTGTTATTGGCTATTTTTTTTCTAAGTATAGGAAGTTTATGCATGTGGTGTGGTGTTTGGGCTTGACAAACTAAGTCCAATAGGGGTCTAGGATGTGCTTGATGGTTGGACACATGATGGGCATGGAACTGGTTGAGTTCCTGTCGGCTATTAATGGGCGAGGAGTCCTTGGTATGGTGATTACATGTGTCGGGCGCGCGATGGGCAATGAGCTGTTATGTTCCTGTCGGCTACTATTGGGCGGGGAGTCCATAGTATGGTGATTGCGTGCGTGCTAGGGTCCAAGTTGAGAAGGCTTGGATGTTTTACTACAGACGAAGAGTCTATAGGGCAGGACTATGAGCGGGATAGGCTCATAGGGTTGGACCACGAATGGGTTAGTTTCGTGGAAGCACAATGAAGTCCCAAGACCAAGTTCATGTATATGACTCATGAAGGACTATGAGGACATGGTTGGGTAATTTGAAAAACATGAAATTTTAGTTATGTTATTTTGAGATGGGTGACATATTTATTTCATGTATCTGTTTTATATATTGTGCATAACTCACCCTTTATCTGTGTGTGGCGATGATTAGATAACTCGTTATCCGGGAGCAGATGATGTGACAGGTGGGCCTGGAGATGCATAGACTCGGAGCGAGGGATAGCATGGGATTTTGCATATATGTATTATTTTGGTTTTGAGATAACTTTGTAACCCTTTTGGGAGCCATTTGAATATTACTTCAGTTTTATAAATATGGACTCCTGTTTTTATTACATTGTATTAAAGTTTTAAATTTCCCGTGTTTTTGGAAAATGGTATTATAATAAATGAGACATTTATTTTTATTTCTTATTTTATATATTAAATATTAGTAATATTCCTTAGGGATGTTACATGATGGACTACGGTGGTGGAGACAATATCATGAAAATGGAGGCTAGGGTTTCATGGTGAGATGGAGGACATGATGACGTGGTAGTGCATCGTTGGTGCATATGTGTTTGCAAGGATAATGACACATGTCAGCATATGGTTGGCCTGATTTGAAAGGTGAGGATTGCCAGGAGGGGTGTAACTTAGTAGAAACCAGGGGTGCAGAACATGTTTTTAGGTTGTCCACTTGTAAGAGGAATGTGTAACGTAAAAACTGGGGGTGCATTTAGCTCCTGAATTATTGTTTTCCAGAATTTTCTGATTTTGGACTTATTTTGTAACTTTGAATATTTCAAATCCACACATTTAATGACTTAAATTAAACTTTAGCTGCATCAACAAACGTTAGAATATCCAATAATATTTTATGCAGCAAAAATAAATTTTTACGCCATTTTTACCTTATGTACTCAATAAATCCAATAATCACAAATCCTAATTAAATAAATCTTTAAGCACAAAAAATTCTATTAAATCACCCCAGGCTCTCGTCGATCTACTCCATGTCAAGATTATCTGCAACATCATCTGCTCCCGTATAACACACACGTTATGCACCAAACAAGCAACAAAGGTCAATGTTGTCAACAACCAAACTACAAAAACCTTGCGATAAAAACTACTCTCACTACAGAGCTCTGATTCAAGATCCGACCGGTCAAAGTCAAGAACTGTGTTATGGATCAGCTGTTAAAATTTTAGCTCGATCCAATGGTTAACGAAGTAGGAACCTTCATTTTAAGAAAAGTCTGCAGTGCAAGAAACTGATAAAAAAGTGAACCAAGCAATTGATGGTGGTTTCAAAACGAGAATGAGAAAAAGAACGACCTACACCTTGAATGGAAAACAACCATCATCCCATGCAACTTAAAGGCTTATAAAGGAAACCAAAAACATGAGTCCATCATATCCAAAAGGGAAACAAGAAAGGAAAACTAAAAAAAAATCACTGCACCATAAAATTTGACAGCCACCACTTCAAGGATTTATCCATCAAATAATCAAAGCGTGAAGGAAAAAGAAAGAATAAGAGCAACACGCTTCAAACGAAGAAAAAGAAAAGAAAGAAGGTCGACTTCCCCTACACTACACATGCATATTTTTCAAGTTTCATTCATCAAGCAAACAAAAAGAAAACAAGAGAATAAAGCAAGGTTGGCTTTCCCTACCTCGTTAATTCTTTCAATACTGTTGCACCAACAACTCTTTCACGTCTCTATGCCGCTTGCTCCCCTCTCTCTACCTCCTAAAACTTATAACCTATAGGGTTTTTACCCTAGCAATCGTCTCTCCTCCCTCTCTATAACCCTAAGCATTAAACAAGTTTTATTTCTTGTTTTTTGTGGTTACAAATCATAAATTAAGAATCTTGGAGATTTAAAACTAATAACATGGTTGTTTTTATTTTATTAGTGTGCTAATACATGAAAGATATGGTGAAAGAAAAGTAACAGAAAGATATGGTGAAAGAGAAGTAACAAGCTTAACTGAAATCAAATAAATTTCGTGACCCTGTAAAACGGAGGAGAGAGAAAACTAATGAAATATTTCATGGGCCCCACAACAAAATAAAGGAGAAAGAGAAAATAAAATAAAACAAACTCCATACTACCGGCAGCCAGGTTCAAACATGCACCTCATCACACCCAAACACATACAACCAACCACTGAACCAAATACTTCTTTAGATTATAACTAGCACCACTTAAATATATACACATATCTGTAACATTAAATATAATATTAAAATTTAGAATAAATAAAACAATAACTTACATCACTTAAATAATTATTATAAATACCAGCATAACTTAAATCACACAAATAATAATTATTTCATATTTCATAATTTAATAGCCTAATTAAATTAAATAAATCAATAATATTAATCATGCCATTAATTTCTCCCATGTGTTTCCCTTTAGCTTAATTTTTCCCGGGTCTTACAAGACCCATTTCCACTGCTTCACATAGGCGAAAGAGTCTTCACTGGGTTTCTAGGTACGAAAAACCTCACACAACACTTAATTCCACCAAGAGTTCTCAACAAGGCAAAACACTCTCATCATATAACACATGATAATTTATATATTGCCAACAAAATACACGCCACCACATCATGCATGGGAATTAAAGTTTCATAACATAAACTTATCAAATTATCAAATAAAACATTCAGACAACGAACCCCACTAATGACATTCATTCTAACACATGCATAACATCATACTTAAGTAATTATCCTCAAATCACCTCTTAAACCCCATACCATGCAATCCATGAAAACCAAGAAAAACCACCAATCACATAACCCATTTATTCATGTCACTTTCCTACCGTGAATCACAACCTTGCACACCTTCATGCCTCAACATCCTCACTTACATCTCTCTCTCTTGGAAAATAAATAATTCTTATAATTTTTATCCAATCCAACTTAAGAACACATTATGCAAACGATTTGGGATTTTAAAAATAAAATTGTAGGTTGTGTAAAACTCCAAAAATTATGTCTTTATATTCAAATTAAAGATGATTCAATCAAGAATCAAATTTAACAATAACCAACTTAATTGATTAACTATAGAGAAAGTTATGCACCAAACAAGCAACAAAGGTCAATGCTGTCAACAACCAAACTACATGAACCTTGCGATAAAAACTGCTCTCACTACAGAGCTCCGATTCAAGATCCGACCAGTCAAAGTCAAGACCTATGTGTTAAGGATCAACTGTTAAAATTTCAGTCCAATCCAACGGTTAACGAAGTAGGAACCTTCATTTTACAAAACATGTGCAGTGCAGGAAAATGATAAAAAAGTGAACCAAGCAATTGATAGTGGTTTCAAAACGAGAATGAGAAAAAGAACGGCCTGCACCATGAATGGAAAAAAACCATCATCCCATGCAACTTAAAGGCTTATAAAGGAAGAAAGAGAAAGTCTTAAGGAACCCGTGCACTATGCATTTACGTATGAAAGATAGAAAAAGAAGAAAGAGAATAGAAATAAAGAAGAAAATGAGTCAACCTGTGAATACTTGCAACGTAAATGGCCTTCCCATGATGGTAAAACTTCCATGAAACGAAAAAACTGATGCACATGATAAATAGAAAACAATTCCACACGCCACACAATGCAACCCACTTGATTTATATCACTAAATCCTCCACTTTATCATGTTTAAACCTCTATACCAATCCTATACCACCATGCACTACACCTAGTTAAACTTTCACAAAAGCTAGACCCAAAACTCGTGCATATGATAACAATTACGGTCTATAAATCTTATTTTGAACACCAAGATGAAAAAAATAAGAAATCACTGCTATGCATTAAACAGAAACAAGAATTTGCACTCACAACAAAAATACATACCAAAGGTTATACGTAACAATTGAAACCAAACACCAAGTCAACCCTTCCAATCTAACCAAAGTGATAAGAATGAAACCCATTGGAAATGAAATAAAACAATGACAGTAATAACATCCATTATCGTTCCATGTACCCATGCACACTCCTCAGATTTTCATACATCATTTAAACAACAAGAAAACAAGAGAAGAAAGAAAGGTTGGCTTCCCCTACCTGGACTTGGTTCTTCACTACGAGTTCCTCCCGGAGCCTTCTCTTTCACTCTCCATGTTTCTCCAACTCTCGTTCTCTCCCTCTCATCCACCTCTTCTCCCACATTTTAGAAACCCTAAAGTGTTTTTAGCCCCTCTCCTAAAATCCTATCTTTTATTTTCATCCCTAATATTTTTCTATTAATATTTTAGAAGATAAATATAATATTCTTGGCAATCTATTTTATCGCAGCAAAGATTTTTAAAAGATAAAAACGGATTTTGTAACAGAGAGATTAAAAAAACAACAACCATATATATGTATTATATCCAAAATGGAGAGAGTAGCCATGCACGTAAATGAGGAGAGAGAAGCAAATTGGAAAAGTTTCATTGGCCCCACAACTTAAATGAGAAAGAAAAAGAAACACAATTTAACCATTTTAATGCTACCTAGAATCAAACCCTGATATCTTTGAACAATAACAAGTACATTAACCACCAAGCCAAATGTTTTCTTCTATCATAATACGCACCAATTGATTATATACACATATCCCCAACATTAAATATAATATTAAAATATAAAATAAATAAAACAATAACTTAAATCACTCAAATAATAATTATTTCATAATTTAATAACCTAATTAAATTAAATAAATCAACAATATACACTACAAGAAAATGTTTCATTAGTAACCAATTTTAGTAACAAAAAATTGTTAGTTACTATAATTATTAATTTAGATACAAGTACAAAGTAAAAAAAAATTGGTTACTAAAATAGTTACTATTATGAATAAAAAATTATAATTGGTCACTAAATTGGTTTTTAAAATTAGCTACCATAGTTTTGGCTACCAAATAAAATTGGTCACTAAAATTAGCTACCTAAGTTTTGGCTACCAAAATAACTTAGTTACTAAATTGGTCTCTAATTAATTAGTGACAAATTTAGTGACCAATTATAATTTTTTATTTATATTAGTGACTATTTTACTAATCAATAAATTTTAATTTTGTAAATTGGTATCTAAATTGGTCACTATAGTGACTAACAACTTTTAGTCACTAAAATTGGTTACTAATAAGACATTTTCTTGTAGTGATATTAATCAAGCCACTAATTTTTTCCCATGTGTTTCCCTTTAGTCTCATTCTTCCCGGGTCTTACAAATCACGTTTTGAAGGGCTTATATGCTCCATTTCCATGTCTAGCTAAGTTTTTCTGTATTGATTCCTTAAAGAAATTGAAATGAAACCATGAGATTGTTGGTCGTTTTTGTGTTGTGTTCGGATTTGACTCTTGTTCAGCTTGTGTTTTCATGATAAAATTTGTTTTTAATGCATGCTTAATCTCAAATTCGTGTTTTATGCACATTAATGGCTCGTATTCATGCTTAATGTTTATAGGTTTGTCACAGTTTGCTTAAATTTGTGGGTGTTAACTGCCTGAATTTTGTTGTGCTTAATGACATAATGAATCCATGGTAATTTTCACTTAGTTGATTAAGTTAGGGTTCATGAGAGCAAAACCGAATAGAACAAGTAATTTGGTAATATGTGATTGGTGGATTTTTAGTGAAATCAAGGAATCAATACAATTTGAATTCTGTTTAATTAAGTTTCACTATTAGATTTTAGTAATTTTGTGTTGAAATTGAATCTACCAAACCCCCCTATGTTATAGTGTTGTGTTTGTCTGGAAATTGAAGATTTTAACAAGAACATTGGTCGTTGGGAGACGATTTGGTTCAACTTTCACATATTGCATTTAATCTGTTTTAATTTGGTGGTGTACGACCTCTATCATTCATGAATCATTTGTTAGATATAAGATAAGCCATGCATTTAAGGGATTAAAGCTTTGTAATTGTAACATGAATTTAGTATTGAATATGGGTGCAGTGCATGTTTGTACTTGAGCTATTTGTGTTGGTGCAACAGCCACTTTTCTTTTTCTTTATTCACATTGCAGGGGTGAGGATAGGTTCATAGGATGAACTTTTCTCTTTCTTCCTTAGCTTTTCTCTTTCAAGTAAATATGGGTGTAGACCACCACACGTAACTGTGGGTTCATGAGATTATTTTCTTTCCTCTTTTTTTTTTGTCTCTTGCACGTAAACGTGGGTGGCTTCTAGTGCTCTCAAAATTTAGCATGTTGGTTGGTGCTTGGGTGGGGTCCACGTGTAAAGTTTTGCTCTCTTTAAGTTGTTGGGTGCATTGAATTATCATGGGATTACTTTTCTCTTTCTTACTTTGCTTACACTTTCACGTAAAGACATAGCAAATTTGGGTTAAAGTTTATGCTATTTATTTTACTTGGAGGGATCCATGGTTGCATGTGATTTTCTTTCTTTTTCCTTTGGTGCAATTTCACTTCCCGTGGGCCATGGTTCATATAGTTTAGGTGTAATGTTTTCTTTAGCTTTTAAATGCAACGTTTGGGTGGTGCAGAGACGTGAAAATTGTGTAGTTTATTTCTCATGCCATTTGGTTTTCTTTATGTATGGTTGAAAGCCTTTCACACGTGTTTCCATAGTTTAGATTTGCTGGTGGTTTTACTGGTTTTTCTTATTCATGTTTAAAGGGAAGTTCATGTAAAAGCATGTTTTCTTTCATTTTGCAATTGGGTGCAATCTCATTTGGCTTCATTAGTTTTCATACTTTTTGTTTGGTACTTTTCATTTGGTTTTACTAGTTGTCTTATGTTTAATGTGTTGGTGAACTTTGATGGGATGATTTTGTTCTTTGGCTTTATTTTGTGCCTTATATCATGTGATGGTTAAGTGGGTTAAATATCCATAGTCGCAAGGCAATGCTATGTCTTTTGCTTGGTTACAAGTAATGTTCTGGATGCATGGTTATGGAGTTAAAGTGGTCGTTTGAGGATAGTTACTTATGTGTGATGTTATGTCGTTGTTAGAATGAATGTCATTCGTTGAGTTCGTTGCTTGAATGTATTGTTTGGTAAGTTGATGGGTTTTGGTGAAACTTTATTTCCCATGCATGATGTGGGGGCGTGTATTTTGTTGGCAATTGGTAATTCTCATGGGTTGCATGATGGGAGTGTTATTTCTTGATTGAAGACTTTTGTTGGAATTAAGTGTTGTTTGAGGTTTTTCGTACCTAGAGACCTAGTGAAGACTCTTTCGCCTATGTGAAGTAGTTGGAAGGGGTCTTCTTCGCTTGTGTGAAGCAGTGGTAGAGGATTGGTTAAAGTGTTGTACCCTCTCGCCTATGTGAAGCAGTGGGGAGGGGAAAGATGTTTCACCTTGTTTCGGATCGTTGCGAGTATAGTGCCCGATGTGCGATGCATTGACGGTTTTACTCATAATTCCTTGAGGAATAAGGGAGATAGTCTGGCTGTGATAGTACGACACATTGAACCATCTATTTCTAGGAAATTAGATGTTGTTGTGGGGTAAAAGGCCGTGGAAAACCAAAGCTTGATTATGATCACTATGTTTTCTAGAGGAATGTGATATTCTGTTTGGTTTGGTAGGATTGTTTGGATTTTGGGGTTGTGTGTCCAAACCAAATTAATTGTGATCATAATGCTGAAGTGTTACTTGAGGGAGATATTGAATATTATTTGTCATGTTTTATTTACGAAATTCTTTTATATATCATTGTTTATGGTTAGCTTACCCCTATATGTTTGTTTGTGCGATGATCGTATAACGTGTGTGTTATACGGGAGCAGATGATATTGCAAATTATTTTGGCATGGAGTAAATTGACGAGAGGCTGGGATGAACTCGAGAGTTTTTATAATTTTTTTAGTTGTTTGAAATCAAATACTAAAGTATATGTAATTTCTTTTCTTCGCATTTGTTATTTGACTTTTTTAGACAAATTGACATTTTGAATTATATAATTTAAATCAAATTAAAAGTTTTTTATTAGTATATTTTCAATGATAATCCTTTTCCACTAAACGCGAAAATTTTCTTACATTCTGTGACATCCCAAAATTGGGGTGTTATAGTATCTTACGGTTCAAGAACATAAGTGTGTGTTCCAGGACCACGACTAAGGAAGAAGATTTTGGAAGAAGGTCATAAGAGTTGTCTTAGCATACATTCTGGTATGACTAAGATGTATAAGGATCTGAAGGAGTCCTTTTGGTGGACTGGAATGAAGATAGACATAGTAGATTTTATGGCATCTTGCTTAGTGTGCCAAAAGGCAAAGTTTGAACACCAGAGGTCGGGTGGTACATTAGAGCCTTTTAACATTCCGCAATGGAAATGGGATAGCATTTCCATGGACTTTATTACACACCTGTCAAGGTTTGTGAGAGGACATGACTCAATTTGGGTCATTGTAGACCGATTGACTAAATATGCACACTTTATGCCAATCAATCAGAAAATGTCCATGGACAATCTGGTAGAGTTGTATGTCAGAGAGGTGGTACTGTTGGATGGAGTACCAATGAGTATTGTATCAGATCGAGATCCGAGGTTCACATCGTGGTTCTGGTAGTCGCTACAGGCAACGTTGGGCACATAGTTAAGAATAAGCTCAGCTTATCATTCTTAGACAAATGGTCAGTCTGAGAGAACTATCTAGTCACTGGAGGATCTACTAAGGACGAGTGTGTTGGATCACCTTGGAACTTGGAGTGATATGTTACCATTTGTTGAGTTGACGTACAACAACAATATGGTAGAAGATGCAGGACTCCCTTATGTTGGCAACAGGATGGGGAATTAGTGGTACTTGGACTAGAATTTTTGCAGCAAACAACTGGAAGGTAAAGGTCATATAGGATCGGATGCAAGCAACTTAGAGCAGGCAAAAGTCTTATGCAAATAAGAGGAGAAGGCCGCTTGAGTTTCAGGCAGGTGATGATGTATTCCTCAGAGTTACACCAAGAAGAGGAATTGGGAGAGCTCTTAAGTGATTTTCGTTTTCTTGCCATTAACCATCATTAAGGCTTAGTATTTGGCCAATTAAGGGGGAAATAGAGAGGTTTGAAGGCTGTTGTTGTTGAGCATTGTAAGGAGAGAAAATTTAGAGTGTGAATTGTGCTATTGAGTGAAATAGAGCAGCTGAATTGGGAGAGAACTAAGGTAAGCCATTGGTGTTCAAATAGGAGCTTTAGAATCTTCAAGTTTTAGCAAGGAAATCTAGGTTAGGGCAACTAGACATTGTATTTTTACGTGTTCTTATAAATGCATGATCTATTGATGTTGAATTCGTTTCGTTGTATTAAAATTCTAGGTTATTGGAAAACTTCTAGAAAGTGCCTGACAGGTACTCAAAGTCATCAATCGACTCATACCAGTGTTTGTGTAATTTTGGGTTCCAAGGAGGAACCGCTTGACGACATGAAATTGCCACCAGGCAACACATAGTTTCAACCCAATTTTCTAGTTTTCTGTATGACCTGCCTGGCGATGATAAACACCTGTCAGGCTACACGAGCCAAATTTGTCTCGTTTTTAATGTTTTTGGACTTCTAGGTTGATTCTGATCGAGGTAAAAGTGAGTAGCAACTGTTGATTGATTGTGGGATGCCAGAGATTGTTGAATTTCGTTGTGATTGTAAGTTAATGGGAGGAAATTTGATGATTATGGTTTATCCTCATATTAGGGTTTGAGTAATTAGGGATTCTTAGGTTTAGGAATCAATTGCAGCGTGAATTGGAATGAGAGTGATTTGTTTGATGTTAATTTAGCATTCGGGTGTAGATAATTGTGTTAAGATTTGATAAATTGGTAAAATGAGGATGAAGGTGAATTTAGGGTTCTAAGGTGCAGGGGAATTCTGGAAAATTTCCAGTAAGTGTATGCACCGCCTGGCGGTACCATGTTTGTTGCCAAGCGCCAAAGATAGATGAATGACACTGTGCAGCTGGAATTACAACTAGAGAGTAGAGGATTCTGCAGAGTTAGTGCGAGTTTGAAATAGGAGGGTTGTAGTATGCAAAACTTAGTGATAAAATGGTAAGAAATGCCCGAGTTAATACAAAGTGAGATTAATAAAGTTTGGATTGGGCTTGGAGGAGTTAATTTGAATGGTAGTCCAGTAAAGGTTTGAATCAATTAGGATCTTGATGCATTGTTAAGGTAGATTATGATGCGAGAGTTGAGGAATTATGTGGAATTGACTAAATGACGTTGAGGGTAGTTATAGATTGTAGTATAATGGTCATGTTGATCATAAGTGGCTGGAGATTGGAATAATGGTTGAGAGCATGGGTGGAATTCAGGTAGCAGGAGTGAGTATGGTATTCTGTGAATAAACAAAGTTGAATTTGAGCAAGCATAGCGATTGATGAGTTAATTGTGGCATATCATGGATAAGCAAGGTTGACCTTAGGTAAAAATTAATTATGGGCAGTTTAGGATTGGTGAATATATACGGAAATATGAAAATTGGTACCAAGTTGGGAAGTGTGGAAATAAATAATGAAATGATAAGACGTGAGTAAACTTAGTAAAGGTTATTGTGTGTGTGATGACTGAATTAAGGATACAATCAGTGTTGTTGTGCCAAAACTAGTACTGCACATGTACTAGTGTAACATCTAGCGGTGGTGGTGAACCCGCCAGGCGATAACTACAAATACAATAGCCTTGGGAGCGCATGGCGCCTAGTAGCAGAGTTCGTTTTTCCAGTCGATAGATGCAGAATCAGAGGCTTCAAAGGTGCTTGGCACCTGGCGGCACAAGGCCCCGCCAGGTGGTCTGGAAGCGAATTTTGCTTGGTGGCTTTGGAGCAGCACCAGGCGATAATGCAGAGGCAGAACTTGTGATTTGTTTGCTTTTAATGTGCGTGGTTTACAAGGCTTTGGTGATACCTTAAAGACCGACTTGTTGGAGTGTTCCTTGAGTTGTGGCTTGGAACGTATCCCTTGAGTTGTGGCTCAGAACGTATCCCTTTAGTTGTGGCTTGAGATAGGGGTTAAGCACGTGACATTCCTTGAGTTGTGGCTCGGAATGATATCTTTTGAGTTGTGGCTTGGGATGGGGATGAACACGAGGAACCCTTGAGTTGTGGCTCGAGTTGACGAGTGTTGCCTGTGTGAATGGACGGGTCCAGAAGCTTCCCATCCTCGGGAGTTAGCCAACGATTTGGTAGTCTTGGGACATTATGAACTATTGATAGAGGTCGTACCCCACCAAATTAAAACAGTTAAATGTAGTATGCGAAAGTTGAACCAAGTCGTCTCCAATGACCAATATTTTCGTCCAAAGCTTCAATTCCAAATGAACACAACACTATAACACAAGGGGGGTTGGCAGATTCAGTATGCTAATCAACAAATTAAATTGAATGCGACAGTGATTAAAAACGTATTGACATCCTTGATTCAAACACAATTTCACTTATCATAGGCCACCAAATTAACACATCTGCCTTCTCTCAACCACTAGATAAGAACTCACTAAGCGAAAGTTACAATCAAGCTTCATTGTGCAATTAAGCAATGCACACATCCTTAAATTCGTGACAGCCAAACTACATACATTGAGCATGAACATAACTTAACCCAAACATATGCAATTACTCTGTAAATTAAGCACAAACAGATTCATCACATGCATTAAGAGACATGGCAAATTTCACAATACAAGCACAACCTCAAAGCTTCATTGCATTTTTCATCAAGGAGTCAATACACGAATTTAGCTAGACATGGAAATGGGCCAATTAAAAACTTCAAATCTGAATGCAACAAAATAGAACATCGAAAACCAAAAACCCTAACCTATGAATTGTTCAAACACAAATTCAAGAGCAAAAGAGAATTTTCAAGGCTTTGAATGAACGAAAATCACTATTATCATATAAAAACTGGAAACCCCATCAATGGGTGTTGTTCCAAGTCAATAAATTCCATGAAATGAGATTCCCAAGCAAGGAAACGAATTCAAAACATAAAACCCTCATTGGGAGCTGTCAAATGTGCATAAAAACGGTAAAAACTAGGCAAAAACGTGAAAAACCGCAAAGAGCACCTCCATGGACACCCACCAAAGCTTGAGAACATGAAAATGGAGGTTGGAGAAGAAGAGCCACAACTGCCCATGCTAAAATGACCTAAATCTTGTGGTCAAATCACTTTGCCACCACTATTTACAAAATTGCCAATACTAGGTGCAGAATTACAAAAATGCCATTACTAAGCCTCAAATGTGGCTCATTCACTTAGAGGACGTGGAAATGACGTGGAAATGATGTGGAAATGATGTGACAACTTTCTTCAACTGAATATTAATGTCCAAGCTCTAAAATTGCTTCACCCAAATACCTAAAAATAATTAAAAACAAAATTAGGCCAAATAATGTGAAATTAACCCAAATTTGGAACAATGGCCCAATAAAGCCCAATAGATGAAAACACACTAAAGATAAATAATTAAGCATTGAACAAATATCAAATGGGTACACAAAGGCTAGTGGAATGGAGGAAAATAATGACTCATCAACTATGTTCGTATTGGGAACTCCACCTGGCGTTATAGACTATGGTCCATAGCTAGTTTCCCGCATGTGTTCTAAAAGTTGTGGCTTATAGGTGTGGCAACAGATATCTTGAGGTATTCATCTAAAGACGTAGATCGTGGATGACATGGTGGTGGCCATGTGGTGTGGAATAAAAGGATAGGAGTTCCTTTTATGTGTGTACATATATTTGATTGTATGTATATATATTATTTATATTGTTAGCTCACCTTATTTACTTGTGTTTGGCGATGATCGTGTATTGCATTACGCGTGAGCAGATGATGTTGCAGGTGGATCTGGTGAGGCATAGAGTCGGAGTGGGGCTAGACTTCATGAAAAGTTTTATTAGAGTGTTTACTAATTTATTATTTTTAAAGACTTTGTAATCGTTTGAATTATTGAACTTGGCTATTATATTTAGAGTTTTATAAATTTTGGATTTTGAGTTATTTTACGATGTAATAAAGTTTTAAATTTTCCACGTTTTAGGGAAATGGAGTTATAATAAATGATGTTAATTATTAATTCTATTTTATTTATTTAAATTCGTAATATCCGACCAGGATGTTACATTGCAGTACACTTTAAATGCCTTGGTTGTATCGGGAATGGCCAACACAGGAGTTGTAGTCAACTTCTTCTTCATTTTCTCAAAGCATGCTTCAAACTATTTTGTCCATGAGAAAGGTTTGTCTTTTCGTGAGTTGTGTCAAGGGACTAACCATCTTGGAGAACCCTTCTAAAAATCGTCGGTAATATCCAACCAAACCTAGAAAACTGCTCACCTTTGTCACAGTTTGTGGTCATTCCCATTTTAACACAGCCTCTATCTTCATGGGGTCTACCGCGATGCCCTAAGCTTAGATTACATGCCCTAGAAATTGTATTTCAGCCAACGAAAACTAACATTTAGACAACTTCATGTATAATTGATGTTCCCTGAGTATGTCCAGCACAACCCTTAGGTGCTCAGCATGTTCATCCCGATCCTTGGAATAAACAAGGATGTCGTCTATAAACACAACGACAAACTTATCCAAATATTGTTGGAATATCCGGTTCATGAAATCCATGAACACTACCAGAGCATTGATCACTCCAAAAGGCATTACCACATATTCTTAATGTCCATTTTGTGAAATAGTCGATCCCTAAATGGAATTTGACTTGTCCTTTGCCCGGAGTAAATGGTTCCAATATATCTAGTTTGCCTTGACATTGTCTCTTCTGGGTAAGTGTTGTATTTGTACCTCGTCGAAACTCATACATATTATATCTCATGCCAAGTGAAAATACTCGAGAAGCATTGGGTCCTTTATTTGGTGATAATTATTGAGGTGGCCTATTGTGAGTTTGGAGTAGCTTTTGCATATTATACGACATGCTTCTACTGCTCTAGCGAGCACTAAACCGACTAAAATGACCTCATATTTCGCCTAGTTGTTAGAGGTCTTAAAAGCGAAGTGTAGGAACTTTTCTATGACAATTTGGTTGGTACCTTCAAGGACGATGCTGGCCCCTATGCCTTTGGGATTGGAAAATCCATCCACTTGTAGTGTCCACCAATCTTCCTCTTGGTTTTCTGCAAATCTCCAACGAAATCTACCAGGCATTGGGCTTTTATGAGCCCATACGGCTCAAAACTTATATTGAATTTCAAGAGTTCTATGTTCTAGGCTAACATCTTTCCTGTTAAGTTAGGTTTCTGTAGTATCTTTTGGACAAAATAATTGGTTCTTACAATGACCTGGTTGTTCTAGAAATAGGGTCTCAATCTCCTGGCTATTGTGACCACCGATAAAGCTACTTTCTCGACCATCTGATATTGGGTCTCTCGGTCTGGAGCGTTCTTTTGAAAAAGTATACTAGTTCCTAACTTCTGTTTACTTCTTATATCAAGGTCGCGCTCACTACGTATTCGGTGGATGTTATGTTTACAATAAGCAGTACATTGGTATTGGATTTTTAGAGGATTTGGGGGGAACTAAGTGTTTGCTTGGCTTGCTCAAACATTTCTTGACATTCTTCTCCCCATGCAAATTTTGTCAATTTCTTTAACAGCCAAATCATGGGTCTGATCTTGTTAGCTAGTCTGGCAAGAATCTTGATATCGTTGTTAACCGTCCTATCAATCGTTGTATCTCTTTGATATTTATGGGACTCCTCATCTTTGTGATGTCCTTACATTTTTCAAGGTTGGCCTTTATCCCTCTCTATGTAAGCATAAAGTCAAAAAACTTTCCCCTATTTACCCCGAATACACATTTTTCTAGGTTCAGCCATAGGTTAAATTTTCTGAGGGCTACAAACACGTTCGCCAAATCTTTTGAATGTTGCGCTAGAGTTGGCGACTTGACCACCATGTCGTCAATGTATACTTCCACACTTTTCCCGATCAAATGGCTAAAGACCCTGTCCATTAGTGTTTGGTAGGTTGCCATTGTGTTCTTGAGGCCAAAGGGCATGACCTCATAATAATAATTCTTTTCTTCGGTGATGAACACAATTTTTATCATATTGGTGGAGGCCATAAATATTTGGTTATAGCTTGAGTAGGCGTCTAAGAAACTTAGTTTGATGTTACGTCGACAAGGCGATCAATACTTGGTAGAAGGTACGCGTCTTTGGGGTAGGCTTTGTTCAAATCCGTATAGTCAATTCACATACGCCACTTACCGATGGGCTTCTTTACCAATACCATGTTTGCGAGCCATGTTAGGTATTGTGCCTCTTTGATGAACGCAACTTCTAGTAGCTTTAGCTATAATGTCTTGAAGTTCTTTGTAACGTTGTAAAGTTTGTTTAACTCGTTGCGCAGTCTCATAATGTTCTTCACCAACGATTCGAGGTTGGAGCATAGTTGAGGTTGAATCTAAAGGATCTACTGCTGGATAGATACCTTTGGCGGCTAATCCTCTTGATTTGCCGCCTCTGCTTGTGTTGATAACCTTTTTTCTTTTCCCAGTTTTCTTTTCTTTTGTGACACCAGGACTCTTTGAAAACAGATAGTCGGTGAACTGCTACCCGGGGATCTACACCTGGTAAGTCGGCAGTAGTACAAGAAAATAAGTTCATGTTATCCTTTAGTGTTGTTTCAATTTTGACTGCCTCCTCCGGTTTTAATTTCGACCTGACTTTTAAGCTTCGATCTAGTGCGAGCACAAAACTCCTTGTTCTTTCCACTGTTTTATCCTAGAATCGTATCTCATCCTAAGGTCGAGGTCATCTCCCGCTAGGGCTACCTTTACTCTTAGGGTTCTTTCAACGTTATTGGCGGCAAGGATTGAATCCTCGAGCCGCAAACTTGTAATGTAAAACTCAGAAGCTAGATTTTGATCTTCGTGAAAGGTGAGGATGTCGCTTGCTGCGGACGAGAATTACATAGCGAGATGGGGGGTCAATACCACCACTTCTAGGGTGTTCAACGAGGGTTGTAACATCCCATCAGGATATTACGAATTTATAAATAAATAAAAGCAATAGTTTAAAACACACAACATTTAATAATTCCTCATTTTCCCAAAACGCGGGAAAATTTAAAATTTATTAAATAACCAACAAATGTTCAAGTCCATAATCACTAAACAAATGATTATAAAAATTCCCGTAAGGGTTTATATCTTATTTCAAAAGCCAAAGGAAATAAACAATAGTTTTCCCCCAATCAATCCCCTCTCCAAAGCTAAGCTTCACCCGAGACACCTGCATCACCAACATTTGCTCCCGTGTACCGCATACACGATCATCACCAATCACAAGCAAATAGGGTGAGCTTAACAAATATAACATATAAAAACAACACATCATATATAACACATATATATTTAGTCATGCCCAAACATCATTAGAATACCATGTATCATAACCACAACATAACTTTCATGTTCTACCTCTCCTAGTGATTACTTCAAGATGACTTGCTGTCATACCTATCGGCCACAACCGATAGAGCACGTGCGGGAAACCATGTTATGGATCATACACCATAACGGCCGGTGGAGTTCCCAAATACGAACATAGTTCGCATCGTCCCAAGACTAACAATCTCGTCAGTCAACCACTAAGGAGGGCAATCTATCTGGACCCATCCGTACTGGCCATAACCAGCACACTCACACCGGCAACACTCGTCAACTCGGGCTACAACTCAAGTTTTCATCCGCCATCTTGAGCCATAACTCAAGAGATTCTATTCCGAGCCACGACTCAAGGAATACCACGTGCTTAACCCCTATCCCGAGCCACAACTCAAGGGATACGTTCTGAGCCACAACTCAAGGAACACCAGCAATCTCACCTTTAAAGCATTACTAGAAGCCTTGTAGATCACACATAAGAAATCAACAATTCCAAGCTGCAGCAGTAAAAATCGCCTAGCGGAGGACACGTGCCGCTAGGCGCTGCCAGCTACCAGACCGCCTAGCGGCTGTCGCGTACCGCCAAGCGTTAAACGCCTCAAAGCACTCTCTGCATCTAGATACCGCCTGGCGGTAACCTCTGGTCCGCTAGGCGCCACGCGTTAAGCTCCTTTCTGGAATGGTCAGTCCCGCCTGGCGGTTCGCTCTACGCCGCTAGGCGCTATACTAGAACAGTCCCTGACCTGATCTTTTTCTGCACTTTATCGAATGCAATCTTCCATCTATTCCTGGCACACTTCCAGAAATCGTTTCCCTTAATATTTGTATTATTGCTACCCTTTGATTTCTATATCTTCCCATTTTCATTGTGTCCCCAAGACAATCTTTCCCAAGTCAATTGAATCACAAACTTATCCCTAGTTTGAGTTTTTCTCCCAAGTATGTCACTCCTACCTTCAGATTTAACAATTTTCACTGTGCAGTTTTATACCCTCCCCACTCTTAACAAAATTGAGCTTACCATCATTCAATTATCTTTCTTAACTCATTAGTCCAACTCATATAAATAGTAATTATGTTCTGGATTAGTTTGACACCTAATAGTACGCCCAAGTCCTTAACCCCCTTCTCTTTGGTTTTTCCATCCAACTCACCTATTGATACTAGTGAACCAGACCTCTATAATGTGCTAAAGTTCCCACTGCCTCCTATCTCAACTCAACTTTCTACTTAACACATTTCTAATTCATAAATTCGCATTCCTCGACTCTATTCTTTCCCTTCCTGGGTCACTGAATTTCTAAAACCAGCCTCTTCTCTCACAACAACACAGAATTAATGCCCCTGAGATGGCGCTTGGCGGCAGATCGCGTGCCGCCAGGCGGTGCATAAGTTTCTGGGCAATTTTCCAGATTTTCTGCACCCGAGATACATCTCTTGCACTACCTGTATGCTTTCCTAGGCTTGGGGGCTAGTGTGAAAATTGGGTTTGGGGGCCAGTGTGGGAACTGGGCTTGAGGGCCAGTGTGAAAACTAGGCTTGGGGGCTAGTGTGAAAACTGGGCTTGGGGGCCAATGTGGGAACTAGGCTTGGGGGCCAATGTGGGAACTGGGCTTAGGGTATATTGGTCATTCACATGAATGAAGAGGACCATAAATTTGAGAAACATCATAGAAACAAATTTGTGTATTTTGTTTTAATTTCTTCCTTCTAAAACGAAAGGATTCAATAACCATTCATATGATAAGGAGGGTTTTGATTGGAAAGATGGAAAATATTTTATTCACAAATATGAATGACTCATGTATGCATGACTTGGTATGATGTATCAAATAACTTATGTATGAATTTTTCTTTTGCATTTTTTTGAAAACAAATTCAAATTGTTCCCCATTTCTTTGTTATTTCGAAATCATGGAATCATTCTACTTTGATTTTTTTTTTTACTTTTCTAAATCAATTCTTTGGTCTAATTAGTTTACTAACGAACACTGTAATCATTTTTTTTGAAACACCATGAAATTGCTAAGGGCTTGGAAATACTTGGATGAGGTGATGAAGATTAACTAGGTAGTTGCCCCAATTTGATTTGGTCTCGGTGCACAAAATGTGTGAAGAAAAAGATGGGGATTTCAAAAATTTGCCCTTAGTGTGAGAGCCTAGGATGGTCTTAGGGTACAAAAGTGTGTTTGACTTTTCCCAAATGAGGAGATTAAAAAATGATGGGGTCTTCACAAGTTGCCCCTAATGTGATCACAATCTTCATTGTAAATAAATGTTCCAATTCAGAATGAATTATTGGAATATATGAATTACTAACAAAGAGACTGCCCCAGTTTGGGTTTAGGATTGATAAAGATGAACTATTTTAAGGGGTGTCAAGGTTTAGTCTTAGAGTGGGGATATTGTAGGAGCAAAGATAGAGTTTCATGAAGAATGAATTGAAAGAAGACAACCCAAATTTAACTTAATTGTCTGATTGTCCATGCTAATTTTGAAGCTTTGGAAATATGTCACCCAAAAATAAACTGCCCTAGTGTTTAAAAGCAAATCTCTAAACACACTTTTTTTAATCCTTTTTTTTCTTTTTTTTAGAACAACCCTATTAGCAAATCAAAATCTTCCTCTATATTAAAACCTTCGAAATATAACAACCAATCTTTGATCTGTGTGGACTTTATTAGGCTTGTATCGTGGCCAAGGCTAGGGGTATGAATGTAAATGATAGTAAAGGCCCAAACAAGTGATGTGATAGTTGTTTCAGCAATGATCTTTGAATAATGTTTCATTCAAAATTTGTTTGACTTATACTTGTTCAACTTTTGCTTCTCTTTTTCTTTTCTTTTCTTGATATAACCATTTCTTTTTTTTTTAATTTTTTTATATATTTTTGTAATGGTGAAGTACCATTCAGAGGAAACAAATGCAAACATTATATCAACCCTTAGTGTGAGGGTAACCCTTGTTTAGGGTAATTTAAAAAGAAAAATTGGAAGGTTCAAATTGGGTAACAAAGGATAATTACTTTTGTTTTTTAGTTTGGATAAAGAAACATGGCCACACATCATTTCAAATCATGGTTGTTTTTCTCAACAAAAACTTTAATTTAGAGGAAAATAATTTAGTTCCTGTGATATGATGTCCTTTGTTTTGTTCTCTTTTTTTCACTTCTTTTTTGTCTTATTTTTGCCTAGACTATCCTTCAAAGTTTTTAGTCTAGCAGACTTTTCTTCATTTTAATTTGTATTCAGAGAGTTTCTTAAAATCATTTTAAGGTATGTTTCCCCTTTATGATGATCCTCCATGGAAATTAAAACAAGGTTTATGATGCAAGAGAGATGGAAAGGGAGATGAATTTGAGCAATTTCATGCATGTAAGATTATATAAGTACTTTATGAGAAATTATTACAAACAAAATTTTATTTCTTTATTCAGTCCATTGATTTGACCAAAGAGTGTTTTATTATTTTCTCATTTTTCATAAGAAAGATTCCAAGAATTTAGTGATAAGAAAATGGGAAACAAAATGAATTTATTACAGTGCAAACTGTTTAGATTTTTTTTTTTAAATTATGCATATGCATGCTATGTGTTTGAAGCTATGGACAGGGTACCGTGAATGACCACAGAATGAGAATGCAATGCATTGTTGTGCCTCACTGGACACTTATTCACATGATATGCCAATGAAATGTATGCTTATGCCTAAGAAGGCATTTTTTCCTTTTTATTATAATGTTGTGATTGTGATGAATTTATTATTATATACAAGGAAATGAAAGGGTAAATGAAACAAATAGTCTCCCTTTTCTGCCTTAATTTAACATAGGCTCGATAAAGTTCTATGGCAAAGTATATGTGCTCACAAGGATAGTTCCGTAATACCTAAAGATCAAGGTCACTAGAGCTATGGCCCACTTCATGCCATTTCCCCCGACAGTTGGTAAACAACAAGAAGTGGGAGTACCAATGAAGCAAACAAACTTTAGCTTGGGTTCTCACAATGACCACTTGGGAAGTACATCCACTGTGACATTGCTACACAATCCCCTCTAATTCTAAGCAACTCAAACCCGGGTATAGGGCCCCACTCATGTAATGAACAAAATGTGCATATGAAGGGAGAATACAATGTATACCCAAAACCCCCACCTAATAATCATTCAAAATACCAAAATAAAGAATATAAACATACAATTATTCTAAATATAAAAAGAGATAAAATACACATATGCAAAAAGAAAAAAAAATGAGAAAGAAAAAATATGAAGAAAAACCACATCAATTTTGCACATCCAAATAAATGGTTGGACTCTCTAGTATCTCTAGTGGAGTCGCTATCTGTCACAACCGAAATCACGACGGGACGACGAACCAAAAATTAAAATTTGTATAAACAGAGTTTGGAGTCGCCACCATAGTTTATTCTGGAAAACTACAAAAAAAAAACAAAAAAGATAAGACAAGGTCTGCAAAAAAAAAAGATTTTGGGTCTAAGAGTCGGTTGCATATGGGGAAGGTATTAGCACCCTACAACACCCGTCACAAGATGATACCTTTAATTAAATGTGCAAAAGGATGTGACTTTTTCAAAATATTTATTATCCGCAAAAATAATTATAAATGAATTTACAAAAGAAACAAAAATAATTTTTTGATTTTTTTGGCCTGACGAGGATTAATCCTCGCTCCTACGTATCTCCATTTATTTAGTTCTTTAGAATCTTTTAGAAATTGTTGATTTGTTTATAATTTTGAAAACCTTTTTAAGTTTTTTGGTATTTTTAATTATTTGAAAATGAGTGTCACGCGACGTGAGCGACCAAACAAACACTAAAATTAAACAAAGAAAATTATATTTTATCTTTAGTTCTTTATATTATTTTTGATATATTTTCTAGAAAAAAAAAATTGAAAATTGGGGTCACGCGGCGCGAGAGGCCAAATAGACACTAAAAGAGATGAAGAAAAATATTTGTTTATGATTAAAAAATATATAATAAAAATGAAAAAATAAATAAATCAAAAGAATTAGAAATTGGCAATGACGTACCTTCAAAATTTTTGATATATGTTCTATTTTATATCAATCTCACCCTCTCGTTTTCCCAACAAAGGTAAAAAGGAGGTATGTTTATGTAGGTGGTAACGGAAGAGAAAGAGAGAGTGTAGCGAATATTTTCTTTTGATTTTCTACCTCCTTGAATATGATCTTTTTTCAACGAGAGATAAAAAATGAGATGTGTATGTGGGAGTGGTGATGGGCAGGAAATAGAGAAGTGTAGAGAATATTATTTTTTTTGGTCCCTTTTCATATGACAGATTGAGTATTTATATTCACATATTATAATATCAATGCAATCAAAGTCTTAATTGTAATTAACAATATAAAGAAGGAATTGGTCATAATAGCAACACATTACGGGAAACAAATCATAGCAAATTAGAGCACAATATCAAAGAACATCGGTAATATTGATTCTAACCATTAATAAATCATATCACTAATTTCTCTATCAAAACAAAGGTAGAAGATATGTTGAGTTGTTGGGCTCAAGAAAAGGAGTGTGATAATTAAAAACAAATTGGGCTCTTCCTTCTTTTTTCCTTCTTTTTTTCTTTTTTCCATCTCTCTTTTTTTTTTCTAAAATTAAAGTTTGAAAATCTTTGAAGAAAATTGTGTTTCACATTTTTTTAATTTTTTTTTGGAAAATAAATTGTTTCACTCGGACGAAATTGGGTGTTGACATCGTGGAAGCATGCTAATCCCTAAGGACCAAAGTTCTGAATGGATATTTCTCATATAGGTTATGAGATATGGGTGGAATGTTAGAAGGAGTCAATAAACCATGGATTTGATAAGATAAACTGGGTGGGGGTTTAATTCTCATTATTTATTAATTGTGTTATTTTTCCTTCTCAGCTCACCCTTTTTGTTTGTGTTTGGCGATGATCGCGTGACTTGTCACGCTGGAGCATATGTGAATCTAGGTGAGGACGTGGATGCCTAGAGACAAAGCGGGACAGACTATGGGGTCTTTACTTTATATTTTATTTACAAACATTTTGTAATAATCTTTTATGATGTTCTTCTCTATCTTGAACTTGTAATAAGGATGATTCAGCGTATTTTGAACTTCAATGATATGAATTTGAAATTTTCCCTCACTTGGGAATTTTATATTTTATTTTAATTCTAATCAAATTATATGATATATGCTTTATCAAGTATGATGGACGTCCTTGGAGTAGGAGATGGAGGAAATCCATGGAGAATGTTGAGGAGAAGATGAAGTGCAGCGGAATTTGGAGAATTAGAGAAAGGTTGCTCTTGGAAATGGAGAATTTGGTGAAGATGAAGAGTAGAAGTGGAGCTATGGTATGGAAGGTGGCTAGAGGAGATGAAGGAGAAAGTTAGCCATGTGTGCTCTCAAATTAATAGAAGTGTGGAGTGATCTCAAACACTAGCATCTATTAGCAATTCAAGAGTAACCATTACAATATTTGAGTGGCTCTATTTATAGGCACATGGCCGGCCAAATAAAGAGAAAATGCAACAAAGATGAAATGCAAATGTAGCTTGGAGAAGAAGCTTGATTGTAGACCATGTGATGTAGTAGATGAGTCTAGATGGTGCCAAGTGGCGTATCACACTCTCCTTGC
>Ga0209589_1000980_pt1 | contig 44377 bp, 20 predicted proteins | sample CowpeawhiteBW_FD_187525 | JGI IMG/M metagenome (GOLD analysis project Ga0209589, IMG submission 187525) | Root nodule microbial communities of legume samples collected from California USA - Cow pea white BW (SPAdes) (version 2) | ecosystem: Host-associated > Plants > Roots > Nodule | place: USA...
TTTTTTTTTTTTTTTTTTCTTTACGGAGAAAGCCTATTCAAAGGCAAAATTAAAGGGATGGGTAGATAAACGTGTTTGCATCGAACTGACATCAAACTAAAGGAAAAAAAGGGACTGACATTTGTGTGTTCAATTTCTTTTTTATTGTCTAAGAAATCTTCTTGATCAGACTTGAAGTTTTAAATGGATATTGCATGCCTGTTGAGTGAATGTGTGCTTATTGATTGAAAGATGAAAATGTTTGATGGAGCATTTGTACTTCCACCCTTTATCTACTGACAATATGTTCTATTAAGTATTCCATAGATCTGTTACAGTCCTGCTTTGAATCTCATCATCTTACCCTTTCTTATTGCTATGAATCTTCCTTTTGATATCTTGTTGTAGAGGACGTGTAAGGTGGGATGAGGCTAATATTGGAGAAATTGAGGCAAACAAACCTGTGAGGCAAAAAATTACTGAGCCCAAGACTCCATATCATCCTATGATTGATGATGACAGTATGTAAATATCACTTAAACTTCGTGTTTCTATTTTTATGTCTGCTTGTTAGGCCTTTCATACAAATAATTTATTGATTTTATTTTTAAGAGGTATATATGATTTCTAACTGTGATCTTGCTTTTATTCTTCTTGGGCTGGATATTAAGTATTTTAAAACGGTTTCATTTCATAGCTAAATTCAAACATTTATCTGGAGCTCAACAAGGTCTGGGTTGTAAATATGAAACATAGTAATCCAATTTTGTTGATATAGTACGTGGTTATGGTCATTTTTTAAATATAAAGCCAATGCATATGCAGCAACTTTTCTTCTGAAAGAACCTGCTTTTTTTAGGTTCTTTATCGCCTGTACGAGGAAGTTTTGATGCATGTATCGATGATAAAAATCGCACAATGCATGCTGAAGCAATATGGACTGCTCTGAATGATGTAGCCTCCAGTAGCCAAAAAGGCACTGGGCAATCTGGTGGTTGGACATCATCTGAGGACGAGTCTGAAGCAATGGAGCAAGATGATGATGGTATGGTGTACTATTATTTCACTTTCATTTGTTTACACATTTATTATATCATGTTTCTTTTTATTTTGATTGTTACTCTTGATGGGTGCTTGTGCTTCTCCTTTATGAGAACTTTAGTTTCAATGATTGATTTCTAATTCAAACAATTGAAATCTTTAAATAATTATGTAGTGTTATCTTAATTTGCGTATTTTAACATGTAAGGATTATAAAGTTGAGATGTCAGGTTGTTTCCTTTAGATCTGACGTTTATTATTTTATTCCTGTCTAGATAATATTGGAACCAGGGGTTCTGACAGACAATGTGGAATAGAGCTATAAATGAATTTGGTTGATGCTGCTTGTGTTTTTATTTTGTGTTGTTTTGTTTTAATATCATAAACATGTATATAAAGTCGCTTGTTACTGCTATAATTTTTTCTTATATTTCTAAATCAGAAACTATACGTATGTAAACATAATATTATTAGAAAATGGGTGACAATGTCATTTTGTCCTGGAAAAGTGGCAAATTGTGTTGTAACTTTGGTCTGTAGAAGTGTATGTTTTCTTAACTTGTTCTCCAAAAGTTTTAACTTTCTAATTAGTTTACCTTATATTCACAGTGAGCAAACAGTTTCATCTTACAATGGCACTAATTCGTATAACACATATTTCAGGAACCAAACCAATACATGATTACAAGTTGTTACTTTCATGGACCATATATATAATATTAACTTCAATTGGATTAACTCTACATTTTATGGAAGCCACCTTTTACAAATGCTTTTATACGAGTGAGTCATTTCTGGGTTGAACATGACAGGATTAATTATTTCTTATGCATATCATTCACACTGTCAGATCTTGAAGGTTTTTTTATCTTCATTGATGGTGACTAACTGGCTAATTGATCATGTTCTGCCCAAACTTGATAACTACTTCTGATACATTGGCCTGGGCAAAATGTTGGACTTAGTGATGGTTACTATAATATCCAATCATTATACTCTCTTAAATTTCAGTAAATTGTGTGGTAATGTGTTAGGATCTATTTATAGAATGAAAAGGCAAAAAGTATTGGAATCTTGTCATGTGTTTCTCTTACGAATGGAGTTTATTCCATTTGGATGAACATGAAAGCTTTTTTCCCTTTTTTCTCGGAGTAATTTATCGAGTAAATTTGCTGTAGTGTATTATTCTTCTAGTAACCTAACTTGACTTTTCCTGGTTGGCTATACTGTTAGATTCTGAAACAGATAGGAGCGTAAGTTTTAAAGAACACAGAAAGGCCCACTATGATGAATTTCTTAAAGTCAGAGAGCTGCGACAGAAGGGTTCTCTTCTTGAGGATGAAAGTGATGAGGACAGTAATTCTGAACGTTGTAAGGCGGAGAAATGTGAATCTTCTTCACTGAGTGATAGTGTTAAAGAGATGGAGATTAAGGGAAAGAAGTCTTCAACGTCTCCAGCTAATGGTTCTTAGATAGTTATCAACAAATAAAACCTGTCTTTTCGATAGTTTATTTTGTGGGTGGAGAAAAAGCTAGATGATTCCACTGTATTCTTGTATCATTGTATGTAAATAGTTTCTTTCTTGACCATGTTTATTTTGCACCGCTTACACTTTTTGTACTTGGTTTGTGATTTATTGGTGAATTTCGTCCTGGTTTTTCTGAGTAATTGAAGTTGGATTGTGAAAGGGAGGGTATAATCTTAAAGTTAACAACATTGCATTTCTTATTTCATTGTTTTTGTTGCAACTTGTGTGGGAGATTTATGCCCCAATTTATAAATCTATATCAGATTTGGAAAGCGAGTATTGATCATATTGAATTTGTGTATCTTTCATACATGTAAGCTTGTGGTTAAATTACATATGAAAATATAGTTAATTATACCCTAATTTATAATTGTAATTATATATGAGTACATATAAATATAAATATGATTAATAGAATTATGAGATTATCGTAATGTTTAATAGTGATTAATTGTCTTGTGGGCGGTCAATATTGAACTGTCTTTATAAAATATACAGTCTTTATAAATATACAAAATTATACAATTATTTTTAATTACTTGACATTTATTGTCAAAATTTTGATTTGTAGGCATAAATAGAAACATTTATAAATTTAGTTAGTCATGAAGGGAGAGGTTCTTAACACTCAAGTAGAGGATGATATCAAGGAGTACTATTAGAAATTTTTATATTATATAAGATTTTTTTTGTAAATCTGTTAAAAAAATTTACAGGAAAAGATTTTTTTCTGTCATTTTTCCTAAAAATTTTAATTGACAGGTAATTCCTTTGTGAGTAATCATTTCTTACAAAATTATAAAATTTGTAAGTATTTTTTATAAAATTTGTTGTGAAAGGTATTTAATACAAAATATTTTGCAAAAAAATTGGTAGTAATTTCTTGCAAATTTTTTTTCACAACAAAATTTGTAAGTATTTCCTACGAAAAAAATTTCAAAACAAAATTAGCAGGAAATATGAGTTTTTTTAGTAGTGAAGGTATAAGAAGCGAACTTGGTGGTAGAAGTTGAGGATAAAAAGAAGAAAAAGAGCAATCCAGTCAACAAAATTGGTACACAAGAGGATGAGGTCTATGAAGAGGAGATTGGTCGTGCAATTCAAATGTTGAGTTCTTTAAGTATGGCAAGTATGACCATTATGCAAAGAAGTATTACTTAGACAAGTTTTTTAGTTGTGGTAAGGTCAGACATTTTGCCAAAGATTTCCGGTTTGAGAATGGAAGAGAAGAGACAACAAACCTCATATAAGAAATTGAAGCAGTGATGTTGATGGTGACACGTAGACACGTAGCTTGGAGGTCGAGCACAAGCGAGAGGAGAACTTAGCAAGACAATTGAGTAGAGTGGAGAACTTGACAGTCAAGTAACGAGGAGAGGTCGACTAGACAACCAAGTAACGAGGAGAGGTCGGCTAGACAACCAAGTAGGTTGGAGAGGTTGGTATGATATGCAGATAGCCCAGACAATGCAGTGGAGCATATGAAAAGCTTGAGTATCTCGGTGAAGCAGGTGAACAACTTAGATAGCTTAGTGGTAAGTTTGGATAGCTCGGTAGGGAATCCAAATAGCCCAAATATCTTGGTGGAGTAAGTAAACATCTTGAAAAACTTGGTGGGGAGCCTAGGTATCTCAACGGAGCATGTAGATAACTTGGATAAGTCATTGGAAAGCTCAGATAGCTCGATGAGGCATCTAGAAAGCTCAGTGGTGCTTTGGACATCTCATATAGCTCGGACATGTGCAAAGACGAGCTTGTTATTCAAAACTTAGAGCTTGCAAAAGGTGATTTGTAACATGGAATTGAAAAGGAGGTTAGAGGCAATGTAGAGTTACAAGCAAGTTTAGAGAGAAGAAAACATGCTTTGCATTATAAACAACGCTTGGAACTTGAACAAGATGTATCAAGATTGCAAAAGTAGTTGCAAGCTGAGAAGGATTTGAGAGCTGCATTGGAGGTATTAGCCATTGCAGGTAATTAATCATTGTAGGTAACTAGCCATTGTGGATAGTTAATGTACTAGTTGTTCAAGTTTAGGTAGTTAATGAATTAGTCATTATAGTCATTTTTGTCTTTTTGGAGCACAACACTAACAAAATTATAGGTCAATAAATTGTATTGTTGATTACATGAATAACCCAAGAACATGAGGTGAATCAATTTTTTTCTCAACATAGAGTTTGTTGTCTACAATGGCTTGGTATTTTTCCAGATCAGGAGGGTTGTAAGAGTATTGAAGTGAAGGAAGCAGCAAGTCATCCTTTGTGCAGAAAAGAAAACTTTCCTTAAGAGAGATTTCGGTCTACTAAATTTTGTAAAGGAAAATGATTTTTTGATTACTAAATTTTAATAACTTTCTCTTACAACTTTAGGTGACATTTTTTAAGTGATTTTTCATTTTTTCATTCTCAATATTCCAAAACCACTTAGAAAATGACACTAAATGTTGTAACAGAAAGTTGTCAAAATATTAAAATAGAGTTACAAATATCACTTAATCAAACATTGCGTACATATGATTTACACGAAGAAATTGAGGACAACAAAAATAGTTGCAATATCAAAACAACAATAACTAGATAAACCAACCTACTATATAACCCTACATTTTACCATGAGGACTGAGAATATATTCAATATTTTGCTTTTAAGTTACTATGTTTATCTTTAACATCAACTTATGCATGGTGGGATGCAATTGCTATGAGAGGGAATTTTCTCTGACTGGTCAACCCAGCAGATTCAGTAATGTCCAGTGTCTGATCCCCCACTGCTCCACTAGGCACTTCCCAATTAAATTGATGAACAAGGTTTGCTATCACCAACTCAATCACATTCATGGCAAACATTATTCCTGGACAACCCCTTCTTCCTGCTCCAAATGGTATCACTTCAAAATCATGTCCTTTCACATCTATTGAACTCTTTAAGAATCTCTCTGCTTCAAACTCTTCAGCTTTCTCCCAATGACAAGGATCTCTTGCAATTGCCCAAGCATTAACTATTATCTGTGTTCCTGCTGCAATCTCATAGTTCATCACTTTCGCATCTTCCATGGATTCCCTTGGAAGCAACAAGGGAACTGGGGTATGTAATCGAAAACTTTCTTTAATCACTGCTTTCAAATAATGCATGCTACCTATATCTTCTTCAGTTATGTGACTTCTACCACCAACCACATCCCTTATTTCATCTTTTAGCTTCTGCATCACACTTGGGTTCCTTAAGAGTTCTGTCATTATCCATCCTAGGATTGTTGAGCTAGTTTCAGTGCCTGCGACAAACATGTCCTGAAACAAATACCCATCAACTGTCAATTTCATTCTCTACTTTCAAATTCCATGAAGGAAAATAAACTCAACATGTATTAAGATTTTGTTAGAAACTATACAGTGGTTGTCTATTGAAGAAACTCTTCAATCTTACGTACCAGGATTATAGCCTTTATGATTGTTTTATCAATCTGGAACCCCAATGCGTTTGTCTTTTGGATCCTCAGCAAAATGTCCACCAAATCATTCTGTTCTTCATCATCATCATCACCATGCACATCATGCCCTCTTCTATTGACATGTTCATCAACAACTTGATCAAAAAATTCATCAAGCTGTTTAGCCAATCTCTTTGCCCTACCATACATTCCATTAACTCTTCCCACCCAATCAAGCCAAGTTATATAATCTCCTATAAACGGAGCACCCAACAGCTTCATCATCTCATTCATTGGCCCCCAGAACTTCCTCCCTTCTCTTCCACTGTATCTCCTCCCGAGAGCAGCTCTACACACTATGTCATTTGTGACTGTACAAAATAATTCAGTTAAATTCACAGGCATCTCAGAAGAACAACACTGCTTAACCTTATCCATCATTATGGAGATCTCCTCTTCTCTCACTGCACCGAAGGATTGAACCTTTTTTGCACTCAGAAGATGCAACACACATATACTCCTTATCTGCCTCCAGTAGTTGCCGTATGGAGCAGATGCCACGTCTTTGGAATCGTACAAGAAGATATCAAACATCTTACGATGTGGTCTATTGGAGAAAACAAGGTCATGGGTTTTCATAACCTCACGAGCTGCCTCAGCCGTTGAGACCACAAGAACTGGCACCTTTCCAAAGTGAAGTAACATCAAAGGACCATAGGTTTGAGCAAAGGAATGGAGAGTGCGGTGAGTGAGAGTGCCAAGTTGGTGGAGATTTCCTATTATTGGAAGCTTTGGAGGAGATGGTGGTGATGTTTTTCTGGCCATTGAAGAACTGAAATTATGATTACATTTGGCTAAAAGATTGATGACAGTACGTAAAAAGAGGATGATTAAGGTAGCGATTGGGAGGAAAAACCAGATTGAAGAGTTTTCATGCAGAGAAGTGGACATTGTTCTTTAATTTGCTGTGTAATTAATTAGTAATGCAGAGAATGTGGTATTTATAAGCGTTGGAAGTCATCAACATTAATACGCTACGTGTATTTGTGAAAAATATGTATACGTTTCATGATTTTTACACACGAGCTGAATCTGCATGCAATTTCTTTTGTTTTGAATCCAGGGATTGTAACTGTGCTACGTACACGACCTAATTTTCTTTTGGAAAATTATATTTTGACATCATCGTTTTCTTTTTCTTCTACTTTACAACCCCTTTTAATAATAAATATTATAATTAATTAATACAAATAAATATAAATAAAATTTAAAATAATATTTTTTTTAAATTATTAAATGGGAGTATACAAAAAAAGTGTCATTATAACATGGTCCTTTTCTTTTAGGACAAGAAATAAATAATAAAAAATTGAAGTTCATATTGTATAAGCAACTCATGCTTCAACTTTAAAGATCTGAAGCGATGTATAACATTAACCAACCTTCTTAAATACATGGGAGAGAGTCTTACTGATCAATTATTTATTTTCTCATTTATTATCAATATTATTGAACACTTTTTAAATTTTGTTGAGTAATAAAAAAAAGACAGAAAAGAAAGTCACGTAATGAAGAATGACATGCTATCTGAATTTTCGTTCACTTATTTTTTAACACGTGTTTCCATAATTATCTATTTGTATCTGAACTAACATGTGGTGATTATGAAAGTATATTTGTGAAGGTTACGTTTCTAGATTTTGTTTCCAATGACAGCACGCATGCAGTTTTAGAAAATTCATCAAGGTTCTAGGTATTAAAATGCTCTTAAATTAGAACTCTTGTCTTTTTCTTTTTTTTCTTAGCATTGTGATTCAAAGTTTTAATAGCTTCAAATTAAAGTATACGTTCAAGTCTGGCTTTAGTCTTACGTCGTGTTCGAATTTATAGAGAATTTCTTTTGAAATTTTGTATGAAATCTGAGAATTTTGTAGTGAAGCGAAAAATTTAGAATATTTCCATTAATATAATTCGTCATTAATTTTATTAAAGAAAAATAATATAATTTTAACCATACTTGTTAGAAGTTTCACATCGATCAGAGATAAGGTTATAAATGGGGGAGCAAACCTTATTCTATAATTCAATTTTGTGGAATTGAATTAGACTTAAAGTTCACTTCTAACATAATATCAAAACCAGATTAAACTATATATATATATATATATATATATATATATATATTTCTTCTTGCAAACTTCTTTACTTTATCATTTTGTATTGTTTGAACTTTGGATATGCTATGCATGAACTTTCACTGCCGTCCAGCCTATGATCATCTTATGATAGGAATCTGATATCATATTATAAATTTCAACAAAGCATTTCTTTTTTTCTTCTCGATAAACGATTTTTAAACTTAAAAATGAAAAATTGTTTTTTAAGTCTTTATTTAAAAATTAGTTATATTTTTTAACATGTTTAAAAAATATATGCCATTTTAACTCCCGATCAAAGACTAAATTCATTTTCTTCTTTAAGAAATCAAATATACATAGGAACCAGTTTAAAAAAAATCATATTACAGATTAAAAACTTATGTAAGCTTTAATAGACATGTAGATGGATCAAAGTTTTTTCATATAATTAATGTGCAGCTCCAAAGTTGTTGATGTATCGGATAATCCTTTTAATTTGATTAGTTGAAATAAATTATTATTATAAAAGTAATTATTTTTAGCTGAGATTATATTTCACATTTATGGAATTTTAACATGTTAAAGATATTTTTTACTGTTTGATATTTTTTTTTTTGGAAATACTAGCATGCTAACAAATTACTTGAGATTTTTAGTAATTCCGAAAATAACATAATTTATGACAATTTGAAACCTTGCCTAGGATTCGAACTCCTTATTATATCAACAATCAACTATAAATATTTTTCAAGATGAATCCAGAAACAATAAAAAAAGAAAGACGTGTGGCAAATGAAAAGAATCAAGATGTGTAGAAAGGTACCAAATACCAAAAAAAGTGTGCTCAACCAACCAATATTGGAACAAATGAATCGACATCAAATGGTGATGGTGATTGGTAGTGTATATATAATACACACCGCTAGAGTAAAAACTCGTATGAAGTGAATGAAAAATAAATTCGCTGAATCGTATATATACCTAATATCGGGAATATCGGGAATAGTTCAAGTGTGAGTCAAAAAGTCTTACATTGGATAGAAAAGACAAAGTTAAACACTATATAAAAATAAAGACCCATAACAATATTATCTTAAAGTTTTGGTGTCAAAGTAATATCTAAGGTCTTATATATATAAGACTAATGTCATATAACCATATGAAACCACAATCTCCCAATGACCATAATCATGCCTATAACCATAACCCTATATATGAAAATATATATAAACTCATCACCTAACAAGCCATTACACTAAATTCTACATCAATATTGTATATCAGGACATTAAACAATTTATTCCATTAAAGAAATCATTAATTGACCAACCACAAAAATATAAAGCTAAGGAATTAAAAAAGAAGAAGCTATCATATCAAAGCAAACACAAGCTAACTTTGTTATTCACAATGGCATGAGATTCACTTTGCTATCTTGGCTTTTATGTAGTTCCGGAGATTATTAAGCATACCAATCAATTATTTATTAAGGCACAATATTAAAAGTATTAAAATACATATTTTTTTACTGTGTGTTTATGAACTCGAGAGTTCCGATCAAACGTGAATAATGTTTTTGAGTATTCATTCAACATTTATCTTTTTGCACTCCTCCAAAAAAATAAAATAATTTCAAAGCCAAAATTTTATTTTGGATTAATTTATTTCATATATACATTGGATCAAAGGAATGAACATAAATGAAAAACAAATCAATCTTTTAGATACCAAGTTATCATAATTTGTTGTTGATAACTATATCAATGTGGTTGTTGTGGATAGGGTCAATATCCAATTTCGCCCGGTTAAATACAGTTGTTTTGTTAAAAAACTAAATAAATATAAATAATAATAATATATATATATATATATATATATATATATATATATATAAAATAAAATAAAAAATATGTTTTTGATTGATGGTAGTTTTTTTTTTTATTTTAATTATACCATGAAAAGAAGGGAGAATCTAATTTGTTATCACACCCTCCTCATGAGTCCAAATGTTTTGTACATATTTTCATCTCCAGTGTGTTATTTACACTCTTCACATGATATGTCAAATAAGAAAAGGACATTTTATAATTTTTGTTGTTAGAGAAGGTATAATATTAGGAGCACTTTTTTATAATAATTTGAATAAATACCTTGAATTTACGCTTATATGACGTGTCTCAATGATTTGTCAGGAAAGATATTATTTTAATGATTAGAAGCAAATGTTCCCAATAATAATATTTTTGTAGGGAATGATACGATCTTAATAGTTAACAAAAATATTCCTGGTAATAATTAGCATCAATAATATGAATAATATATTATGATTTGATCAAAATCTTGATGTGACGGAAAATATGATTCTAGTAATTATAATGTAACGATTTAATTTCTATACTATGTTTCACCTGGACAAATTCCTTCCTCATATATTTCATTATAATTAAAGACTAGGATTTCAGTGGTATCTTAAAGAGCCTATGTAAGCACAAAACATCTCCAATGCAAAACACATAACAAAACAAATTTGGAAACCTCTCTTTTTTTTATTACCAGAGCACACATGCAAAAGGAGTCACTTTACTATCCTTCTATATATCCTTTCAGACTGTCTTGCTCCTGAAAGGTAAATTCTCTTATTCTCTCTGCTCCTAATGTTATTCATGCTCATACTCTCTTCTCTTATAATATCAAATGTATGATCCATTGATATGTTGTCATTCGGTGATTTTGGGTTTGGATTTGTCATTGATATGCTCAACACTTCTCTTTCCTTTTATTTGGGATGCCATTATCTTAATAATTAGAAAGGTTTTTTCGTAGACTTTAATTATATTTTAAAAAAATATATATATATAAAAAAATAAAAAATTATATTATTTCTTTTATAAGTATTGAATACTATGTCAAGTTTCAAACTTGCTTGATAATCAAAATACAGCCTTCATAGGCTTTTTATTCTTTTTTTAAAATTAATAATAATAAAAAATAAAAATTATAAAATTATTTTTGAATATCATATCAAGTCTCAGATTTGCTTGATAACTAAATCTCTTATCATGTAGGATCTCTTAATATTAATATATATATATATATATATATATATATATATATCTAAAATTTAGGAAATAATAATTATCAAACTATTTTTTTTATAAAGAACTATGTTATCGATGATTTTTAAATAAAAATACGTAGGAGTGAGGTACAATCCTCATTGGCCAAAAAAAATAAAAAAAAAATTGTTTTTAACCTATTATTTTTGTATGTGTTTTTTATTTTGTTTGATTTTTTATGGAACAAAAAATATTTTAAATATTAAATTTTATCTTGCACATTTTATTTTGTATTGACTTATCCATTGGTCTGGTTTTGAAAGTGATAGATATATGGTATGTTATTCTCTACTACTTTTATTTAATCTAGTATGAAGGTTTTATTTGACTTTTTGATTGGTTTGGCTTCTAATTGTTTATTTCCTAATATGTATTATTTTCATATATTTATCATAGGTATAGTGTCTTGTTGTATTGTTGATATGTGGGTTGTAATACCCAAATATTTCTTATATTTATAAATTTGGTCCTTTTTTGATGAAAACAACTTTTATCTTATCTAGTCTAGAGATAGAAAATACTATCAAAATTGGAAAATAAAAACAAACAATAAAAAAAATGAAAGCCGAAGTTAGCTAGAGTCTTATATCAATATTTTTATCAATGAAAGTCTAACCTTCAGGATTCAATACAGTTTTAATAAGATGTTATATGATTTTAATTCTAAGAAATAATCAATTTTGATAAGTAAATATTTCTTATCCAAGTGCAATCATAAGATAAAACAATTATTATTAAGAGAAAACAAATTTAGTCTTGATTATATATTATATATATATATATATATATATATATATATATATATATATTTTTATTTATATAATAAAAAAAAAGTAAGTACTACAAACTAATATTTATTAGTTTTTCTGTATTTATCATCACTAAGGGTCGGTAGGTCAATTTTAGTGGCGAAACTTGGACAAAAAATTTAGGGGTGCTAAATTAGATTTTTATATATAATTTTTTTTAATTAATAAAAAACTCATCATTTTCTCTCTACATTTCTTCTCTGCTTAAAAATTTCACTATCATTTGCTATTATATCATGATACCAAATCATTGAATACCATTTTAGATAAGCCTTTCCTATCTTATCAATTTGATTTGGTGGGTATTGTGAAATCTGAGGATGTTTTTGGGAATCACGTTCTAATGAAATTTTAAATTCATTATATATAATTTTAGGAACTTTAGAGATTTGTTTTTCATTATCTTAAGTTCTAGGTTCTTATGAAATTTCTCAAGTTTAGTTAATGCAATTTTTTTCATCTTTATCACAAACCTTTTTCCTTTAAAAAAAGAATTAATTCTTCTGCTCTTTATCATAATCTTTCTAATATAAATTTATCATCATCTCTTCCTATAAATTCAAAACTTTAAAAAATTTACCATAGGGAAGAGAACACAAAATTCCTAAATTTCATAATTAAGGGTTATACTAATTTGAAAAAAAAAATATAAGTAGGATTCATACCAATTTCATAAGAGAATCCTAAAATTATAAGGGATAAACATCCTAAGAAGAATCATAAATCTAACATACATAAATAATTATAAGATACTATGATAGAAAGATCTTATAGTAAAAACAAAACCTAATCTCTTTTATAAATCAATGTTTTCATTAAATTTTTTATTTTATTTTTTATTATTATTTTCCATAATATAAACTTAATATAAATAATGTATAATTATAATTAAAAATATATATATATAAATATATAAAAAGAATTTCAAAAATTTTGGAGAAGTCGTGGTTCATGTAACTGTGATGTTCTGCTAACGTTATCAATGTTATTTCTTTCTGCATTTCTAATTTTATTCTACCAAAAAATAAAATAAAATATATATTTTCAATTATATAATTCAGAATATATTCATATTTAAGATTGCACATTTTAAAATACAAAATTAAAAGTGTATTCCAAACTTTATATTCATAAAATACAATATTTGCATCTTAAATTACATACCAAAAGACAATAATTTATGAGATGTAGAAAAAAAAAACTGCCAATTATCAAATTAACAGTGTACTGCTTTTCAAAAGATAGATGTCTTATCTTATAACGCATTAAATTGTATAAAAAAAGATAACTATTAGCATTAAATAATAATAGAAAACAGTTTTATATATCATTTCAGTTTTTCAGCAAAATTTTGATTACAAAAATTATTTTCAAATGTCAAACACAAAAAAAAAAATTAACTTTTTTATTTCAATTTTTATATTGTACTTTTATTGTATTGATAATCTTATTTTCATATTCATTCTATTCATTAAATATTATACTTCAAAAAATTAATAATAATATATATTTTTTCTATTATTATTCTTGAATATTTTAATGTTAACTACTTGTTTTTAACCAACAACTTAGTTAACGAGACAACTGAAATCATTTTAAAGTAGAAAATATAATTAAAAATATGACAATATATAAATTAAAATAATTAATCTACAAATAAAATAAATAAAAATATTCAATTTTAAAAGTAACGAGACAGACAATTCAAAATTGTAAAAATTTATGTATTTAAAATCAATAAATATATTAATTAAAATAATTAATAACTATGTTTACTTTATAAAAATCATACTAACCAAAAAAATTCATAAAATATTAATTCATATTTATTATTTTAATTCATTTAAAATAAGATTATATTTTCTATTTATATATTAACAAGAAATAGAAATTTAAAATATAATTAAGAAGAATATTTGGGAAGAGAAAGTTTTAAAAATTACATTCGTAGATAAAAATAATTTTTCTTTAACTATTTCCTATAACTTTAATCTAATAGTAAGGGTTCATTCATTCCATATTTAATATCAGAACAACCAATTTTCATATGCTATAAATTTATAAGAAAGAAAAACAAAACAAAAAAGATATGAATTGCTATAAATGACAAAGTTATATTTTTTAATATTAAAAGGTAATTGCTACAGTCATCTGTGTTACGTATTTAAATATTGTGAAATATATTTTTATTTTTGAAAATTAAAAGATTTTTTTTTTTCAAATATACCGTTTTTCTATAGGCTCTTAGCTAGTTCGACTATATCTTCTCAGTTTCCACCTGAAAATCCTAATCCCGTTTTGCAGGTCAGAATCTAAACAGAAGAAATAATCTCTAAAACAACAAAGTGAAGATCTAAACAGAAGAAACCTCTTCCAAATTACCTTAATATTCTCAATAATCTAATATATAAACACCTTGAATCTTCGAAAATATACTTTACTGTGTACAGAAAACCTCGCTTTCGGTTTGGGGAGTTTATATACGAAAGGTATATCATGAATCTAACACCTTTTTTCTCTTCATCCATGGCAGCAGAAGAAACCATGGTAGAGTTGAAGCCACAACCCAACAAGAAACAGAAAACTGGAGGAGAGAGAGAAGATGAAAGGGACTTGCTGAGTTTGTTACCTGACGATGTTCTTCTTCACATTATGCATTTCATGGACACAGATACCGCAGTTCGAACCTCTTTCTTATCCAAACGATGGAACAACCTTTGGAAATGTCTCAAAACTCTCTGTTTCCGACGCCGCGACTTCAACAACGTAGTCAGCTACAACCAATTTATCTACCACGTTGTCTCCCAGAGAGACACTTCCATTCGTTTGAACCGTCTTGATTTGGAAGCACGCATCATAGCACAAGATCTTCTCAACCTTGTCGTTCCTCTTCTGCATTCTGTGCCACATTTGGGAATCCATCTCGATCACATATCTTCTAAAAGATTTTACTGTCTCATACCTCAAATTTTTGCTTCACACTCTCTCACATCTCTCACTCTCGCTCTCGCAAACCAATGCGTTCGTCGTGTCTTTAAGCTTCCACATTCTCTAGAACTGCCAGCACTAAAAACCTTGAATCTCACCAATGTCTCTTTCACCGCAAGGGATGAGTGCGCTGAACCCTTTTCGTCCTGTTTGTTGTTGAACAGTTTGGTCCTTGTGAGGTGTTCTTTGAGCAACCCTGCCAAAGTCCTCAGCATATCAAATCCAAACCTTTCTCGTTTCACCATGAAAAGGTACTCTGAAGTGAAGTACAAGATTGTGCTTTCTACTCCGAATCTCACCCATTTTGCTATCAAAAGTTCAATATTCTTTAGTGAAGTCTCCTCCACGTGTGATCTTGCACTTCTTGAAGAAGCCAACATCGACATCACTTGGTCTGATTCTCATGCAATCGTTCATGGGTTGCTGAAAATGTTATCCTATGCAAAGATATTGGCACTCTCTGAGTATATCCTTACAGTAATACTAGACGTGAGTTACTTTTGTTTTGTGCTTTTTTCTCCCCTTGTTTGCATTCTTAAGTCAATTTTTTTAATATGATCATAATCCTTTTAGTTACGTTGCATAGTATCCATTAAAACATGTGTTGAGTTTTCTCTGATTGTGTAGGGTCAGCTATTTCGACCTCCAAGTATTCCAATTCCGTGCTTTGTTAGACTGGAGACATTGACGGTGGAAAACATTCAACAAGAAGCTTTCGTGAAGGAATTATTTCAGAACTCTGAACCGTTCTGAACTCTCGTCTAACCAAGTAGAGATCATAAGTTTTTGAAATATAGAGATACAAAACGAATGGCAGAATAATAGTCTGCCCTAAGGATGAATGTCTTTTCCATGTTATAATGCCTGTATTTGTATGGTAAAAGAACAGTTACCATTAGATGATAATAGAACACAATTTTACATATGATTTCTGTCTAACATAAAAAAATAATTTTATATTTATTTATTATACTTTTATTGTAATGATAATCTTATTTTCAATATTTACTTTATTCATTAAATATTGTACTTCAAAAAATTAATGGAAATAATATTTTTATTTTATTTTATTTTTTCTGTTACTATTATTATTTTTTATTTTACTATTACAATGTTAACTTCTTGTTTTTAACCAACACCTTATTAAAGCAAATCACTGCACCATTTTTTAAATTTAAACAACAATTAAAAATATTGTCTAAAAAAACAACAACAACAACAACGGTGGCATTAATTTTAGGCACAGTTTTACCAACAATGCTTTTATTTTCCTAAGGCCGTGCTTTTTAGCCAATACGGTATTTGATAGTTTTATGTAACATATTTTAAAACAAAAATGCTATGTATTTTTTATGCAATGAATATTTAATTGTAAAATTTGACAAACTTTTTTTTTATATAAAATTTCCTTTTCAATGCATACTAAATTATTTCCTTTTTTTTTTTAAGTTACATCAAATCTTTCTTTCATCCATTAAAGTGTTGCCACATAACAAAACTTTGTTAAAAAATATTCTATTTAAAATTATTGTAGTTATGTTTAGAACATAAACGTTTACCACAAAAGTTATAGTTAATATAGTTAGGATGTAATTATTTCTACTTAGATCAAGTTTCATGATTTGATTGTAACTTGAACACCTACCTTCTACCACGAGATAATTGATGCAACTTGTACAATTTAATTATTATTGGGTCACATGATGATAATTTAAAATATGTAAGACTATTACCAGAACAAGCCCCTAAATCAAGAGCAAGAGAAGTTGTTCGTTAAGATTAATAACTTTAGAGCATGAAGTTTCGTTTCGCAAGTTTGACAACATCGTCAGGATTAGGATTGATTATTGTGTTTCCAAGGTATTGTCCTCCTTGGAGACTAAAACTCTATCACAGTTAAAAATAATTGCATAAGATACCAATTAACTTTTACTTTATGTTTATTTGAAAAACTAATAAATATTATTATAAATTTCAAATATCTTTTTAATTATAAATATAATTATATTCATTATTTTAATGTGTTTAAAATATAATTATATTTTCTATTTCAATATTTATACAAAAAAATAGAATTTTAAATTATAAATAAGAAGAATATTAGGGTAAAGAAAGTTTTGAAAACTGCATTCTTATATAAAAGTATTTTTTTAACTATTTCCTATAAGTAAGGGTTCATTCCATTTTAATATCAGAAATATCTATTATCGTATACTATAAATTTATAAGAAAAGAAAACAAAGAAAAGAAAAGTATGAATTGATATTGATATAAATAACAAAATTATATTTTTTATATTAAAAAGTATTTGCTATAATTGTTTGTATTAAACATTTGAATATCGATAAATATATGTTTTATTTTTTAAAAAATAAAATAAATTTTAAAACTAGATACACCAGTTTTTCTACTTATTTTTTTAAAACTAGATACACCAATTTTAAATTATATTTTTCTACTTAAGAAAAAAACATTTTTTCTACTTATCGATACACCAGTTTTCTACGATTTTCATAGACTCTTAACTAGATCGAGTAGTTCTTCTCAGTTTCGATCTGAAAAAACTAATCCGGTTTTGTAGGTCAGAGTCTAAACAGAAGAAATAATCTGTTAAAACAATACAGTAAATTTAAATGAAGTTATCTCTAAAATAACACGTTCAGAATCTAAACAGAAGAAGCCTCCTTCAAATTACCATAATATTCTGAATTATCTAATATAAACAGAAAAAACTGCTTTCTGTTTCCTTGAATTGAATCTCGCATTCGTCTTTTAGGGAGTTTATACATGTAAGGTATTTTATTAATTTAACTTCTTTTTCTTTTCTTTTCAACTAGGAGTGATCAGGAATTATATCTTCAAATATTCTTATTTTATATTTAAATAATTGGATCAGATTTTATATCTAAATTTATTTTTTTTATAAAATTAGTTTGAATTTTTTAAAATTTATATCCAAATTTTTAGATCAAGTTTAAAATCTAAAATTCATTTTTTATAAAAGAAATTTAAATTGAATTTTTTAAAATTTATGTTGTCGAAGACCGACATATATTTGAATTTGGTAGAATTTCAGATGGAACTGACTCGGTTGAAGTTTGGTGGCCGACACGACCAAATTAGGTCAAATTTTTGTTGGGATTGACTTGACCGACTTTCGGTTGAGCCAACTCAGCCGATTGCTCGAGACTTTACCGAATTAAGATTGAGATTGACTCAATCGAATTTGGCTGAATACGACCACTCGATATGACTGAATACAACTAATTTGGACCTCAACCAAATTATTGTATTATTGTAAGGAAAAAATAATATTTTTTTTAATTATTTAAAAACATAATTGTTATTTTGTAAAGATGCTACTTTTATATATATATATATATATATATATATATATATATATATATATATATATATATATAAAAATTTAAGTATAGCTTATACATTTTTTATTTAATTTTATTCAGGTGATAAAAAAATTAAGTCCATTTAGGCCACAAACTAATACATATTTATCATGACTATGCGACATATAAGTTGGTCAATGTTGATAGGACAAGCTTCTTATTGCTCCTTCTTATAATTTTTTCCTTCCTCCATAATTTTGTTCATTTTAGATCGTGTAATTTGTAATAAAATTTTATATTTTAAAATATATAATTCAGAATTTAAATTGTACTTCCACTACTTGAAAACGATTTTTTTAATAATATCTATAACAATATATAAAGAGATTTCCTCTTTTGTGTCAGTATTTTAAAATTCTAATTTTATCCTTTAAAATATAATTATTTATTAAATTTTTGAAAATTGACTGTTATTTTAGAAGTTTTTTATAAAACGGTTTATCTTAGTTTCTTTTTTTTTTCTTATTTATCAACATTTATTTTCTCATTTTTTCTGATATATTTAACTTTATTTTTAATAAATCTAATTTTATTTTATATATTAACTTAATAACATTATAATATCATCACATACTGATATAATATTATGCATATTTAAAAGATACGTAAGCGTGTGATAACGTTTGTGTTTACACTATTATACATAAAAGGCAGTTATCCTAAAATGACGTGATATATTGAATAAAAAAATTATGTAATATCTGATTTAAAACTAACTAAATCTTCTAATATCTATTTGAAATTAACGAGATTTTCTAATATCTATTTTAATCTATTTTTAGTTATAAGTAAGATCTTCTTTTTCTGTCAAAGTTTTCGTACTTGCAGAGCTTGAAATTTGCTATCTTCGTCTCTCCCAAAAGCATTTTTTGTTTTAGCAAGCGCTTCACTTGGTTGAACTCATTCTTCTGTCTAAACCATCTTTCTTCCAGTAAGTTAGTTTTTCGAAGTCTTTATTTTTCTCATTTTCTCATTAATTTTCTCTTAAATCACTTCAAATTTACTTTTCTTTTGAAATTTAAACGCTAATTTTCATCACTTTCTGTTATAAACGCTATGAAATTTATTTTGTCATATTTGAATTTATCTGATGGAGCATAAATGACATATGATAGGCTAGAGAAATTCAAACTTTAAAACATAATCATTGCATTAGTTAGAATCTTGTTTGTTTTAGGTTACAGGGCATTGAATTGATATGTTTTAATATGATATAATATTGGACAATGATACTATAAATCTTATTTTTTTTATTTTCATCTTTTATAATTTTATAGTGACGTATGTTATTATTAATGTACTAATATTTTTTTTTTAAATGAATCAGTAATCCACATTAAGTCACATCAAAACTAAAGAATAAAATTAAAAAAAATGAAAGTCATAATATAATTTTTTTATATTATATATTGATGTTAAGGAAACTGATCCAACGAAACTCATTCAACTTTGTTAATAAAAAAAAGAAATTAAAATTTGAAGAATCATTCTAATTATTAAAGAATGAGACTAAATGATTCTTGTGAAAGATTTCGTCTTCATATTAGATGATATTAGATGATCTTGATTTGGATTCACGTATCTTTTGTAGAAAGAAATAAAAAAATCTTCTTCATTTTAATTATAAATATAATTATATTTATTGTTTTAATATATTTAAAATATAGTAATATTTTCTATTTCTATATTTATAAAAGGTTAAAAAAAGAAATTTAATGTTAAAACAGAAGAATATTCGGGTGGAGAAAGTCTTAAAACCTACATTCTTAGGTAAAAATAATTTTTAACTATTACCTATAAGTTTAATCCTAGTTTAATAATGATGCAGAGATTATGTATGTACATATTATTTTATTATTTTACTCATACTTAATACATCTTATCTATAAAATAATAATATTTTTATAACGATATTAATTTATAATTTTTTATATTAATAACTTTAATATATATATATATATATATATATATATAATTTCTAAATTAAATATATACCATAACAATTATATATATTTATTATATTTTTAAGAATTATCCTATAAATCTCAAACTAAAAATATATTAGTGTATCGGATCTCCCTAGAATCACAGGTTTAATCTAATAGAAAGGGTTCATTCCATATTTAATATCAAAACAAATTTATTAGAAAAAAAAATATGAATTGATATAAATGACAAAATTATATTTTTTATATTAAAAAGTATTTTCTACAATTATTTGTGTTAAACATTTATTGATAAATATATGTTTTATTTTTAAAATATTAAATTAAGTTTTAAAACTTAAGAAAAAAAATAATCCGCTTTTGTAGGTTAGAATCTAAACAGAAGAAATAATCTCTTAAAACAACACAGTAAATTTAAACGAAATTCTCTCTAAAACAACACGGTCAGAATCTAAACAGAAGAAATCTCTTTCAAATTACCTTAGTATTCTCAATTATCTAATATAAACAGAAAACACCGATTTCAGTTTTCCTTCTCGCATTCGTTTCGGGAGTCTATACATGTAAGGTATTTTCATGAATGAATCTAAGACTCTTTTTTTTCCTTTCAGCCATTGAAGAAGAAAAAGAAACCATGGTAGAGTTGAAGACAGAAACCAACAAGAACCAGAAAACTGGAAGAGAGAAAGAAGATGAGAGAGACATGCTCAGTGAGTTGCCAGATGATGTTCTTCTCCACATTATGCATTTCATGAACACAAAAACCGCAGTTGGAACCTCTCTCTTATCGAAACGATGGAACAACGTTTGGAAATGTCTCCCAACTCTCTGTTTCAGTCGCAGCGACTTCAAAACCCTCGCCAGCTACTACCAATTTGTCCACCACGTTTTCTCCCACAGAGCCACTTCCGTTCCTTTGCATCGTCTTTATTTCGAAGCATGCGACATCATAGCACGACAAATTTTTCACCTTTACACTTCTCTTCTGCATTATGTGCCACATTTGAGAATCTTTCTCTATCACCAATCCACAAAAAAGTGTAATTATTCCATACCTTTCATCTTTTCTTCGCCCTCTCTCACATCTCTCACTCTCATTCTTTCAAACCAAAATACTTGTCGTATGAAACTTCCACAATCGCTGAAACTACCAGCGCTCAAAACCCTGAATCTCACCAATGTCTGTTTCACCGCAAGGGACAGTACTGATGAGCGCGCTGAACCCTTCTCATCTTGTTTCGCGTTGAACAGTTTGGTCCTTGTGGGGTGTTCTTTGAGCGACAATGCCGAAGTCCTCATCGTATCAAATTCAAACCTTTCTCGTTTCATCCACGTAAAGTACTCTGAAGTTTCTCGTTACAAGATTGTGCTTTCTACCCCGAATCTCACCCATTTCGGCATCAGAAGTTCTGAAGCCTATGATGTCTCCTCCACGCGTGATCTTGCACTTCTTGAAGAAGCCAACATTGACATCACTGATCGTGCTTCTCGTGTAATCGTTTTAAGGTTGCTGAAAATGTTGTCCTATGTAAAGATATTGACACTCTCTGAGTGTGTCCTTAAAGAAATACTAAGTTTGAGTTACTTCGAACATTCAAGTGGTCGAAGAATAATACCGCTACGCTTTGTTAGATTGCAGACGTTGAAGGGGAAAAACACTGAACAAATAGAAGTGTTTATGAAGTACTTTCAGAACTCTCAAAAGACAGAAGTTGAGGTCATAAATTTTTGAAAGTGGTATCCTATTATATCCTGTGTTCCATACTCTTAGGTAAAGAAATACTTTTACAAATTTTAATTTTAATTCGTTTTATATTTCCCTTCTTCTTCAACAAATTATTAGATGTGTTATAATGTATTTGTCTTTGGTCGCACGGTTTATCCTAGGCGTCTATGTTCATATTTAGCTTGAATATCTTCATTTTGAAGAGATAACTTGTTGGTAAAATTCATATATTAATAATATTTCCACCGAAATATTTGTCTAATATTTTGTTTGGTCAGCGATGTTTGAAAGAAAAGGAACATTTGAACTCGCAGAAAACCTAGTTATCAAATAGCACTACAAGAAAAACGTTTATTACTAATGGTCCGAATCTATCGATAATAACCATAATCCGTTGATAATAATGTTTTATCAATAAACTTTTGACAACAAAAATCTTTTGATAAATATATCCTTGATAATACTTTATCGATAGATTATGTCAATAATTATCGACGAATATATCTGTCATTCATTATACCGCCGGTAATAGTTTCATTTTTTTCCTGCAATTAATAAGTTGGAGTTCACACAATTGTGTAAATAGATAAGCAAGATATATAAATGAAAGACAGATAAAACTTCCCATTTCTTTTAGATGTTTTCGATATATTTTTTTTTCGTTCGAGTGTTTCCTTACATGCCAATACTTTCAAATTTCCTGCATTTCTTGCATGTCACTTTGTAATGTAAGTTACAGCAGTACTGAACTCTTTCATTGAATGCCACTTTAAATACAATGAAGAATCTAAAGTGCTTAATTTGTTGTTGCTTCTTTATGCTGCATCAACATTTTCTAAATACCTTGATTCTTGAAAATGAATCACGTAGTGTTTTTATGTGATTTAGGCTAAGAATGGTTATTTTGGAAGAAAAGAAATGAATCGATGTATACAATTATTTTCAAAAGCAATTCAATAGTAAGGTCAGAGGTTATTTTTCCATTGAAAATTAAACCAGAAAATTATTGGTTCTCTTGTTATGCAAATATATTTTTATTGTACATTTTTTATACCGAATGTTTTAAGAGTGACATCGCAGAGTATTCTTTATGAGTCCATTCACATTTTATTTCCGGATCAAACTAACGGCGATAACTCTTTATATTTGTAGGTTAAATTATGTTTTTGGTTTCCATTTTTGTAACAAAATATCAATTTGGTCCATTTATTTTTTTTATTTCAATTTGATTCCTATTTTGGAAAGTTTAATGCAATCAAGTCCTTTTCGTTAATGGGTGCCACGAGTCAATTCCTAAATATTTTGAATTTTTTATTTTTTATTTATTTTTTTAAATTTTTTTAAAAAATTAAAAAATATGTCAACTAACATCATGCCACGTGACAGTGATAATGCACATAACATCATTCCTCTATTCTCAATTTGGTCTCAGTATTTTAATTTTCATCTCAATTTAATCCCAATTTTTGTAAAAATTATGCAATTTTGTTCTTCTCCAAATTGAAATCAAATTTAATTTCAACATAAATGTACACAAATATTTCTATCAAAATTGATATTTCAAGTAAATATTTTTAACAAGATTAAGTTTATTTTAATTTATATTTTACATTAAACTTTATTTAAAATTATTTTAATAGAAAATAATGCTAATAACAAAAAAAATCATAAATTATATTGATATTTTATTACATCATACTTTAATATTGTTTTTTATTTGAATTTATATTTTAAATAATTACATATTTTTAAAATGTGTAAAATTCAATAATTTCTATACAAATGTTTTAGTTGGTATAAAAATAACAATTATATAAATTTTAAAAATAAATTAACTAGTTTATGTAACAATCAAAAACAAATAAATTAAAAATTTGAAAACAATTTTAAGTAAAATTGAATGTGAAACAAATTTAAATAAACTTAGTTTTGTTAAAAATATATAATAAAAATATCAATTTGAATAAAAATATCAAATTTAATAAAAATATTTGTATAACATTTATATAAAAGTTAATTTTTGTTTCAATTTGGAGGGGGACAAAATTGCACAATTTTTACAAAAATTGGGACTAAATTGAGATAAAAATTAAAATACAGGGACCAAATTGAGAATGAAAAAATGACACCTGACATAATAGTGACATGTGACACAATGTCAGCTTGGCACGTGACAAATTTATAATTTTTTTAAAAAATTCAAAAAAAAAATTCAAAAAATTCAGGAACTGACACGTGACACCCCTGACACGTGACACCCCCATTTAACACCGTTATTACACCACTAACGGAATTGAGATTTCCAAAATAGGAACCAAATTGAGTTAAAAAAAATAAAGGGACAAAATTGATATTTTACTACGAAAATGAGGACTAAAGACATAATTTAACCTTATTTGTACTATCTTTTATGTCGTTGTTACTTTAAAAATATTTTTAATATATTTTAAAATTTAAAAATCAGTGGTCATGAAAATATTTGAAAATACAGTATAGGAATAGTAAATAAAAGTTTAGAAAAAATCTAAATTTAAGTCTACTGTTATTGTGATTAGGAAATTTTACTCCAATTTAATTAAAATATTCCTTCACATGTAGTTCTATTTAAAAAATATTTCACTAATTTTTATTGTTCTCTCATATTAGTTTGCCATATATAAAATAAGTTAAAGTTTAAGAAAATCTACCGAAACATATTTATATAGAATTTAAACACAATATTATAATTATAGTGTATTTGGATTGCAGTAAAAAAAATTATGATCGGTGAATGAAACGAAAATCTCATTCAACAGAAAAAATTCATACTGATGTTTTGAAAGCAACCCACACCTTAGTACTCAATGAAACAGAAAAAAAAAATGTCAAATATCATTATGTGATTTTCAATGTAAGAAAATTGTCAAATATAATTATGTGACTTTCAATATATAAAATGAACACACACTTAATATAGGGATTATGAAAAAGTTTTAAACACTATCGAGCGTTTAGAATTACTATGGTATTTTCGATAGGTAATCTAATTACAGAAAACATTATTTCATATTTTGCAACTTATGATATTTAAATTATCTTACTAATTATTTGAATTTGAATACTTTAACATATCCAAATACTTTGACATTTCATCTTTAATAATTATTTAACAATTATGTGATCAGCTTAACCATATTCACATAATCTTTAGCACTTTATTTTTTATTTTTAATTATTTCAATCTCGTATAAATTAGGCTTAAATATACAATCTAAAATCTAAAATTTATGTTTTAAAATACAAAATCTTATAGAGATGGAGGTAAAAATTATAGAAATACTGAAAGAAATGGCAGAAATAGTCTACCCCTGAGGATGAATGTCTCTTCTATGTTATAACGCCTGTATTTGTATAATAAAATAACTGTTACCATTATATGTTAATAGAAAACAATTTTATATATAAATTCAGTTCTTAAAGGTCTAACATAAAAAATAATTTTATATTTATTTATTATACTTTTATTGTGATGATAATCTTATTTTCAATATTTATTTTATTCATTAAATATTATACTTCAAAAAATTGATGGTAATAATATATTTATTTTATTTTTTGTGTTAGTATTATTATTTTTTACTTTAATATTACAATGTTAACAACACCTTATTAAACCAAATGTTTCAAATACATCTAGCACAATTAATTTTAAACTTAATTGAAAATAGTCGAAGATATAAAATATAATTAATAGTATATGAAACACATGATAATATAAATTAATATAACTAATCTATAAAGAAAGCAAACAAAAGTATTTAATTTTACAAGTAACGAGATAAACAACTCAAAATTATAAAAAAAGTATGTATTTAAAATCAATTAATATATTAATTAATTTAATTAATAAAAAATATAGTAACTGAAAATACTCATAAAATACATTTAAAAATAAACATATTTAAAATTATTAAATGCAAACAATGAAAACAAAGTGGACCATAATAACAATAAACATTTAAATAATTGCATAAGATACTAGTTATTTTTTAATTTATGTTTATTTTAAAAACTAATAAATATTATTATAAATTTCAAATAATTTAAATTATAAATATAATTATATTTATTATTTTAATGTATTTAAATATAAATATATTTTCTATTTATATACTTATAAAAAAATAGAAATTTAAAATATATAAATAAGAACGATATTGGGGTAATCTAAAATATAAAAAAATAGAAATTTAAAACATAATCCGGTTTTGTAGGTCAGGATATAAACAGAAGAAATAATCTCTTAAAACAACACGGTAAATTTAAATGAAATTATCTCTAAAACAACACGGTGAGAATTTAAACTGAAGAAACCTCTCTCAAATTACCTTATTAATCTCAATTATGTAATATAAACAGAAAAAACCGCTTTCAATTCCCTTGAATCTCGCATTAGTTTATACATGATGTAAGGTATTTCATGAATCTAACACTTTTCTCTTCTTTCTTTTCCTTTCAGCCATTGAAGAAGAAAAAGAAACCATGGTAGATTTGAAGACAAAAACCAACAAGAACCAGAAAACTGGAAGAGAGAAAGAAGATGAGAGGGACATGCTCAGTGAGTTGCCTGACGATGTTCTTCTCCACATTATGCATTTCATGAACACAAAAACCGCAGTTGGAACCTCTCTCTTATCGAAACGATGGAACAACGTTTGGAAATGTCTCACCACTCTCTGTTTCAGTCTCAGCGACTTCAAAACCCTCGCCAGCTACGACCAATTTGTGAACCACATTGTCTCCCAGAGAGACACTTCCATTGGTTTGCATCGTCTTGATTTCGAAGCATGCGACATAAAAGAAGAGCTTCTCCACCTTGTCCCTCCTCTTCTGCATGATGTGCCACATTTGAGTATCCATCTCCATACCCGTTCTCTAAACATGTTTAATTATTCAATACCTTTCCTCTTTTTCTCACACTCTCTCACATCTCTCACTCTTTCAATCGATCGGAGTCGTCGAATCTTTATTCTTCCACAACCTATACAACTACCGGCGCTCAGAACCTTGAATCTCACCAATGTCGGTTTCGTCGTGATGGACAGTGATGAGTGCGTTGAACCCTTTTCTTCGTGTTTGGTCTTGGACAGTTTGGTCCTTGAGTGGTGTTATCTGACAAACCCTTGGAAAGTCCTCAGCATATCAAATCCCAACCTTTCTCGTTGCACCATGAAAAGGTACTCCTTCAGGCTTCTACTTTCTACTCCAAATCTCACCTATCTCGCTATCGGAAAATCAATGTTCCCTTGTGAGGTCTCTTCCACGTGTGATCTTGCACTTCTTCAAGAAGCCGACATTGACATCACTTGTGATTCTCATGCAATCGTTCTAAGGTTGCTGAAAATGTTGTCCTATGTAAAGATATTGACACTCTCTGAGCCTGTCCTTAAAACAATACTACTTGTGAGTTACTTTTTCTGTGTTTTCTTCTTCCTTTGTTTGCATTATATTACGTGATTTTTTTTTTTTTGAAGATATTCATAATCATTTTAATTGCATTGCATAGTATCCATTGAGTTAATGTTATTGTGTAGGGGGTGCTAGAAGATGAAAGTTTTCAACATCCAAGTATTCAAACTCCACGAATTCTACCTCCGCGCTTTGTTAGATTGCAGACATTGAAGGGGGAAAACATTCAACAGACAGTAGTTTTGATGAAGTACTTACTTCAAAACTCTCAACTCACCGAAGTTGAGGTCATAAATTTTTGAAAGTTATATCCTATTTTATATATATATCCTCTGTTATACTCTTTTTATACTCTTAGGAGAAATGATGGGTTGAAACCTACATTTGACCACTTTTTTTACCACCTTAAAATTAACTTGTAATCCAAGACAAATTAACTTGTAACCTATGAAAGTGGTAAAAAAAGTGGTTAAATGTGGGTGTCAACCTATCATTTCTCATACTCTTAGGTAAATAAATACTTTTACAAATTTTAATTTTAATTCATTTTATATTTCCCTTCTTCTTCAACAAATTATTGATTGTGTTATAATGTGTTTGTCTTAGGTGTCTTCATATTTAGCTTCAATAAATGAACTTTATTTTGAAGAGATACGGTCTATTCTTCTGTTATGGCAAGTATTGCTTAGGTTAAACTCTTCAAGCGGAAATGATACATCAAAATATATATATATATATATATATATATATATATATATATATATATATATTTTTATATTTTTTCCACTCAAATATTTGCCTAATCTTTTCTATGGTTAGGAATGTTTGAAAGAAAAGGAACATTGAGGAAATTGAAGTCTTAGAAAACCGAGTTACGAGATAGAAGTAAAGGTAAGAACTGGATCAGTGACAACTAACTTCATTTTTTCTGCAATTTTGTTAGATTTCAATGAAATTGGAGTTCACACACTCGTGTAAATAGAAAAGCAAGATATAAATGAAAAGGACTGATAAAACATTTTATTTTTTGTTTTAAAGTTTTGATTGAAGTTAAAAGATGATATTATATAGGGTTTTGAAGTCAATGTTGTACTACAAATGACTTTATGCACTTGCCAATAGGTCACAACTAAATAACTCTTTTAAAACATGTTAAATGAAGGGTTTTTGGACTTATAGTTCACACACTTGAGATTGTAAAACCTGGTGGGTATAGTTGGATTCTTGTAAAAAACGAAATGAGAATAATGAAATTGTTAGATGTAAAGTATGGTTAGTTGCTTAAAGTTTTTTACAAAGATTTGGTAATGATTTCTAAGAGATATATTCACTAGTATTGGATGCAACAACGTTTAGATATTTAATTAGCCTAGTTGCACAAGAAGATTTGAATTTACATCTAATAGATGTTGTTACAGCCTAAGACTATTTGTATGGTTCTTTTCAGACTCATTGAAGGATTTAATTTATCCAACAAAGCAAATAATTCTAAAGAGGATTATTCAATAAATTTGAACAAGTCCCTTTATGAATTAAAGGGATAAGGATGTATGCGGACAACCGTCTTAATGAGTACTTGTTAAAGTAAGGGTATAAAAATGATCATATTTGTCCTTATATTTATATGAAAAGATCCAAATATGAATTTGTCATAGTTGTTGTTTATATAAATGACATAAACATCAATGGAACTCTTAATGAGCTCACAAAGGTGATTGATTCTTTAAAGAAAGAATTTGAGAGGAAGGATCTTAGAAGGACAAAGTTTTGTTTAGGATTACAAATTTAGTATTTAAACAAAGGTCTTTTTGTACATCAAGAAGCTCATATAATGAAAGTGCTTAAAAGGTTTTATATGGAAAGACTTTCAGGTAAGCGTATCCCGTTAAGAAGAACAACGGTACAAAAAAGGCAAAAATGTTATCTAAAAAAATTCAATCATACCTTAATACGACTACTTAGTTGCTTTATGTTAAGTTGCTTTTAGATTTTGTGAATCGCATTGAACGTCAACCAATTAGTCATGTTTGAGATCGATAATCAACATGACCGATCGGCACATACTGTACACATATCTCACGTTATGAACCCATTCACATTCAGTATTCGACGATGCTCAGACTTAGGTGTGCATATGTTTTCACTAATAAATTTAATGTGAATATATATTTGATAAAGACCCTTTTAGACCTCAAGAAAAAGAGGAAGAACTTCTCTAGTTATACTCGACCCGCTATAACATTTGTTGTAAATTTTTTAGCAAGATATAATTCTTCACTTACAAAAAGACATTGGACTAGAGTAAAACATATATTTCATTATCTTAAGGCCACTATGAATATGGGTTTATTTTACCCAAATGATTCAAAATCATATCTAATGAGTTATGCAAATGCAGGTTATTTATCAGTTCCTCATAATGGTCAATCATAAACAAAATATTTGTTCACATGTGGTGGCACAGTGATTTCATGGCGATCTATGAAACAATCCATAACAGCAACATCGTCAAATCATGCGAAAATTTTAGCATTACATGAGGCAAGTCGTGAATGTGTTTGGTTAAGGTATGTAATTCAACATGCACGATAAACTTGTAGTTTATCTTCGGAAAAAATGAAATAAGCAACTATATATGAAGACAATAATGCATGCATTGTACAATTGAAAGAAAAATATATTAAATATATTTAAGGAGACAGAACAAAACATATTTGTCCATTTTTTTTTTTCACTCATGATCTTCAAGGAAATGGTGATGTAGAGATCCAACAAATTTGTTCATGTGAAAATCTAACAGATTTATGTCTAAAGTCTTTGACAAGGAGAACTTTTGAACAATTGATTCACAAGATTAGAATATGTTATCTTAATGATGTAAGTTTACATAAGGGCGAGAGATGGAAGATGTAATGAACAATATTACATTGTAAAATATATTGAAATAAAGTTTTAATGAGGCACATCTTATCAATGGACATTAATTGAGAAGTATTATGAATTAATGGTTGTTCATTGATATAATTTGATACGATTAGTAATATGATTTATATGTTATATGATTGATTACTATAATTACTCATATGATATGCATGCTCGTATGAATAATCACTCTTTATGATGCTCAATATATGTATTAATTATTTAATTTATACCTTTTATGGATTACATTTTTTATCTATAAATATAACTCACTCTTCCTGTTAGTGATAACACAAAGTTGTTCATCTTTATCTTTTTCTCTCTATAATTAGCTTTATTCTATAACAACTTACTATTGATAATAAAATAAGCTAGAGAATGAAACTTTTATCAAAATCAATTTAAAGAGAAAATATAAAGAGAAAAAAACATAAAATTAAATATAAAAGAAATTTCAAATTTTAAGTATATGTTTTTTTTTAATTTCTCATCCAAATAACATATTTTCTCGGTTTTTTAAATTCTGTATATAAATACGTAAGAGTTGAACTATGAAAATGACTAACCCAAATACTATTTTGTTTTAATCGTTCTTAATGACGATAATTTTGTTAAAAACCATTTACATACTTAGAACTATGTTAGAAATTCACTTGACAAACTCAATTGTTTTGATAAATTTAGCCTTCAATATCTTCTGGATTTCTTCTTGAATTGTGGTGATGTTTTGATTCTTCAGGAATTCAACTTTCTCTTCCTTAAAAGCTTTTATTGTTGACTTGTTAAACATTACACAACATCCATGACATAGTTCAACATCTTCATCACTATCTTTCTTACGATTAAGATAATCACCCAAAATCTCTCTAGCATGAGTCAATTTTTGTTTCTTTCTCCGTGAAAGACTTTGATATCAAAATTCTAAAATTTCATTAGTAATTACCAAAAAAATATTCGTCAGAAATTATTAAAGAACAATTTCGTTAATAATTTAATTGATGTTGAAATATATGCGCATACTGACGAAATTATTCGTCTGTAATTTAAAAGGTTATGGCAATGCAATTTGTTCATATACCAGTACATAGCAAACCTACATATCATAATTCCAAAACATTTCCAAACACAAGACGAGCGTATAAAATAGTTATAAATTAATTATAACCATAAAATCTCAATAAAAAATATGACAAGAATATTTGAACGTATGAAATCATATTTGTCATAAAAAAATCAGCTTAATGTCTTTCACCATTGTTATTTTCGTTATAAATAGTGTTAAGAATATTTACAATAATTATTACTCATAATATCTTATAATCTTAAATTTGGGAGAATAAATCAATCTATAATTACCTAACTTATTCTTAGGAAATCATATCAAAATATACTTATAATTACAAAATATCCTATCATCTAAGTTGGGAAGAACAAATCAATCTATGATTACCTAGCTTACTAAGGAAATCAAATTAAAATATTTAAGGAGACAAATTAATTCTTGATTGACAATATTTCATACTGAAATAAAATCTGAGTTAAGAAAGCATGTTAAAAACAATATGTATAATTAAGAGAGGATTGTGCTTGATCTAGATTTTCACCCTCTTGGTCATTTTGTTGTTGAAGGTCTTGTTGTTATTGTTGTTGTTGAGAGTGTGCCTCTTGTTGAGGGATTTATGGATTTCATTGGTTGGTGTTTGACTATTATTGTTGAAGAAAAGATTGGATATCAAGATGGAGAAATTACATAACTAGGAATTGAAAAGGATTAAAACTGATGAGTCAATCGCCCATTTACCTCATCACTTGCTAAAAGTTGTTGTCTAAGTTGGGTAAGGTCCTTATATTTGGAAGAAGAAGTTGATAATTGTTGCTTAAAGCTATCATTTCCACATGTATAATTTGCATCAAGTTGTTTGGCCTCATAAAGCCTTTTTTTCCACTAATAGTCTCAATAAACATCGAGTCCTAATGGTCTCATCCTACGAAAGATCAAAAGCATTATTCTCTTTTAGTCCATTAGTACATGAAGAAATATCATATTTGACTTATGAAATTCTAGTCTCAAATTTGTTGTACACTACAAGAAAAACATGAAATATGGACTAAAATTTCGATCACTAAATGAGTAAAATCGGGCATTAATCAAAGTAGTGACCGATTTAGTGACCAACCCATATCGGTCACTATTTCCTTGGTCAATAATGCATAATGACTAATTTAATGACCAATATCAATGAATAAATCAGTGACCGATTTAGTGATTGGTGGTGATAAAGGCAACACCTGAGTTTACATGTCTATTGGCACTCTTTGTAATCATTTGGGAAGGGATAGTTGTTGATACAACTTAGATAAATTAGGTTAGGTTTTTAATCAATAAAATAATGGAAAAGTTGAATATGTTAAATTTTTTCTATTAAAAAATAAACAAGTAGAATGGATTCGAAAATAATGTCTGATTTAATCCATGATTTTTTTGACAAAAATCCAGTCACAAAATTGATTACTAATTCAAAAAATAATTTTGGTCATTAATTTAGTCACTTATAATGACTGCCATATTCTGTCACTAAATTTAGTCACTATTTATCATATTTCTAATAGTGCTAATAGTAAAAATTGAAGAATTATTATCACATGGTATATATAAGTCTTGAGGTAAATAATATTAACACAAAAATTTGCTTACATGTGTATTCCATACATGCTCTCTAATAATCCATTCAACATTTTCACTACAATTCTAGTATTTCCTAACATCTAAGATGGTTTATGAGATGCTTTAGCGTTGACGTTTTTCTTAATTTCATTTTAATGCTCTAATCCCAACTAAAGCTCCATATGTAACAATTAGTCAATTAGATCTTGGATATGAGATGTGCCTATAAAAGTTCCTATAAAACTTTCACCATATTATTATTCACAATGGGTCTACTTTAAATAAAACCTAAGTAGTAAACGTTTAATTAATTTTTCACATATAAGCATATTCTTGTATACATGTATTGAATAATAAGTTCAATCATGTTACCTTAAAACGTTGCTGGTAGGGCTTCTGATAAGATGGAGGTATTGCTACCATGTCGTCCAAGGCTTAAAATTGTTGCTTAATACATGTATTGTGTAAGGTCTAATACATCTCAGCCAAATTGGATTTGACACATCTCACCCAAGATTGGCCCTAATACATCTTGACTATAATAATTTGGTGAGTCTAGTCTTGTTTTCTTGGTGTAAGGCCATATATTTCAACCAAGATGAATCTGATACATCTTTGTAATGATAACTTTGTGTGTTTAGGGTTGAATACATACTGGTCATATATTGACTATCTTGATACAAGAGACCAAGGGTATGAAACGAGAAGTATCATACCGGAGAAACCTATACATCCTGGATAGGGACTTGCTAGCTTCGTCAAGACAATATTGAACATGTTTAGATGTTAATCTTCATATTATCATTATAATTATCATATACTTCTTTATCCTGACTTGAAAGTATTAGCAGGTATTCCTCCCTGTTCCTCTCATAAAAGATGTGTGTTGAGAACACTCTTGACATAACATCAGAAAAAATAAAAACTTTCAAGAACAATTCAGCTTCATACACAAACAAGATAGTCTATGAAGCAACTTTGAAAGGAACAAACTTAGATAAAATAAAAAAATCACAAAAATATCATAAATAAAGCAACTTATATAATATAAATAATTATTTAAATTGAATTAAAATATTACCCTCGATTATAAAATTCAAAATTCAATTCTCAATTCGTCCATTCTTAAGTCAATTACTGCTTTAAGTATTTACATCTATACTTACTTTAAAATCCTATGTACATAATAATTAACAAGTTCTGTCATATTTTAGAAACTTCATTGAATTCACACTTAACAAATTGATTAAATTAATCAAAACTTCATACCTTACAAACTAATTAAATTAATCAAAACTTTTGCATTATTTATTATCACAAAAACTTCAAATGTCTTATAAACTAACATTTAGATCTACATTTATGTCTAATTTTAAATAATTATATTATGTTAACTAAGGATAGATTTGTTCATATATTTGTTCATACCTGTTAATGTATTTGTTCATCCTAAAATCATCTTAAATTTTCCATTCATATATTTGTTCATACCTGTTCATGCTTATTCATAATTAGTAAACTAAAGATATTCAATGTGTCAGTTTTATATTAAGATAACAATTACTAGACTGGAATGTTATAACAATAAATGTTTTTATATATGATAATTGTTCAAATGTATTGACTTATCAAAAAGAATATCCTAATAATGATTGTGGTCAACTTAGAACTTAAAATATCTTTCATTTACCAACTTTATAAAAAATATTCATAAAATATCACAAACGAAAATTCAGTCAAACCTACTTCATCCAAATAGTTAATTTTTGTAATCTTAATCAATTTCTTTATTTAAATATCAGTTCCGTACTTTTCATCATTTTTTATTGACAATTACACCATAACCAATACCTTATCTGGTTTCATTGTACTACTGCTCACTGTAGTGCATATATTGATGTATATGTTTGAAAGATTAATATTTATAAATTTAGTAAATACTAATTGTCTATGACTTCATTATATTCTTATTCTCTTAATATATACTTTTGTTATAATATTTTAATTATTTCTGTTTTCATTTTTACATTTAATTAGTGGCGCTCTTATAAGATCGTTCTTTCTTTATCTTAATTTTATTTACTTATTTGATGGATAGACAAAAATTATTGACAGAAACTAATTAATATATATATATATAATTTGATAACTAAATTAATTAAATTTGTTATAAAAAAGTTATGAAAGATGTAACTTAAATAAAGTATTGTATTAATAGAAAACAAAAACAAAAATAAAAAACTATTACATAGATTAAGAATAAAAAACAATAAAAAAAATTGCCTATATAAGAGCGAGCGGAAGATGTGTCACCAAAACAAACGATGTAATGATCCTTCACTTCACTCGGTGTGCGGCGCTTCAGTTTCAAATTGGTTTGGTTTCATCGGTTTCAACGATTCATGGATTCAAACCCTAACCAAACATTCTATAAAGAAATTTGAAGCTGCCACTTTGTAACTGTGACATCTCCGAAGTATAAGGTATTACTTCTGCGTCCCCTTTTTCGTTTTACTAATTATTTTAGAAATGACAGAAAAAAGATTTTTTCTAATAATGATAACTTCTAATAGGGTTTTTTTTTTTTCATACTTTAGAAAGAAAAGAAAAAAACACCATGGGAGGTCTAAGGTTTATCCTCAGATGCTAAAATTCTTTAGAAAGAGAGATAGGGAGAGTAAGTTGTTTCTTATTTTTGTTCAAAATGGAATTATTGATTGAATAACTCTAATCCTTTTCAAGAACCTGTTAGAAGGATTTTTTAGAGTATTTATTAATTGGAAAAAGTTCTATATTTTTTATTTCTTTTGCATGCAATGAGACAAGAAACTCTGAAAAACACTTAGGCCTTGTGTGGATACACTGTTAGAAGAGCTTTTGAGTGTTCATCTACTAATGCTGTATTTCCAGTCCTTACGATCTATAAAACAGTTTTCAGTTTTGTCTTGTATCCAAAGACGCTTGTATAACTTGCATGCAATCAGATCCTTTGTGACCAAAGTGAATAACTTGCATGCAATCAGACAATCAGACCCTTTGTGACTAAAGTGACAATAAGTAATTAAGTTTAAGACTAAATGACAACATGAGGATTTAGTTTGAATTTTCTGATTTTCATATACTAATGTGGTATTGTTTTACACCTTTATGAATAAAAATGGTTGTTTGCCCTGTAAAAATGAAAAATATGTTAGAAAGGTTATTAATTTCCTGCAATTTAAAGCATATATGAGATTGAGAAGTATTTTTTCTAACATTTTTATGGTCAGGTATCAACAGTAGGAGAAGGAAAAGTAGGGAAGTTGATTATGAAGACAAGGAAGAAGAGAAAGAGGCAGAGTAGAAGAGATAGAGAAGGGAAGAGGGACAGGCTGAGTGAATTGCCTGACTGTGTTCTGATCCACATTATGGAGTTTATGGACACAAAGCATGCTGTTCAAACCTGTGTCTTGTCTAAAAGATGGAAGGATCTCTGGAAACATCTCACTACTCTTGCATTTAACACATTCTTCTTTAATAATGTTGTCAATTTCAAGAAATTTGTGTCTCACGTTCTATCTAAACGTGATGATTCTATTTCCCTGCTTAATCTTGAATTCACTCGTCGCGGTTATGCTCAGCCCCAGCTCCTGAATAGGCTCATGAAATATGCCGTGCAGCACAATGTTCAACAATTGACAATCTTTATAAATTTGAATTCTAAACCCAGTTTTGAGTTTCGCCCTCACATCTTTTCCTGTCAGTCCTTGACATTTCTTAAGCTTTCTGTTAGTAGTTATGACCCTTTTATGATATTACTTCCAGAGTCTCTGGACATGCCAGCAATAAGAAGCATGCAGCTTGAGTCTGTCACTTTTACTGCAATTGTCAATGACTATGCTGAGCCATTTTCTAATTGTCGCATGTTGAATAGTTTGATACTTGAAGGTTGTTCGTTGCATAATGGTCTAAAATTCCTTCGTATATCCAATTCTAACCTTTCCAATCTGATCCTAGATGGCAGCTTTGAAGCAGGATTTTTCAGAATTGATGTTTGTACTCCAAACCTTAGTTCTCTCACTTTATCGGGTCATACTGATCATCCACTTTTGTCCATACCCAATCTTTCGTCCCTTGAGGAATTAACCATCGAGTCACGTGGAAATTCATGGTATCACAAGACACAGTTACTCATCCTATGCTGGCTGCAAGGGATAACTGATTTAAAGATGATGACAGTGTCTCTGAGTGCTCTTGAGTTAATAGTACAAGTGAGTTACTATGCTTTTACTCTTTACCTCTTTTATTTTTTTCATAAGACATATAATATTCTTGTGTTCTTGTGCCATTTTTTTCCTATTACTCAGTCTTTCAATTAAGAATGTTGATCAAAGTATGTCTTCAATTCCAATTTTCTCTATCTCTGTAGGATCTATCAAAACCTCGTGCAGCGGGCATTCGACCTCCTTCTTTTGTTGAATTGAAGACATTGACTGTGAAGAAGCTACCATATGAAGAAGTATCTGATGATATATTAAAGATATCATTGCCATACTTACTTAAGAACTCTCCAGCGGTCAAAATTGAGTTTGACTTCACAGATTGATGAAAGACATATACATGCTTAACTCTTGGGGTATAAAATTTTTCAAATTATTCAGTTTTACTTTGTTCATGTTTCTGTTTTTCCATGATATGGTGATGCACTTATGTAGCAAGTTATGGATTGTGTTTGTACGTGCCTCGTCTATATTGTGTGTCATCAATTCTTTTTTTTTCTTTTCAATTTAGCAAATGAAAATTACAAAATTTAATAAGCTACCACTATACCACTATGAGGAGTTATTAAGTGGTTGTAATCAGTCCGATATGTTCTGTTTTAAACCTAACTTCTTTGAAGTTCAGGGACAAAAGATATACAACCATCTCTTTTGATTAATTTATGTATCTCTAACTGTAAAATGTGGTTTTGTGTTGTAAAATGTGTCATACATTACATCTTGCTTTTTGGGGTTAAGCTCTGTTAAATGAGTCATTGTTCATTTTCTAAACCTGAGATACTTTTTCTGACTGCAAACAAAATGTTTGAGGTACAAGCCTCCCTTTGTTTGTTCTTTTAAAAGGAAAGCCTAAAGATTCTCTAACCATTTCAAACTAACATTAGGCACCTGATTGATGAAATGCTTCCACCTTGTCCAGCAAAGGAGTCTGTCTTTTGCAAATTAATAATTTTGTTCTTTCAAGTATCTTCTGTGTTCTTTGGGTCCCTGTTTATCTGTTTCTTTCTCTTTCAACCGATTCTTTGTATCTCTAATTTTCTTTAATCTTCATTTCCTTTTCAGTTGTCTTTATTTGTCTACTTTTATCCAAGTCTCTGTTCTTTTCTATTGATTCTTTAATTTGTTCTCTCTGAACTGTGAGGCTTCTTAGTATAAGTTTGTGGATTGTGTACTTTTGGTGAACTTTATTTTTTACCACATGTTTGTATTTCATAGTTTGTTATCGATGTTGTTTTTTAATTATATTCTGCAGTTTTCAAGTATACTTTTTGTTTGTAGAATGCTTTTTTACTATATCCACCATGCTTCTATTATAGACTGCAATGGCATCTGCCGTGTATTCATGGCAGACTTTTGACTAGTCACTGCAAGAAACTGGAATGGGTGCTTAAAAGTTGTAATTGATCTAATTTCATTTGTTTTATGAACTTCGAATTTTTAAATTTAAGTGACATACATTATACATTTTTAGTTGCAATACTTTCTCAGACCTAATTTCATTAAGCATGTGTACGGTTTTGCACCATACTAACTGACTTAATTGCATTAAGCATATGAAGTAGTACCTCTGCATTGCTAGAAAATATTCAGTGTTCTCAGACTTCAAAGCCCAATTCGATTTTCTATTCCTTATCCCCTGTTAATCCAATATAGTTTATATGCTATGTCTTCCAGAAAATTACATGTTTTTTTGGAACTGTCATGTATAATCTGTGCAAGGTAATAATTCTGTTGATTTAACTTTTTATGATTCTTTTGATAAGATAATGCTTAAAGAGATCTAGTTAGCTGATTAACTTAACATATGTCTGGAACTTCTTGTGTTTTAGTCAGTTTCGCTTGCTGTATTATATTCAATAAAAGTAAGCACTCTTAATTTTTGCAAATTATGTTGAAACTTGAGCTTGTATTGGCATAAAATTGTTTTAGTCTAGTTTTTGCTTGCATGGTTGGTGTAGTTATTTGGCATTACAAGTTCGATTTGAAGCCTAAGAAGATTTACCACTTATGGCATGTCATTTTTTTAATTGGACCTATTGAAATGCTTGAAAATTTATTGCTATAGGTTTACTCCCTAATCTAAATTGGTTTTGACTAATTTTTACTCATTCTTGTTTAGGTTGTTGATCTATGCACTCAAAGAATCCCATGCGGCTCAATATGGTGACAGTTTGTTGCTTTCTTGAAGACAGGGCCTAAGGAATGGTTAGGTTCTCAATGTCTTTTACTACATTTTAGACCTAAAGCAAGGAAATTTCATAGCAATGATGGTAGCTGGAAGCTTAGAACTTTTGAGAATTCATCTCTACTGTAGGTTTTCTTTTTCAAATTTTATTTTCCGTTCGTAGCAATGGCTAATTTGAGACTCCAAAACAGGCCTCGAAGTTGAGTTTTGACAATTGAACATAAACCCAAGTATGTGAAGAATCTGCTCTTCAGACTATTAGAATCGTTTGGGTATTCTCTGTTTTTAGATGAAATTTATAAAAAATCATGGAATTTTGTAGTTTTAATTAGAGATGTTAAAATTGATTATATGCGAGTTTAACACGAGTTTGAGCCGGGTTAGCTTAAAAAAAATAATTATTTTAAATGTTGAATAAATCAAACATAGTTTATGTGTTAAATGAGGTCAAACTGAATTAAATGTGAGTTGATATGCAATTCACCAAAATCTATATTAGTTTTTTATCATCTTTTATAATTTTTTTATCATAGTTATTTCGTATATTATTTCATACATTTTAACTAGTCTATATTAAATTGAGATGGATTATAAAATTTTTAGCTTTAACAAAACATGAATTGATTATTTTTAACTTGATGTTTGACATCTTTAGGAATAGTCTCATTTATAATTTTGTAGCTTTTTATTCAATACAAAATGGTGTCTTAACCGTCTTTTAAATCTAATATTGGAAATTAATGGGAATGGATTGTGCTTATATGGAAATTAAAGTGAAGCATTTTCTGTTTTTGTATCGGCCTATTATTATTGGGGATTATTATTGGGGATAATGATATTTTAATTCATTTTTTTTATCTATTTTTAACTTATCACTTTAATCACTATTAGATTATTACATCACTTGAAAGAATCAAAATAAATGATTTAATGATGATTGAAGGAGTAAATTAAAAGTGGATAAAAAAAGTAGATTAAACTATCTTTATCCTATTATTGGAAGCCTCTTTTTTGTTGAAGTGAGGTTGGAATGCTTTCAAAACAACTCAGTAATTTTACTATTTGTGGGCTCTGAATTCCACTAAAAACCTGTGCAGAAATAAACTGCTCATCATTCTAAACTATTTTTCGTTTTAAAGGCAAACTTTACGTGGGTCCAACACAACTTGAAATAATTTTGAGTGACTCTGTTATCATATTGTCAAGTATACTAGATATTCTCAAGTATACCATATAAATAATAAAGCGAAAAATTTAGATATTGTTTTCTTAACAAATTTGTATTGGCTTTGACAATTTGTAATTCATAATTTAATTAGACAACAAAGTTCATAAAATATATAAAAATAAAAAGTAAAAATTGTACATTCACTTTTTTTTCATGTATTTACATATATTTCAATTCTAATTTCATGTTAAAATCAACTCACAGTTATACTCAAATTCTATTCTTAGATGTTTTGGACTTATGATAACTCATCAAATTTCAATTCTTTGGATCATTAACAAGTAAAATCATGTATTAAGTTTAAGAGTCTTAAAGATTACTAATGAAAAAAATTATATTCTCATATAAAAGTTTCATTAGGTATTTAATTCAATTGTAGGTTCAAGAGATATTTTTCAACTGCTCAAGAACCACAATTAAGTCAGGGGTGTTCAAACCATAAGAAGCATTAAGCATAGAAGTTAAATACTAATATTGAAATGGAAAACATATATATTAACATCACAAAATAAACAAAGAATCACTTTATTACATCTAATCAACAAATAGGATTAGCTCTCCGTGATAAAGAATCTAAAGATTACAATTTTGAAAAATAGGAAAGAAATTGAAACCATAGATCAAAATCAAGGCTTCACAAGGTTTTTGGTAGCTGCTTTACGCTATAATGACACCTCTCTTTCGCATCTCCATTTCCAATTTCATGATTCATCTCCTCCTCAATCAAAAAGGACAAAATTCTCTGGATGAAAATGAAAACCCAAGGAGGAGAAGGGAAGGCTTTCCAGCAACACAAACAGTCTTAGGAAACTTCTCTCCAACACCATAAGCAATTCCTAATCGTGAAAACATGGAAGATAATAAAACCCTCATGAAAATATATTTAAATACCCAATTTCGCAACCACACTCACAGGACGACTTGACCTTGCTTGCTGGTTGACTTAGACTTGCTCGTTGGACGAATTAGACAAACATACTAGACATAAGATGATTATCAACACAATATTTCACAAATAAAAATTAAATACTTATCTTTCCAAAATTATTTAATAAATTTTATTTATTTATTTAAATACTAATAAAAAATAAAATTAAACTTAATAAAAATAATAATAATGACAATTATTGATCAACCATTCAAAAGTAAACTAATCTTAAAAAGAATGTGAATGCTTCAATTTAATTTCTATATATTCCCGAGTAAATAAAATTGTTGGAAAGCCACCTAATAAAAGTAGAATGTGAGATTTCTCTCTATTATATTATTATATTACTAAGATGTAATATTGATCGCATATTATTATATTATGTTAATTATCTCTGTCATATCACATTTCGATTATGAAATGACTTTTGAAGTAATCATATAAAAAAGTCAATAAACAAGTTAATAACGAAATGGTACCATTACTAGTGAAACTAAGATCAGAGAAGCAGAGGTTCTCAAAATCCATGTTCTGCTTCTGGTTTTCCATATGTCCCTTTCAGATGGTTTTTGCGTGTTCTCCATGAAACCATGATCACGACTTCTCAAATAATTTCTGACCCTAACAGGCAAAAAGACACCAAATCACCGTTCCTAGTTTCCATTCTCTCTCTTACACCATTCACTGTAATAAGTAAACATAAATAATTCTCATAAAACACAATACAAATCAACACAACTGTTGCGGCACACTCTCCTACAATTACCTCGCAACTTATGACAAACTTTTCATCCACGTTCCCCTTTTTAAGAATAGTAAATGAGACCATAGAGTGTCCAAGTAATTTTTTCCTTTTTTTTTTCTTGTCATTATTTTTATCACTCATAATTCTCTTGGTTATACACTGTGTTTCTAATTTGTCCGACTCCTTTACATATAAATTTATGGATGTAACAAAATAAGTTACATAATTTAATTGGTTTAAGTTGAATAATTATAGTGTAATTAAAGATTGTCCTGTTTTAGTTTTGTGTTAATAATTTTAGAGGAAAGTAAGGTGAATATGTAGATAATTTTTCTACTTTTTTATGGTACAAATTTTTAGTTATGTTGAGTTTATGGATTTTTTATATTTTTAGTCAGAAAAAGAACTTTCAAAGATTTTTTTTGGAAAATAATTCCTTTTTAATTTGTCATAATTTTATGAATCAATGAGTATTACTTTGAGTCTTAGAGAGAAATAAAGTTAATATTTGCATTTTTGTATGCATACACCCTAAAAGTTTTTCATGTTTTTTGTGAAAAAAATTATTATGCTGATAATTTAGTAAATAATGTACATTATTAAAAAAACTCATATTTTTTATCAATTTTGTTTTAAATTTTTTTTATAGAAAATACTTATAAATTTTGTTATGAAAAATTATTTGTAGGAAATTGATGCCAATTCTTTTGCAAGATAGTTTGTATAAACACTTTTCACAACAAATTTTGTAGGAAATACTTACCAATTTTATAATTTTGTAAAAAATAATTACCCACAAAGGAATTACCTGTCAATTAAGATTCTTAGAAGAAATAACAAGAAAAAGTTTTTTCTTGCAAAATTTTTAACAAATTTGCAAAAAAAAATCTCATGCAATAATATGAAAATTTTTAATAGTGCTACCTCTATGTTAATTTTATCATATTTTATAATGTTCTACCTCAATTTATTTATTTATATTTTTCTCATGAAAGGTTAACTACCGTAAATAAAATCGAAATACATTTGAATTTTCAAGAAATAATCACAAGTCATAGTGCATTAATAATTCCATAAATGATATGTGACTCAACTTTTAGAACTTTAGATATACAAATAGACTTAAACAATGGATGTTAAATAAAGAAGCAACAAAATGTCTTTTACGATATTCATATTAAATATGCTTTACCGTATACTAACACTTAATTTAATCAAAGATTTTGATCACTAAGATTATTGCATAATCATAAATTGAGAAAAGTTCATTACACTGATATCAACATAGCTACATATCTATTTTAAGGACAAAAATTTTCTTATCTCATATTTCTACCACCTAATATCTTAATCTATACCATTTAGACAATCAATAGGTTGGAAATATATCCCTCCTTAATTAAGGGTGCAATTCCTATGCATTGAAACTAATGAATATTCCTATAAATTAAAACTAATAAATGGTTTATTCCAAGTTTGGAATTATTTTTTTTTTTTTACTCTTAGAAGATATGCACATTCATCTTTGAAAAGTTAAAGGACATTTAATATCCATTATCACTCTTCATCTAAAAACCTCAAACATTCACTATAAATAGAGGTATTGAGAGAGTGGAAACATACATGAGTAGTTGAGTTATCTATTTACTAAATTAAAAAGTAGTAGTGAGTTGATTATCATTTCAAAGAGACAAGAGAGTTTTTATAATAATTTCTTGGGGAGATAGATATAAGTCATAAGAACACTAGCGAAACTTGAACAAAAATTTAAAGAGACCCAAATTGTATTTGTTATATATAAGTTGTTTTTCTAATTTTTTTTTTTCATTTTTTACATCATTTTCTCTATTCAAAATAAGCACTCATGACAATAGAATCTAAACAATAT